>Ga0209246_10000927_pt1 | contig 11992 bp, 11 predicted proteins | sample LauGreSpBDMM15SN_2_FD_187560 | JGI IMG/M metagenome (GOLD analysis project Ga0209246, IMG submission 187560) | Freshwater lake microbial communities from Lake Michigan, USA - Sp13.BD.MM15.SN (SPAdes) (version 2) | ecosystem: Environmental > Aquatic > Freshwater > Lake | place: Lake Michigan...
CTTTAGTTGTCAGCGTTGTTGTACCACCCTCAACACCTTGCGGTCCTGTAGCGCCCTGAAAACCTTGGAAACCTTGTGGGCCTTGTGGGCCTTGGCTGCCTGTAGCGCCCTGCGCACCTGTTGCTCCTTGCGACCCTTGTGGTCCCTGCGAACCTGTAGAACCAGGCGCACCCGTCGCTCCTTGCGCACCTTGCGCACCAGGCGAACCTTGGAAACCTTGCGGGCCTTGCGCACCCTGCGAACCAGTAGCACCCTGCGTACCTTGAAAACCTTGTGGACCCTGCGAGCCTTGACTGCCTGTTGCGCCTTGTGAACCTGTTGCGCCCTGTGAACCTGTGGTTCCTTGTGGTCCTTGACTGCCCTGCGCACCAGTAGCGCCCTGTGGACCAGTAGCACCTTGAGAACCGGTAGCGCCCTGTGACCCTGTAGCGCCTTGTGCGCCAGTAGTACCTTGGAAACCTTGTGTACCTTGAGGACCAGTCGCACCTTGACTGCCGGTAGCACCTTGCGCACCTTGAAAACCTTGTGTCCCCTGGAAACCCTGTGTACCTTGAAACCCCTGCGGTCCTTGCGAACCTTGAACGCCTTGCGTACCTTGAAAACCCTGTGGGCCTTGACTACCTTGTGCGCCCTGGCTACCTTGAAAACCTTGCGGTCCAGTAGGTCCCGCGTTGCTCGAAGAAACAACAGTAACCCTCGCACCAACCTCAATCGGCACATTAGGGTCAGCCAACGCAAGAACATAAGTGTTTGTACTACGGTAAACAACAACAGGTTCGTTGCTTAAAACAACCGTTACAAGAGTAGTAGCCATCTGCTACCTAGTGACATCGGCAAGAACTGTGACAGTACCAGCAAGAACAGTAGAAATAGTGCCGGAAGCGTTCTCCTGCAAATCCCAATACAAGAAACCTGGGTCCAATGTTGCACAGTTTGTGGCAGACAAAACGCAAGTGACCTCACCAGCAGCACCGTTAGTTACCGTACAGGTGAACGAAGCTGCGATAGCGGCAATGTCTTGGCTAGTGCGCATCTGAGCCGTGTAGGTTCGACCCGTGATGTTTACGGGTGTAGTCCCGTCGGTGGTTATTGTGACAACAATAGTTTCTGTGTCACCACGGGTGATAGTTAAATTCTGTGTTGCAGGGGCAGCCATACTATTTGCAGTATAGCACCTACCATTTTACCCTGTTCGCCCAATACGCGGCAGACATCTTGCCACGGGCAATGTTCTTGGCGTGACGGTCCTTGAAAGCCTTGTTGCGGGCTGTACCATCAGGGGAACCCTTCACACCCTGCTGACCAAACCGAATCAACTTAACCGTACTGCCCTCTTTAGCCAACACAGCATGAGACTTCTTTGCCCCAGGAGTGGCTTTAGGTTTGTTGTAGCCAGCAAACCGTTCGCCGCGATACTCAATAGTCATTGTGGGACTCCTTCTATTTGCCAGCGTTCCGTAGCATGTTTCTCCAACAAAGAAGAACCTTCAATGCCGCGTGGCTGTAAACCCTGTTTGCGCAAACGTTTATATGCAGGCATATCTTTGTTCCAACGCTTTTCACGCTGATTGGTTTCTTCTACGACAACACCACGGGTGGTAGTGGAGTTTGTGCCGGTATGGACCATTGATATTCGGCACCCAAAACAATCTTCTACGTCAAGGTTCGGATGTGTTTCCCTATGCTTCAATGTAATCCCCATACCCTGCCGCAATAAGGTCTGCTTCCTCGGCAGCGGTCAAAGGATGAACATGCCCACCATGATAGATATGGGCGACAAGACTGTCATCAAAAGGTTGTGACTCGGTAAAAGAACCGTCAGTCATTTTGAATACGTTGCGTCCACGATGGCCAGGTTTCAGGTAACGCATGATACCCGTCTCGTAGCTTTCAGCCCAATAAACAAAATGGTCTGTGGGTGGTCTAAAAGTTGACATGTCTACACAATAGCAAAAGCCCCCCACCGAAGCAGGGGGCTAGTGCAAATAAGCGTTAAAGCTTATTAGGAGTTGTTAGCACCGATGCTTGAAGAAGATTCGATACGACGAAGTGCTTCTTGACGGAACACAGCGTAACCAACAAAGTGCTTCCAGCCGACAGGGCGGAAACGCTTGAGGAGGTCAGTAACCGTGCCGTACACGATGCTTGGCTGTGCGCCATACTCGCCACCAAGGGAAATACCCTTAGCGAGAGCCTGACGACCCATGATGAGTGTGCCGTATGAGTCACCTGTTCCTACTGCACCAGCACCGTTGTAAGCGTTAGCAAACAATGGGGCGCGGGCTGAAGCGATGAAACGAACACCGTCAATTTGACCAATTTCACCGTTAATCAACGGGGTTGCATTGGTGTACTTGTAAGCGTCACGCCATCCAGCAGCATCAGTAGCCGACAACAAGTCGAACTGTACGTCAGGATGAATGAACCCGATGTAAGTACCGTTGATGGTTGGAACGTTTGCTGAACGGAGTTGGGCAACAGCTTTACGAACATCCGTAATGGTAAGTTTGTCGTCTACGTCCATGTCGATACGTGCCGAAGCGGTGTCTGCACCACCCGAAGCGTAGAACACGTTCGTACCAGCTTGGAGAACGTCACGGGCAATCGTGTCAATGCTCAAACCAGCGTTGTAACCAACAGCCTGAGCTGCTACAGGGTCAACAGGCATGAACGAAGAAGCACGAAGCTTAGCCGTAGTAACGGTTGCGTTACCATATTCTTGGAGGGTTACAGTAACTTGGCTGTCGCTCATCGAGACAGGTGTTACGTCCTCAGCTTCACCAAGAGGTGTGGTAGCAGCAGCAAGGTCAGCAAAAACTGTGAACTTGATAGATGCACCAGGGTTGGTAGCGTTGGTTGCCTGAACATCTGCGAACTGGTCGAAGTACATTTCAGGGCGGAGTGCGAAGTACGCAAGTTTTTCAAACGCAACCTGGTCGGTTTGCAAACTTGAGGTACTAATTTCGTTGGCGTAAAAATCGGCCATGATTTAATTCCTTTGCTTGAGAGGGGTTTAGAGTTCTATTCCTTGTGCTTGTGCCTCTGCAAAGATTGCGTAAACTTCTTCTTCAGACTGAGCATCTTGAATACGTTTAGCCCAAGATGGTCCTGGAGGTGCTGATTCGCTACCGGCAGCAATCTTGTTAGACTGTTGCCAAGCCTGCTTGTCTTGGTCCACAACGTTATTTTGGGGTGTAATCAACTGTGCTTCTTCAGCGGCCCGCCTGATAGCTTCCGGAGTTAGTTCGCCGTCGTAGCCTTTAAGAAAATACTTGAATTTTGGGTCATCGGTTTGTATGCCGGCTTTCACAAAATTCATTTCCCGTGAGGCTTGTGAGAACTCTGCCACTTGTCGGCGTAGTTCTTTGGCTTCCTTTTCCAGTTGTTTCATTCTCGCCCTCACAGGGTTCTGTGGTGGTTCGACTGGCTGGTCGTTGTCGTCATCATCGTAGAAGGATTCTTCAAACTCTGACATATGGCACTCTCCTTTAGACCGCACCACACCGGAGGAGTATGGTGGCTTCTTGTTGTTTTACACCCCTTATGTACTCTGTCGGTATTGGGGGGTTCCCGACAGGTTTCAGCACTCGGCTTACGTCAGTAACTATAATATGTGTCTGCAAACTTTTGCAAGCACCTAGAAACTATTGGCCGACGGTACGCAAACCTTCTGTAGCGAACTGGTTGGTACGGGCAAAACCGCCACCTGTTTCAAATTCTGCGCTGCGTTGACGTTTGCGTTTAGCGATGCGTTGTGCAGCTGCCGTGTTGGTTCCGAACGTGCCACCGATTTGTTCTGCTTGGGTGATGGCTTCTTCGCCTTGTAGCGGGTTGAACACTTCTTGTTGCGCGGCAATATCCCCAAAACCTTTACGGGCTGTGGCGGATGTCACACCTGCTTGTTGTAGTTCTTCAGCCTGGCCGACACCCAACTGGATTCCAGCAGCAAGACGACCTTCCGCAGCAATGCTTGCAGACTCCATGCTTTTAGTTATTGAAGCCTCTTGACGGGTGGGGTCCAAAAAGTATGCAGCCAACTCACCCTCGGTTATCCCGTACAGTTCTTTGAACTGTTTAATGACTTCAGGGTCAGCGTTTTTAACAGCCGTATAGCCTTCATCTACTCGACGCTTGATTTCGGCAGGGGAAGTGTTGCGGGCAATGAACCCTTGAAAGTCTGTGGCGGGGTCATCATAGAACCCTGCTGGCAAACCAGCAGCTTGCAACGTGGTGGTGTAACTGTTCTCTAACGCAAGGATTTCGGTCAAAGCTAGCGGTGGCAGATTGTTCTTTTTGCGCACCTCGTTAGCACTAAACCTCTCTTTGAGGTATGTGGATTCGGACAGTAGGATGCCGATGTCATCCAAAAGGGTCCTGCTATTTTGGTCAACTTTTTCGCTTTTAATCGCAGAAACAACCTCGTTAACAAAACCGATGTTACCAAGTTTGAAACTGTCCAAAATGCTTTGGATAGTGCTAGTCAATGTTTCAGCCATTAGAAACCTTTCTGGAAACTTTTAACAATGTTCAAACCAATTTCACGACCCAAATCGACGGCTTGTTTAGTCTTTTCCCAACCATACTTGTTGTCAGTTTTTATCATGCGTTGCCATTCGCCTGTGGTCATCATCCGTTTAGACGGACCATCCTGATAGGACAACGCAATCTCGTAGTCAGGGTTGGACATATCAATCTCTGCCTCGGGCCGTTCCAACAGTTTTGATGCAACAGTACGGTAGTCGCCTGTCAAATCTTCTAGGGTTTGTCCCGAATCGATAGCTGGAGCCAAATGGGCGTATTTGAGTTTGGCGGTGGCACGTAACCCGCCCACAAAATCTTCGTTAGTTATTTCACCGGACAACACTTTTTCCATGCGTTCCTGCGGGGGGACACTAAAAAATGCTTTAGCAGTTTTCATGGCAGTCAAATATGGTGAAGTGGTTTTAACCTGGTCAACCGCCACAGGGTTGATGTATGTACCGTCATCCTTTTTGGCGAACAGCTGTTTGTAAGATTCTTGTTTAAGTTGGTCGCCTGTCCAGCCCATGTTGACTGCGCTAGACAATAATTTGCCGTAAGACGAACTGTCCCAATCCAAGGTTCCGATAGCGGTTTTGATTTCAAAAGCTTTGTTGGATGACTGGACTTCTCGGAACCATGATGATGCACCGAACTCTGCTTGGAAACGTTCGTTGGTGTATTTGCTTTTAGGATTGATTGCTTTTTGGAATAGGTTGAAAACGTCACCGTATTTGGTGCGGTCAAGGTCGGTGAGCATCCACCCGTATTGTGGGTACTGGTTAACAAAGGTTTGTTCCCAATTAGCGTTAGCTGCGGCTTCAGCCTTATTGGTCGCCTGCCGAGCCTGGCGTTTCTTTTTGTTCTCGTCGGCAACACGCTTCTTTTCGGCAGCAGTTTTACCAGCAATAACAGATTTACGTGCAGCCTCTTTTGCGTCAATAGCCGCTTCAACAGAACGGGCTGAACCTACGTTTACGTCACTCATCGTGCCAATCCTTTAATCATTTGGTCCATAATCCCGCCAAAGTTTACTGCGTTTTGTACACGTACTTCTTCGCCAAATTTGCGTTCAATCATTTTTTCGGCAGCAACACCAGCATCAGGTGTTTGGGCAACAACCCCACCAGACTGCGTATCCATTTGCATTTGTTGCTGTATCTGTTGGTTTTGGAAAGACTGCACAAACTGTTCAGCAACATTGTCGTCAATGGCTCGACCCAACAAATCCTGGGAAGCTTTCTTAAACACGGCTTTAAGGTCAGCAGGGTTGGTTACCTGTCTAGGGGCTTTGCGTCCACCACCACCACCGCCAGCCTGCAAATAAGGGTTTACAGGGTTTTGGTCTTTGTAAAGATAAAGAGCTTTCTCGTAGTCAACGCCCATGATGTTTGCGTAATTAAGATAATCTTGGAACGCAGAAATATCAGAGTTGCTTATACCGTTACCGCGTTTTTGACCTTGATAACCACCACGCAAATACAGTTCCCGAAGAATCTCTTCACGTTTACGAGGGTCCATTGTCGTCAAAATGTATCGAGGCTGGGTAGTTAAATCGTAAGAACTTTCCGTAGCCATCCCTTCCGGCAAACCAGTGTTTGAAGAAGAAACGATAAGGGCTTCGTTCCTAAGTTTTTCTTCAATTTGAGCAGGAGTAAGTTCCCCCCCTGAAGTGCCACTAGCAGTAGTAGAACTAGCAGAAGTAGGCTGGCCCTGCTGTTCGGGAGTTAGCTTGCCTTTATATCCGCCATCAGAATTTTTGGTAAGTTTGACCGCTACAGGGGCCTTCCAACTTTTATCGGGTTGTCGAGTAAACGTGACTCCAGCAGCCAAATAGGTGTCGCCAGTTTTCCAGTCTTGACCATTCTGTTGATTTTTTGCAGGGATAGTAATTTCGCCAGCCATTTTTAATAATCCAATTCTTTAGACAAAACACGGTCATAGATACGTTTAAATTCAGGATACCTTGCAACGACAGAAGCAGCGGCTTCCTCTAAAGCTATTAAACTTCTTCGGTTACTCACAGCAGTTATACCGTTACCGGTTGAAGCAATCCTATCTAAAACAATTTTTCTGTAGTTAAAGTATTCACGCACACCTAAAGCAACAGGGTTGTTGTCCATGCTTTTTGAATAAGCGGCAGTACCCAAATCCTCTATTTGACCTTTAACTTTGTTCACATCAAAAGGCGCAAATTTGAAACCAGGATACTGTTTCTCTATTTTTGTTCGTTCTTCTTTCAAAGTTCTTTGTTGCGCAGCGTTAGGGTTGGGACCAGCTGCTTCTTTGAAACGCTTATATTGCGAATACCCAGCAGACCATTGGGCTTCTTCTAAAGCAATCGCATTAGGATTCTTTTCACGCTGACCCTTATTTATTTGGCGGGCATAAACTTGCCATTCAAAATCTGTGCCAACAGGAGCAAAATATCCGGCAACTTCACGGTACTTGTTTAAAAACGGTTCGTTATCTTGGCTCCATTGACTGAACTCTTTGGTGGCTTCCAAACCTTGAAAATTCAATTTAGTTTTTCTAGCAAGATACGGCCAAAACTGTTCACCGTAAACATCAAAAAGTTTTTGTGCAGAAGTATCGTAATCTTCTAACTGCCATCTTCGGAGGTCGGCAAGAACCTGACCAATGTAAACATCTGTGCCTTCAAGTTTTTTCAAAAACTCGGGTTTGGGACGAGAAGGACCCAAAAACTGTCCGGCTACACGCATCCACGCCAGATTCTTTCCTTTAGATTTAGCATCTTCTTGCAAACGCAACGCTTCATCAGCACGTACACCAGGGTCCTCGTTATCCAAATCGTATTCGCCTGATGTAGCTAATACTTGCAAAGTTTCAAAAACCGCGTTACCTAAAACGTTAATACTCTCTGAGTCGTTGCTAAGTATTTCTATTGTTTTTTTCAACCAAGAAGGAGTGGACAAACCTATAATATCTTTTGTTTCACCAAAAGGCATTAAGAAATCTCGTACGCCATCAAAATTTGTGTCATCAGGCAAAACCCATGAAGCGGCAACAGTAGCGTATGGTCCAAGTCCCGGACTGAATTTTAGACCTAAACCGGAACCAGCACTAAAATCAAAACCTTGCATAGCCCCAGATATGGGCGCGGTTAAAGAAGCATTTAACCCCGTTACGGCTTTTGCCGCAAGCCCGCTACCAGGGTAACTAAAAGACCATTCGCCTGTTGTTGGGTCAACAAAAAAGAATCCTCGACCATCATTGTCGGGGTCTCCTTCACGACCACCTTCAACAACAAGTTGTGTTTTACGCAACGAAGCAAGGTTAGGCAAAGGTATGCCACTAGCGGTAGGAATCGTGTACGACCTTGCGAGACCCTTATAGAACTCTGCATAAGCCGCAGCAAACGGGCTAACTACACGCGCGGCCTGCATGTAGTTGCTTGTGTTACTTGCATCATACAAAACTGTTTTCAACTCATCCAAGGCGTTGCCTTTAGCGTAAGCGTCAAGTTCTTCTAAAGTCGTTGTACCTTTAAGTTCCAACTTTCCCGCAGCAGCATCTTCTATTTTTTTCCAACGTTTAGGGCTATCCAAAAATTTTGCTGGGGTTGTTTTAGATTTTTTAGCGTTTTCTATAATATTGTTTCGCAATACTTTAACGTCGTCTAAAGACAATGATGTCAACAGTCTGTCAATAGCCATCTCGTAGTAGAACTGGCGGTACAACGGGGAACGGTCAAGATATCGTGAAGGTTTACCATATAGAAAACCAAAAACGCTGTCTGTGGCTTCATCAAATTGGGCATCAAATCTTTGAACCCTGTCGGCTGTTTGGCGAACCTCTAAAGGCATTTCTTGAGCAAGTTTTTCGTTATACAAAACAGATTCGTCAGACAAAAGTTTACGCAAATCCATTGTGTTCTCGCCGTCAGCAAAAGCGAAAGGTTTTACAACTGCTTCACCCGTAGCCTCGTTAAAAGAAACAACTCTTGCTTGACGCAACTTTTTGCTTTTCCCTGCTTGTGGGATAGAAACAACTTGACCAACATCTTTTAGTGACAAACCGATATTTCGAGCATCGGCAATGGTTTCGCTAGGAAGTTGACCTTGAGCAATAACGTTAAGCAAACGGCTATCCCCACCAGTTTGCATATCTACACGCTCGGTTATTTGTTTAATAAGCAACCGCAAGTTTTCTTCATTTTCTAAATCAACAGATTCGTTTATGCCAGTGTACCTGTTGTTTGCCTTGTCAAAAACTGGCCTGCCATTAATGTGGTAGTCCTGTTGGTCACGAAACCATTTTTGTCCCACAGGGTCAGTTCTAAGAAATTCAATGATTTCGTCCTCTTGCGCACCTGAAGCATATAGACGCGCTACCGCATCAGCGTTCAGTTTGCCTATCTCATCGCCGTGCGCTAAAACAATATCTTCAAGCCTTAAAGCTTCACCACGTTTAACGGTGTCAAAATAACCTAAACGTTTGCCACGACGCAACGCAACAGAAGGGTCACCGAACTGGCGGTAAAGGTTTGCTTCCAACGCTTGACGGTAAACCTGCATGTTTTCGGTAAGAGTTTTGTAACTGAAAACGTTCCCAACAATGTCGTACCCGCCCTTTTTGTGGGTGGCCCAAGCAATATAATCAATCGGGTGACGGAAAGCACCTTTAATATCGCGTGAAGATAACGCTATGCGCATCTGTGCTTCAGCAAGGTTGCGAATAGAATACCCACCCGTAGCAAGGATTAGTCTGCGGAAAAGTTTGTCTTGCGCCCATACAGCAGCAGAAAACGGCATACGAAGTTTTCCTGCTTCAGACAAAGCCTGCCAGTTAGCATCGGTGTAACCGCCTGCTTTAATATCTTTCAAAGCTCTACCACCCTTATTGCGGGTGATGATATTGAATTTTCCAGTCAACGCTTTAACCTGCGCAGGGTCCGGCATGTCAATAATTACCCTAGCCAACTCTGACTGGAGCATCGGCCCACCAAAAACGCCGTCAGTTAGTTTCTCGCCAGCAACATCAACAGAGTTATACAAACCACCATCAAAAGGTCTGCCGTCAGGGCCTAAAGCCCATTGTGACCTTAACATCATTTGCCGATAGAACTTTTCAAAAACTGCTTTAACAAGGGTTTCGTCAACACCGTTTTGGTGGACCATCACATCTTGAATTACTTTTTCCCATTTTTCTTTAAACGCTTTACGGGCAGTAGGTGTAGCAGTATCACCTGTCATTGCGTCTAATGCTTCGTCCAAAATCTGTCTACGACCAGGCATCCTCACCAATGTTTTAGTGCCATCTTCAGCAACCCTTGTTAACTCCCACGGATTCTCTGGGAGCAACGCTGCACGAGACCAGTTGTCTATAGCGTTCAAGGTGTCACGAACATCGGTTGGTGATTCGGAAGAAACGTCAACTATGCCGCGTCGTGCTTGTTTAGAGAAACCACGGACAACCTTTTGTCCACCAGGAATTGCCTCTAGTCCTTCAATAATTTTTGTTCGACGAGCATTGCTTAAAGCAAACTTTTTTACACCATCAACATTAGAGGTGCGTGTCAAACCGACACCAGGCAAACCTAAAACGTCAGCCAAAACTGCCTGTACATCTTGTTCTGTTTTAGCGTCACGCAAACGTTTAACAGTATCAGCGTAAACGTTTTTGTTTAAAAGGTTACGTACATCATCAGCAGTGTCGGCTTCAACTAGACGTTCAACAAGTCGTCTACCGCCACGTGTACCAAAAAAGTCGTTTGCTTTTGTAGCGTCAACAGTGTCACCCACAAGGCCAGCCAAAAGTCGTGCTTCACGCAGTTCTTCACCAGTCATTTTGGATAGCGGGATAATGACACCACGACCCTGCAAAGTGTCTGCTGTGCGACCTAAAGCTTTAACAATGTCACCAGCATCATCAGCTGCGGCTAAACCACTGAACGTGTTCCCTAAAAGTTTTGCGCCAGGGGCAATAGGAATTTTGACAGCAACAGCACCATCAATAACACCGGACATCAAGTTGTATGCGGTACTGTCCTCTTTGAACAATGCGCCTGCTAAACCGCGTCCGATAGTCCAAGCGTGGCCACCTTGAGTAAAACCACGGTATGCACCTGCCCGTAATGCTTGTTCTTTTCTTATGTTTTCTGAAACAAAATAACCAGAACCCTGATTTTCCCGATTATTTATAAGCGCCGCAAGTGTTGTTGAACCAAAAAAAGAACCTTCATCCAAACTTTTGTAGTCCCTTGAAGAAAGAACTACTTTGCCTTCACCATACTGTTTACCGTATTGGGTTCGCATAACGTTTTCAGGCAAGTTTTTTACGTCAGCAATAGCACCCCCAATTTCGGGAATTGCCCTAGCAACATCTGAAGCAACGTTTTGAGTTAACTCTAGTGCGGTGTCTAACGTAGCAAAAGTTGGTCGAGAAACAGCTTTGACAGTAGTAGCAAAAGCATCAGGCAAAGCAGCACTAGCAACAGTTCTGTTGATGTCAAAAACTTTTTTTGTGGCATCCCTAACAAAATCGGGGGTTACTGCACCGCCAACAGTTTTGATAGCGCCACCAACACTAGAGAACCAGTTGCCTTTAGGTTTACCGTTCATCTTGTCAGGGTCAGCGTTAGCAGCGTTAGCCGTTTCTTTAGCTACTTGCGCAACAACATCATCTGAAGCATTGTTTTTTGCTAAAGCCAACAACACGCCACCCTGCAACATAGGGTATTGGCGATACAACTCTGTAACACGGTCAGCTGTTTCTTTTCTAGCGTTCAAAAAAATCTTGTTAAAATTTTCTGCTTCACTACTTATACCGCGCAAGAGTGCTTGCTGTTCGCTAAAACTGAGTTTCGCTGTCACGTTAACCCTTGTCTGTTAAAACTGATATAAGGTTTTTCAAATCGTCGCTAGGGTACAACTGGTTCAACACAATAAGTTCCTGCAAAACAGGGTTACCGAACATCGGCGGTGCAGTAATTCCTGCTTGGAAAGCGTTAGGTCCAGGACCGACATTTGCACCAGCAGTAACAGGCTCATCAGGAGCAGTAGTGTCACGGTTGAAAGCACCCATAGAACCAGGAGCAACAACATTGCGTGGACGAGGAGCAGGAGCCGACGCAGGGGCAGCCATCGGTACGGCACGTTGCGCAGCCATCTGCTTACCAGCCTCACCATACGTCTGACCTTTAGCAGCAGTCACAGCCATCTTCTTGGCAGGGTTCTGCAAATCTGTTCTGTTCGAATACTGTTTAGCCATTTAACCCAACCTTGAAGCAAGACTCAAAACGGAACCGGCAGTACCAGGGGGAGCAGCAGCACCCGCACCACCGCCAGCTTTCAACGCTTGCAACAAAGCCTGTGGATTAGGTGGGCCTGAAGGTGCGGCAGGTTGTTCAGCACCCATACCAGGCATCGCTAAACCAGGCATAGTTTCAGGAGAACCCTGCGGAGCCTGTGCAGCTTGTCGAGCCTGCGCACGTTTCTGTGCAGCCTGAATA
>Ga0209246_10000947_pt1 | contig 11842 bp, 18 predicted proteins | sample LauGreSpBDMM15SN_2_FD_187560 | JGI IMG/M metagenome (GOLD analysis project Ga0209246, IMG submission 187560) | Freshwater lake microbial communities from Lake Michigan, USA - Sp13.BD.MM15.SN (SPAdes) (version 2) | ecosystem: Environmental > Aquatic > Freshwater > Lake | place: Lake Michigan...
GCTTTAGTGATTTCTTCAATGCTTTCAACCACATCTTCTTTTCTTTGATCTTGTCGTGGCTTACGCACGCTTGATACATCTTCTTTACTATCTTGCGAACTTTCATGGTCGTTCTCCTTGGTCCAAGTTATAATTTCCCATTTACCGTCATGATGCTCAACAAGAGCAGTACATGACTCAACCCAGTCACCATCATTCATATATATCACGCCATCGATCTCTTTGATTTCAGCATGATGTATATGACCACAGATGACTCCATCGTAACCTCGCTTCTTGCAATAACCAGCAAGATTACGCTCAAACTGAAACATAAAGTCAGACGCTTTCTTTACTTTATGCTTTAAGTATTTACTTAGCGACCAATACCCGAATCCTAGTTTATGACGAACCCAATTAAAACGAGAGTTCCAATCAAGAACTAGATCATAGAGTTTATCACCAAGAAATGCAAGCCATGGAGCAAGGCGAGTGATACCATCAAATAGATCGCCATGCGTTATTAGATAGTGCTTACCATCTGCGCCGATGTGTTCTGTTTGGTTTTTAATTTCAATCAGACCGAAAGAAAATCCGTATGGGATCATCGGTCTTAAGAATTCATCATGATTACCTGCAACGTATATAACCCTTGTACCACGTTTAGCGTGACCAAGGATTCTACGAACTACATTAGTATGAGATTGTTTCCAACGCCACTTGTTCTGCTGAATTTTCCAAGCATCAATAATATCTCCAACCAAATAGAGAGTATCACATGTATTATGTTTAAGGAAATTATTTAACTTAGCTGCTTGACAATCACGAGTACCTAAGTGAACATCACTTATGAATATCGTGCGGTATTTCATACACTAAACGAACTACCACAACCACAAGTGGATTGAGCATTTGGATTGGTTATAACAAACTGTGAGCCTTGTATATCTTCTTTGTAATCCACAGTTGCTCCTGTTAGATATTGCATGCTCATGGAATCTATTAACAGTTTAGTTTTTTCAAGAGGTATTTCGAAGTCGTCTTCGTTCATTACCTCATCGAATGTAAACCCATAACTCATTCCGCTACATCCACCACCTTGTACGAATGTTCTTAAACACAAGTCAGGATTATTTTCTTCTGCAAAAAGATCTAATATTTTTGTTTTTGCTGATTCTGTTATTGTTAGCATTTTATTCCTCGTTCATTCGCCATTTATTCTCTGGTAATCCGTAGTCCCACTTTGGATCCATCTCAACATTCCATCTGGTAGTGGCAACATTAAAATCTGGGATCTTCATTTGTTTGGGATTAGATGCTGGTTCTAAAATAACAATACGATTATTTGGTTGTGCGGCAAATTGCCCATTGTCACATTTAATAAAGTTAAAAGATTTATGATCCTCAACATCTTCACTATGTCCACAATCAAGGATATTAAAATCAGGATGAGCGGAATCAACAGTAAAGAGATATTCTCCTTCTAGCCATGAACCATCTTTCATTTTAATTTTACATCTCATATTTGCTATCATTGCTTTTTTAATCACAGTGATATCATAAGACATGCTGTTCCACAATTGTAAAAAATCTAGCGGATAAGGATCGCCTTCTATGGGTTTCCAACAATATGCATGTAGTGGTAGTTTGTCATACAACGCACCATATTGATTTAAATACGATTCAATACGAAACGCTTGACTGCGCTGAGACTTGATTGTTATCCACCAACAAGGTTCAAGTTCTCCATGACCTTTTTCAAAGTCATAAAGAAACTCTTTACGGACAAAACATTTTACTGGAGGTAGGTTTGCAACGATATGTGCCATTTATACCCTAAAACTTTCTCCGCATCCACAGCGGTCTCTTTCGTTTGGATTAATAAAATCAAACCCTTCATTGAGCCCATTTCGAACCCAATCCATAGTCAATCCATTTAGGTAAGCATCACTCTTTGCGTCTACAAGAACTGCAAAATCTTTTTGAGCGTAGTTAGTCACACCAACTTCAGCCTCATACTTGTCAACATATTCCATTGTATATGCCAGACCACTGCAACCAGTAGTCCTTACACCAAGTCGAATGCCAACTCCCTTGCCACGTTTCTTGAGTTGAGATTTAACTTTCTCGTATGCTTTCTCAGTTAACAAGATCATGTTTTTCTTTATAGTCATGTACTGCTGCTTTAATTGCATCTTCCGCAAGTATAGAGCAGTGAATTTTAACTGGCGGTAATGCTAGTTCTTCGGCAATTTGAGAGTTTTTAAGTTTAAGAGCAGCATCAATGTGCATACCCTTAACCATCTCTGTAACCAGCGACGAACTGGCGATTGCTGAACCACAACCATATGTCTTGAAACGAGCATCTCTAATAATACCATCACTATCTACCTGTATTTGTAATTTCATCACATCACCACATGCTGGTGCGCCAACCATACCAGTACCAACTGTTGGATCGTTTTTGTCTAGAGAACCCACATTACGTGGATTTTCGTAGTGATCAATAACTTTATCTGAGTATGCCATTATTTTTTCGCAAGCATTGTTTGAATTTTTTCTTGAATAATCTTAGCCCAGAATGGTTGTGGAAAATTCCAACCAACAAAAGCACCAACTGCTATCCATAGTAGTGTATCTAACATTTAAGTCTCCTTTAAAATTATATGATCTTTGGTTTTGTACCAGCACCTATGATACAAGCAATTTCTTTGCCCTTTTTCAGTAGTGTCCAGTTACCATCTTTATCTTCCCATAACGAATATACTGAACCATCTGCTATATCTAATCCAGTCCAACTTAATTTTTCTTGTTGAGTCTCAGAAAGAAATTTTATTATTGGCATTACTGGTCCACAGGTTACTTGATAGTTGTATGTAAATGCCTGAGCGTATACATTCAGTGAAAAAGTAAACAGTAATAATGCTAATGTTTTCATAACTTAATTTGGTGTTCTGCCCAGATTAAAATTATAGTTATTACAATAGTTAAAATCGCAACGATTTGGGGTAGTCTCATATCTTATATAATTTTAAAAAGTAAGTTATTAATGCTGCTGTAGTTAAACACCAACAAAAAAGATCAATTTGTTTATGTCTGTCTATATCCATTGCTGTTAATTCTGCTTGACGCTCTTTTTCCATCAGAGCTTTTTCTGCTTCAACTTTATTCCAAGCATCTTTACCATACTTACGAATAGTGTCAGCTTTTAGTTTAGCAAGTTCTTGCTCATGTCTAAAATTAGATTCAAACTTCTCAAGTGCTCTAACTTCTAATGACGCTTTACGAGCAGCCTCAGCTAACTTTGCTGTAACACGTGCCTTGTGTTGATTCTGAACAGCAGCTTCCATATCAGCTTGTTGATCAGAAACAACAGAACCAAGTTCCTTACCTATTTTCTGCGCTTCTTTTAACGTAGTGGAAGCAGTCTTTATTGTCTCTAGCATTTTGGTGATTAATCACTCTTTTTATTATGTTATATTTAGCGTCCAATATATTGTTTGGGCTCTGCTTCCATTCTTCTTTGCTGTTCAGTTTTAGGAACAAAATCAGTTCCTAAATGTGGGTACTTTTGTATTCTGTCCTGCACCACAAACCAAAGTATAATCATAGAAAAAACAAGCGCACCCATAAACATGCCAAACCACTTAGCAAATGTTTTAAAATTCTTAACTAATTTAGCATGTTCTCTGTCATGCTGCATTTGTATCTGAATATGACGCTTGAGTGCTTCAGACTGTCTTGCGTTTATTATCTTAGACTGCTGTAGCACTTCTGTCCATAGTGCGCCCAATTCAGGTGGGCTTTGATAAATCATTACCTCACGCAACTCAATTTCCATCTGCTCAAGTTTCTTTTTCATCAGTACTCGCTGCAAAGCACGCTTGCCTACAGAATCATCACCAGTGTATAAATTATATGATCGTTTTTCTTCTGCTTCAAATACTGCTATACATTTTGCTTGATTATCAAAGAAAGCACCAAGATGCTGACCCAACTCAAAATAAACATCACCTGAGTCTTTCTTGTTTAATTCTTTTACTCTGGCTTTTTCTTCATTAAGTTGTTTGACTGCTGCAGGTGGTGGTGTCTTCCCCTTTTCTGCATACATACCATGGAACTGCGTATCCAGATCCTTGAGCACTTCCCTTATATCTCCAGCTGCGCCTTTGATATCTTTGTATAATTTACATCCAGCTTTGATCGCAGAAACTGCTCCATTGGCCAATGCAAAGAGTGTTAGAGGATCCATTTATTTCCTCTTTCGCCACTCTAAACAAACTACACGACGTTCATAAACATCACCAGTCCATGTCCATCGTACACATTCCCATTCTGGGTATTTCTTAACAGGTTCTTGCGCCAGTGCTAGTAATAAGATCCAATCATACATTTACTTAGATCCTTTGGCGTATTCTTCTCGTTCTTTTCTTTCTCTGTCAATACGTTCTTTTGCTTGGCGTTGTATAACTAAGTTTCTTGCTGCCACCTTTTGTTCATATATTCTTTTTTCTTCCATGGCACCGTAAACACCTACACCTACCATTGAAGCACAAAATAAAACTACAGCAAATCCGATAAAGTACATGGCATTCATAAACTGGTCTGCCATTTTCTTCTTATGTTCTAATTGTCGGTTTTCTTCTTCTTGTTGCGCTTCTGCACGAGCCTTAAACAGTCTAGTGCGTTCCTTGATCATTTGTTCCCAGATTTCTGGCTTACCTAATTGCCAAAGAATCATGTCTTTTAGTTCACGCTCTGCTTGTCTTAACGCATCGCTATGCATAGCGATTTGTAAGGCTTCTCTTCCTAACTCTGCGTCTGTTTTGCCTAGTAGATTACCCTTGGCTTTTTGTTTTATTCGTTCGCGATGTATAGCATCTGAGGATTCAAAAAACTTACTAAACTGTCCTACTAGACTGTTTATGTCTTTACCTAATGCTATGGCTTGTTTGATGTGGCTGACAGCTGATTGAGCAGCAGCAAATGCCAGCCCAATAGTGATGGGATCCACTGCATTCTCCTAAAACCATTGTAGTATTACAAACTATTTAGGTTTTTTGTCTTGCAGATCGTCTACTTCTTTTTCGATGGTTTTGACGCCAATGCTTGAGAAAACTTCTTTGGCTTTATTTAGAAATGATTGGGTTTTTTGAGGTAGTGTCTCATCACGTTTTTCCAAACGATTATACAGATTTGGTTCCCAATCTTTACCTTCATCAACAGTGATATTTAATTCTTCATCAGTAACTTCTGCTGGAGCATAACCAACAGTAGTTTGTTCAACTACAGTTTCTTCAGGTTTAATACTAATACGCATTTCTTCCCAGACTGGGATTTCATCGTTTATATTAACTTGAATTGGTTCAATTATTTCTGTTTTATTAATTTCTTCGGGTGCATCTGGTAATTCACCTTCATCAATAAAAACTTCTTTTGGTGTAGTTTCTTCTCTGTTACGTTTTTGTTGCCAGTTCGCAGCTACTAACAATAACACTGCCAGTGGATCGAATACTATAACAATCAGAATGATAACCCAACGAACTGCTTTTTCTAATACATCAACTTCTGGGTTATCCCCATAAAGAAGTGCAGCAATATATTTTATTGGACCGACTTCGGCTTCGACTTTACGGACTTCGCTGGCGATTGGCGCACGTTCTTCGTTGTACTTGGCGATCTTGGTTTGCGCTGTACCGATTTCGTTGAGGATTCTGGCTCTATCTTTTTGCTGGGCTCTTCGGATAACGATGGAGCGATCTGCTCCACTGGCTTCGGTAGTTCTGCTGAGGGTTTGATCAACTTGTGCATCCAGTTGAGTAAGTTCTTTACGATTTGCATTGATATTCTCCTTTTCGGTTTTAATCTTTTCATCTATTAGTGCAAGTTTTGATTGCACATCACCAGTTGGTATTGCTTGATCCAGATGAGCCTTTGATAGATAACCAAAGATACCCATTGATGTTAACAACATTAAAATAACCAAAGCTGAAGTAAAGTAATACTTCATGAGCCTTGGTACTTCTTTCCAATTTTGATAAATCCAAGATGCTACTACAAGTTTAGAAATCTCTAGTAGTGTTCCCATAATGAAAATAGGAATGGCTGCAGCTGCGAAGATCGCAACTAATCCCATAATAGAATAGTAAGCAGCACAAGCAGATAATGCTAATGCTGTTCCGAATAGTAGATATGTCATAGTTTGTTTTTTATATGAGAACCATGAACACGAACAGATATCTGCCCATTATAGTATTCGTCCGATTCTAATACTTTTCTCCCGAATTGCTCTCGTGCTTCAACATATGAACACTCAGCTTTTGATTTACAATAAAAAAGAATCTCTCGAGTAAAGTTATCTTTACCCAGAGCCTCAACATCTTTATTTAGTTCTATACTTGACCCATAGTATTCAATCCAGTCGGAGTCAATTTTACTACGTATCTTTTTCTTCTTCTTTACACCATTCTTTTGTGTAATAGTTTTGTAAGTAGTTTTAGCAAACTTGGCTAACTTCTTACCGATATACATACGCTGATTGGCTTTGTTCGTAATTAAATAAACAAAGCCAACGCAGTCTTCGGGTAACTCTTCAACGATTATATTATTATATGTCCATGTCATGAAGACTATTTAGTCTTCTTCGTCAAACCCTTCTTCTTCGTAGATATCAGAACCACATAATGGACAGTGAACAATATCTTCGAAATTAAAGTCATCACCCTTTACAGTAATCTTACCTTCAGCGTTACAATGATTACATTGAAATTGTTTTACTATCATGCTGCTTTACCCCATACGTCATTCCAAGAACCAGACAGTGCACCTTTAGCGTAATCTGTAACACGATTCTCAAAGAAGTTTCCGTGTACTGGTGCGTTAATCATTTCTTCAACCCATGGTAGTGGATTCTTCTTAACTTTAAATATACCTTTCATACCAAGACTAATTAATCTACGATCAGCAATGTAACGAATATATTTCTTAACATCTTCTGCAGACAACTCACGCATTTCTGCGCCTTGATAGCAAAGATCAATGAATTTGTCTTCAAGTTCAACCATCTTTTCAGCAATGGTATAAATCTTTCCTTTGAGTTCATCATTCCAGATTTCATTATTTTCTTTAATGAATTCTTTAAACAAACGAATCATATTCTCTGAGTGCATTGTTTCATCAACAATAGACCACGTAACAATTTGACCCATTCCCTTCATCATACCATGACGAGGAAAGTTCAATAACATAATGAATGAGGAGAACAACTGCATCCCTTCAGTGAAAGCACTGAACACGGCGATGTGGGTTGCAGTTGAAGCCAGTGTTCCATTTTTGGAACTGAGTTCGGTAACATAATCGTGCTTATCCTTCATCTCTTGATATTCAAGAAACTCATTGTAAGTTGATTCAGGCATACCTAGTGTTTCAATTAGGTGGCTATAAGCAGCAATGTGTAATGCTTCACGAGCAGCAAAACCCATAAGCATCATACGAATCTCAGGCTGAGGGAAATAAGGAAGATAGTTGTTAACATAACCACCAGCTACATCAATATCACCTTGCGTAAAGAATCGGAAGATATTTGTAAGAAATTGTTTTTCTTCGTTAGTTAATTTTTTCTTCCAGTCTTTAACATCTTCTGCCATTGGTACTTCTGAATGTAACCAATGGGCTTGTTCGTGCTTCAACCAAGCATCATATGCCCATGGATAGTTGAATGGTTTGAAATATTCGCGTTGGTCTGTTAAATTGTTTTTAGTTTTAGTTGTCATTTTTCAATACCTTAAATTTGTGTGCTAATGTAACACGTTGATCTTTACAGTGAATAGTTGGTTCTAGTCCAACATGGGCAAATCCAGAATTAAAAATAACCATAGAATTTGGTTTTGGGTAAACAATATGCATATTATCTAAGTTATCTACAATAATAGTAAAGCCACCAAGTTCTGGAGACCATGTTTTATTTACATAATAAACAGCAGTCATGTAATTACATTGTGGATCAAAATATCCTGAAATAAGATCGGAATGTATACTACCGCACTGGCCATGGGCTTGACCATTTAAATATAATCGTTCAGTTTCAATTTTTATGTTAAGTAGGGATTCAATTTTACTTTTAAAGGTGGTTTCGATTTGAAAACATTTACCCCATTTAGAACCCCATAGTTCTTTTTTCCAAAACATTTTATCTGTGTTATGAGAAAACCCATTCAGTTCCCAGGTATAGTGACCACAAAAATGATCAAATGCGGGTATTTCATCATCATTCAGAAAATTCTCAATTTTGTAAATTTGGTTTACATCAAACATAATTACCCCTCACATGCCAAACAATCATTACCTTCAGTTAAAGCATGAAGATCAATTTCTTTAATGACTTCTCTTTCGATGCGCTTCGATACTTTGTCTGCCTTGGCAATCTTATCACTACGGCAGTAGTACATTGTTTTCAAACCTTGTTTCCATGCTTGAAAGTGAACAGCATGAATGTATTTAATATGACTGTCGGGTCTAAAGAAAACATTCAACGACTGGGCTTGGTCTATATATACTTGCCTGTCTGCTGCATGTTGGACGACCCAACGCTGGTCGATTTCCATAGAAGTTTTGAAAACATCTTTTGACCAGTCGTCCATCCAATCCAAGTGCTGAACTGAACCATCGTTCGCAATAATGCTTGACCATACTTCATCTGACCAACCTTCTTTATGATTGACTGCTTCCTTTTGAATAATCGCATCAAGCCACCTGTTCTTATTTAAATGGGATCCTGATAGAGTGTCTTGACGATAAGCATTAGCACGATAAGGTTCAATGCTAGGAGAAGTATTACCCATAAGAATGGAAGAACTAGCATTAGGAGCAATAGCCATAAGATGACTAAACCTATTCCCAGTACCCACAGCATCAGGTGCTTCACCTCGTTCCAATCCAAGTTTCTTATTTGCTTCATCTAATTGTCCTCTAATGTGCGCAAAGATTTGTTTGTTCTTTCCGACTGCGATGCTTGATTCCCACGGCAGGTTATTTCGTTGTAGATAAGCATGCCAACCCAAAGCACCGATACCAATGCTGCGCTCACGAGTGGCAGAATACCTTGCACGTTTAATGGTGGAAGGCGCATTAGAAATAAAATACTCCAGAACATTGTCGAGCATTTCAGCAATATCAGCAAGGAACAAAGGATCAAATTTCCATTCATCATAGTACTCTAAGTTTAATGAAGACAAACAACAAACAGCAGTGCGCTTTTCGTTTGTTGGTAAAATAATTTCTGAACAAAGATTAGATTGGTGAATCTTCAAGCCTTTGTCTTTTAACCATTGTGGCATCTGACGATTTGATTCGTCAATAAAATGTAAATATGGTTCACCTGTCATCATACGCATCTCAAGAATACGTTGCCACAATTCTTTTGCCGATACTGTTTCACGAATCTCATTTGATGCTGGATCAGTTAGATTCCAAGAGTCATCAAAGTTTGGATCAAGCATAGACTTCTCAATGATTTCCATAAACGCATCTGGGATATTAATACCATGATGCATATTTAGACAACGCATATTCTGGTCGCCTGTCGGCTTGCGCATCTCTAAAAAGTTGATGATGTCTGGATGATCAATAGACAAGTAAGCAGCATAACTGCCACGACGGGTGCGACCCTGACGGTATGCCAAACTAGATGCGTCATACATTTTGAGGTGAGGCATAACGCCAGTACTTTTATCGTCAGCCGAACGAATACCAAAGCCAATCCCAACACCACCGCCCAACATACTAAGCCAATTTGTTTCAGATAGATTATCAACTAGACCCTCCGCTGTATCTTCAATATAATTAAGGAAACATGATATAGGCATACCACGCTTACTGCGACCAAAAGATAAAATGGGAGTAGAATAAGACAACCAATGTTTGCTGCTGTATTCGTATAACCTTTGTGCATGTTCAGGGTTACTTCCAAATGTACTTGAAACAAAAGCGAATCTTTCTTGAGGACTCACTTCACCATCTTTCATATAACTTTCTTTTAATCTCAACTTACCTAATTCGTCAAATAACTTATCACGAGTGTAGTCTACCGTTATGCCATGCACAATTTCCATATCTTGCCCTATTATTCTTAATTTATTAATTCATTTGCCAGAGGAAATACCTCAGCAATAACCTTTGCGCACTCACGTGCGACTTCTTGGTGTTCTTTTTGTGTACCATTTGCAGATCGGAGTTCGATAAAATGAATCCAGCTACGCAATGTACCATTCATGTATAAACGAGAAACAGTAAGTCCTTCTGGCAGAACTGCTCTTGCTTGTTCTTTGGCAATACCATTGGTAATTGCCCAGTCATAAGCATTTTTCGCTTCTTCAATAACTCGCTTCTGTCTTTCTTCCCACCATGCAGCCAATGCTAGATTTTCATTCTCAACACTATTTTGACGATTCTTCGTATCTTGAAGTCGGGCTTCTCTAAGAACGAAAGATAAGTCTTTGGTTGGATCTGCATATCGTTGGCTAAATTCTTGGAACGAGAAAGATCGGTGGCGCAGCATTTGTCTTGCTATGTCACGAGTAGTTTCAATTTCTAAACAAGCACTGACCATTTCTAGTGGTGACCAATGCTGATGTTTAATTAAATACTTAATTAACTTCTCTGATGTATCTGTGTTGAACTGGTTGCTGGGATTACTAACACGTGCACAGAACGCAACTAACTCCTGTACATCAATCAAACCCTCATCATACATCTCACGAGATGGTTTGCTATAACTAATCATTCTAACATTCATATTTTCTTCCATGTACTAAATTTCAATTTCGCTTCTATTCCTTTGAAGGTGTTTTTATTTATGGTATCGACAATCTCATCAATCGGCATTTTACCATCCAAAATCATATCATTAATATCTTTCTGAATAATATGCTCAGGGAACATACAGACAGAATATCCTGCTTCAATATTCTTTTCAAGAAACTTAGTTATCTCTCGGCTTCTTGGTTCATTGTCCATTACAATTGTTGCGTTAGCAAGTAACTGCCGAATAGTAGGGGTATTAAAACTGGCTCCTGACACAGCGATACAATTCGGTAAAAATAACGAATCAATCGGTCCTTCAACAACATATATACGTTTGCTATAATCCAAGCGATCGAGTCCATAAATCTTCTCCTGTGTTTCATCAACTTTAATAGTATAATACTTAGGTTCTTCTGCACCATATGCTCTGCCTTGAAAAGCAAAACATTTACCCGCAGTTGTAAAGAATGGTATTATCATTCTTGGGTGTTCATCTTTAATTGGCTCTTGAAATTTAGCAGTCACTGAATTAGTAAACGCTTTAAACTTCGGAGCAAAGTATAACAGATGCCACTTATCTTTTGGAATCTTCCTCTTAACCAAATACTGAACTGCAGGATGATTCAATGGCAGTTTGTCCAGACGTGATAAACTTGAAAGTATATCGTCTTCGAGTAATTCTTCTATGGGGGTTTCTATGATGACGCTTGTTTGTTTAACGTCTTTGTGATCATGATATTTTGATGCGCCAGCTTTGTAGCGTTCCAAAACATATTCATCATATAATTTCGCATCCACATACTTAATTAGATTACCAAGATTAGTGCCATAACCGCAGTTGTGACACTTTACAAACAACTCTTGCTCGCCACGGTAAATATAACCACGAGCCTTTAGTTTGTTCTTCGAAGAATCTCCACACACTGGACATGAGTAGTTCCAGAGGTAGTCTTTCTTTTGTTTGAAGTTCCTTAGACGAGTGCCAAGGATTTGTGCGTATTTGTTGTCAATATAGAGCATATAGAGTAATTATACCCCATATGCTCTTGCAAAGCAAATATTA
>Ga0209246_10000957_pt1 | contig 11767 bp, 9 predicted proteins | sample LauGreSpBDMM15SN_2_FD_187560 | JGI IMG/M metagenome (GOLD analysis project Ga0209246, IMG submission 187560) | Freshwater lake microbial communities from Lake Michigan, USA - Sp13.BD.MM15.SN (SPAdes) (version 2) | ecosystem: Environmental > Aquatic > Freshwater > Lake | place: Lake Michigan, USA...
GCACTGATCCAGCAGCTGGATCAGCGAAGTGCGGGCTTTCCGCTCTGCCACTTCTTCCAGCTTGCGATCCAGGATTTTCTTGAGAATGTTGGTTGCTTCCATAGACTTGGCTTGATGCACTTCCCTAAACTCGCCCTCAGGCCTTTTCCAAAAAATTCTTCAGTAGTTGATGACCATGCTCGGTCAGAATGGACTCGGGATGGAACTGCACCCCCTCGATGGGCAAGGTCTTGTGCCGTACACCCATGATCTCCTCGATACTGCCATCTTCGTTCTGCGTCCAGGCAGTCACTTCCAGGCACTCCGGCAGCGATTTCTGCTCGATGACCAATGAATGATAGCGCGTGGCGTTAAAGGGATTATCAAGACCGCGAAAAACTCCCAGACCGCGATGATGAATAGCGGAAATCTTGCCGTGCATGACGCGCTTGGCGCGGATGATGTTGCCACCAAAGGCTTCTCCAATACTTTGGTGACCGAGACAGACCCCCAGCAGGGGAATTTTTCCGGCAAAATACTTGATCGTTTCGACTGAAATACCAGCCTCTTTCGGCGTACAGGGGCCTGGTGAAATCACAATCTGTGCCGGGGCCATGCGCTCAATATCAGCGATGGTAATTTCATCGTTGCGGAACACACGAATATCCGCCCCCAACTCCCCGAAATACTGCACCAGGTTGTAGGTAAAGGAATCGTAGTTGTCGATCATCAACAGCATTACTGCAATCCTGACTCAGCCAGTTTGACGGCATGAAACATGGCGCGTGCCTTGTTCATGGTTTCTTCCCACTCCGAGCTCGGCACAGAGTCGGCCACAATACCTGCTCCAGCCTGAATATACAGGGTTCCATTCTTGATGACGGCCGTACGGATGGCGATGGCCATATCCATGTTGCCGTTCCAGGACAGGTAGCCCATTGCCCCGCCATAGACCCCGCGCTTCACTACTTCAAACTCATCAATGATTTCCATTGCGCGGACCTTGGGCGCCCCGCTGAGAGTACCCACCGGCAACGTGGCCTTGAGCACATCCAGTGCGCTCAAGCCTTCTGCCAATTCACTTTCCACGGTGGAAGCGATATGCATTACATGCGAATAGCGCTCGACGAACATTTGTTTGGTCACTTCAACACTACCGGTTCTTGATACGCGCCCGGCATCGTTACGGCTCAAATCTATCAGCATCAAGTGCTCGGCAATCTCTTTGGCATCGCCCAACAGATCAAGCTCGAGTGCCTTGTCTTCTTCTTCACTGCGGCCACGGCGGCGCGTGCCGGCCAGTGGGCGCACCGTGATTTTACTGTCTTCCACCCGCGCCAGGATTTCAGGCGATGCGCTGACAATATGAAAATCATCCAGATCCATGAACACCATATAGGGCGAAGGATTCAGCTGACGCAGCGCGCGGTACACATTCATCGGATCACCGGAAAACGGCAGACTCATGCGCTGGGCCAGCACGACTTGCATCACATCGCCGGCGACGATGTAGTCCTTGATCTTCTCAACCGCAGCTTCGTAGGACTGCTGGCCGAAGCTGGAGACGAAATCAGTTTCAGATACTTCACGGCCCGAAGCCGGCGCCGGCAGTTTTACCGGATTGTGCAACAGTGCTGCCAGCTCATCCAGGCGAGCAGAAGCGCGCTCGAATGCAGCAGGCTCTGAAGGGTCGGCATACACGATCAGCGTCAGCTTGTTGCGCAGATTGTCGAATACCACCACTTCTTCCGACACCATCAGCAGGATGTCCGGCGTGTTCACGTTATCCGCTGGTGCCGTGTTGGCGACGCGATGTTCAACATAGCGCACCGAGTCGTAACCGAAATAACCCACGAGGCCGCCATTGAATCGCGGCAGTTCCTTCAGCTCCGGAATGCGAAAGCGCTGCTGGAACTCACTGATAAACGTGAAGGGATCGGTTGTTGTGTGGCGTTCCACCACCTTGCCGTTTTTCTCCAGCTGCAAGGCTGAGCCGGTAACACGCAGAATGGACGAACAGGGCAAGCCGATAAAGGAATAACGTCCCCACTTCTCGCCGCCCTGGACTGATTCCAGGAAATAGCTGTAAGGACCCCGCGCCAGTTTCAGATATACACCCAGGGGCGTGTCCAGGTCCGCAAGCACTTCGCGGGTCAGCGGGATACGGTTATAACCCTGACTGGAGAGGGCGGCAAATTCTTCGTGCGTCATGAGGCCGGCAATTCCTTGCGCATGGCATCGATAGTGGTTTTGTAATCACTGCTATTAAAGATGGCAGAGCCAGCCACGAACATGTCGGCACCAGCGCGGGCGATTTCACCTATGTTGGCCGTCGTCACACCGCCATCCACTTCCAGGCGAATATTGTAGCCGCTGGCATCAATGAGTTTGCGCACCTGCGCCAGTTTGCGCAGCGTGGCGGGAATGAATTTCTGGCCACCGAAACCGGGGTTCACCGACATCAACAGAATGATGTCGACCTTGTCCATCACGTATTCGAGGCAGTCGATGGACGTGGCGGGGTTGAGTACCAGCCCGGATTTGCAGCCGAGATCGCGGATCAGCTGCAAGGAGCGATCGACATGATTGGAGGCTTCAGGATGAAAGGTGATGTAGCTGGCACCGGCTTTGGCGAAATCATTGATCAGGCCATCCACCGGACTCACCATCAGATGCACGTCAATGGGCGCCGTGATGCCGTATTTGCGCAGGGCCTGGCACACCATCGGACCGATGGTGAGATTGGGTACATAGTGATTGTCCATCACATCGAAATGCACCACATCGGCACCGGCTGCCAATACATTACCGACCTCTTCACCCAGGCGGGCAAAGTCGGCGGAGAGAATGGAGGGAGCTATCAGGAAATTACGGTCGGCCATGCCAATTCAACCGGTTAAAAAACTGGCCGCATTGTACTGACTTTCCCCGCCAACTAACAGCAAAGCAGCCTCCCGCTTACCCACCTTGAAGGCTGGACAAATGCCCATATATGAATGTCGTGGGGTTTCAGCTCGACCAGGGAATCCTGGTTAGCGTCCGTTAATTGTCCATTAAGGGTAATCCAGAAGGAGTGATCCATGCTGCGTCTCGTCTTGTTTCTCGCAACCAACATCGCCGTCATGCTGCTGGTCTCGGTTATCTTTCGCCTGCTGGGGCTGGAGGGCATTCTGCAGGCCAACGGGGTCGATCTCGATCTTCAGGCCCTGCTGGCTTATTCGGCGGTGATCGGATTCAGTGGATCTTTCATCTCGCTGCTCCTGTCGAAATCCATGGCCAAGATGTCGATGGGAGTCAAGGTGATCCAGCAACCCGCCACTGAATTCGAGCGCTGGCTGGTTCATACTGTGGCCCAACAGGCTGAGCGCAGTGGCATTCGCATGCCGGAAGTGGGCATCTTCAACCAGCCGGCACCCAATGCCTTTGCTACCGGCTGGAACAAGCATGCGGCGCTGGTGGCCGTGAGTACTGGCCTGGTCCAGCAGATGAACCGTGACGAGATTGAAGCAGTACTGGCTCACGAAGTCAGCCATGTGGCCAATGGCGACATGGTGACAATGACATTGATCCAGGGCGTGGTGAACACCTTTGTCGTGTTCCTCTCCCGCGTCATTGGTTATGTGGTTGATCGCGTGGTGTTCAAGGTAGAACGTGGCCATGGCCCGGCGTTCTGGATTGTGTCGATGTTGGCGCAGGTTCTGCTTGGCCTGCTCGCGTCGATCATCGTGATGTGGTTCTCGCGCTACCGTGAATACCGGGCGGATGCCGGCGGTGCCGGCTTGGCAAGTCGCTACAAGATGATTGCGGCCCTGCGCCGCCTGCAGGGTGGCCCGCCAGCCCAGATGCCTGACGAACTGCTGGCCTTCGGTATCAATACCGGCAAGATGTCAGCACTGTTCTCCAGCCACCCGCCGCTTTCGGAGCGTATCCGCGCTCTCGAAAACAGCCAAAGCTGAGCCTTGATCTTGTCGTTGGCATATCTGGTCTTTCACTGCAGCTCCGCCTGTGGCGCTGAGGAACGAGTTACTGGATATCAACTTTCTCACTGCACCCGATTCTGAAACCTGGAAATCAAACTCACTGCTGCAAAAAAGCGTTAATGATTTCCCAGGCTTCTTCCGCAGTTTCTACAAAAGTGAAAAACTTCAGATCCTCTTCGTTGATCACGCCCTGCTCCACCATGTGCTCAAAGTTGACCATTTTCTCCCAAAATTCCCTGCCGAAAATCAGGATGGGCATTGGCGCAATCTTGCCGGTTTGTACCAGCGTGAGCGTTTCAAACAGCTCATCCAGCGTACCCCAGCCACCGGGAAACGCCACCAGCGCCCTGGCGCGCAGCAGCAAATGCATTTTCCTGATTGCGAAATAGTGAAACTGGAAACAAAACTGCGGTGACACGAAGGGATTGGGATATTGCTCGTGCGGCAACACGATGTTCATGCCGATGGAATCACCGCCAGCCTCATGCGCCCCCATGTTTGCCGCCTCCATGATGCCTGGGCCGCCACCAGTCATGATATGCAGCTTTGGCTTACCCTCGAGCTTTGACTGCGATACCACGAGGGAGGCAAAACGACGCGCCTCTTCGAAATAACGCGTCTGCTTCCTTTGCAGCTCCAGTTTCTTGCAGCGCCCCTCAAGCGTGGGATCCTGCGGGTTGGCCGCTCGATCCCGCTCCACTTGCAGCACATCGCGCGCCACCTGCTCTGCCGATTTGATGCGGGCGCTGCCAAAGATGCATACAGTGTGCTGGATGTCATGCTGTTTGAGGATGTGGTCGGGTTTGTTCAATTCCAGCATCAGCCGCACACCCCTGAGCTCCTCGCTCAGCAGAAAATCCATGTCGTCAAAAGCAAGACGATAGGCCGTGGATTGAAGCTGCTCCTTGGTAAAACCGCGTTTGCTGATTTCATGCGCAAGCTGCAGGTCTTCTTCAGCAGTTGGGAACAGATGTCCCGGTGCGGCAGGTGATTTGGACTTGCTCATCTATTTATTACTCCGGATAAACTTTGTGCAGGGATCGAGTGCCATTGGGGTGTGCCTGAACACTTGGCCCAACACCCGGCTAACGCGCTGCCTGCAGCTGACAATCCAACTCGTGCAGGCGTGCGGGGGTGCCGATGTCCATCCACTTGCCGGTATAGAGTTCGCCGCTGGCCAGACTATTGCTGATAGCCTGCTTCAGTAGTGGGAACAAGGGATATTTCTTTTCTGCTACAGAGGCAAACAATGCCGGTTGATAAATCGCGATGCCACTGAAGGTATGGGAATTTTGCGCTGTTTCTGCCGGTTCCGGCATGCGCAAGCGCCCGCTAGGCTCCAGTATAAAGTCACCGGCAGGATGATGGTCGGGATTGGGCACCAGCACCAGATGCGCCTGAATTCCCGGCTGCAACGCTGTGTGCAGGCGTGCGAAGGGATAATCGGTCCAGACGTCGGCATTCACCACAGCGAAGGGCCCGGATCCGAGCAGCGGCAGGGCGTGGACGATACCGCCTGCCGTTTCCAGTGGCTCAGCTTCGGGCGACCAGAGGATGTTCACACCAAACTGGCTGCCAGAACCCAGCGCCTGCTCCAGTTGCGCACCGAGCCAGGCATGGTTGATGACAATCTCCCGAAAGCCGGCAGTGGCGAGTTTGAGAATCTGGTGTTCGATGAGGGAAAGACCGCCCGCCCGGAGCAAGGGCTTGGGCGTATGCTCGGTAAGTGGGCGCATGCGTTCACCCTTGCCTGCTGCCAGCAGCATCACCCTCATGGGGTGATACCAGCTTGCGGCGCTGCTGGAGCAGGGTCTGGAATTGCAGCAGCCCCTAGCGCTTCCAGGCGTGCGACAAGACCAGGCAGTACCCGTGTTTGCAGCCATTGGGAAAACTCGCGCATGGTGGCATCCGCGAAGGGGATGGTAGTGATATAGGCCAGCGTACGCGGAATATCCTGCAAATACCCGGGCTTGCCATCACGCAGCCAAAGACGGCAGAAAATGCCTGCAGCCTTGAGATGACGCTGCACCCCCATCAGGTCGAAATCAGTGAGAAAATCCGGGGCAGAAATGTCGCTGGCAATGCCGTTTTGCTGCGCCAGCCGCAAATAGTCCAACGCCAGGGCACTTACCTGCTCTGCAGGCCAGGCGATGTAGCAATCCTTCAGCAGCGAGACCAGATCGTAGGTAAAGGGACCAAGCACGGCATCCTGGAAGTCGAGAACACCAAGACCGCCGGGAACCAGCATCAGGTTGCGCGAATGGTAGTCGCGATGCACATACACTTGTGGCTGGGCCAGCGCAGACGCGATCAGGCACTCTTGCACAGCCTGCCACAGCGCAGCTTCTTCTGTCGAAAAGTCCAGCTGCAGAATGCCCTTGCACAACCATTCGCTGAACAATTGCATTTCTCGCAACAGCATGGCCCTGTCATACAACGGCAAGGGAGGCTGGCGGGGATCGCAGCGCTGGACAAGCAATAGCTGGGCAAAAGCCAGCTGGTAAAGGTCTGCGGCAAGGGTATCTTGCAAGGCTCCGGCGTGTTCACTGCGGATAGCGAGCAGGCTGGGCAGCAGTAGCTCGGAACCAAAGTCCTGCAAGCACATGAAACCCTGGTCGAGATCGGCGGCCAGCACCTGCGGCACAGCGACACCACCCGCATGGAGGCTGTGTTGCACGGCAACAAAGGGGCGGCTGTTCTCCTTCTCCGGCGGGGCATCCACCAGAATCCAGCTACCTTTGTCGGTAACTCCACGGAAATAACGCCGGAAACTCGCGTCTCCGCTAACGGGTTGGATACCACCCTGTGGCAGGCCCAACGCAAGCGTGGGGCACAGAGAGGCAAACCAGGACCATAATGCTGCGCTACGCAGCTCACTTGAATCGATCATGAGGGAAGTGCTGTTCTTGTTTAGAGTAGGCTTAGTACTTAGAATTCGCGGGTCGTGGCATTATGCCCTACCGCACACGGATATTTGAAGTGACCGCCTTTTCCCGAGTTTTGCCCACGCTCCCGCCCTCGGCTTCCAATATCCAGGATAACCTTGCTGCAGCCACACCGGTTGTGCAGCCACGCCTGCCATTGACGACCCTCGCGTCCATCCTGTTCAGCCTTGCTGCCATGCCCGCTGCGCCCTTGTTTGCGCAACAGCAGGCACAGCAGCAGGCAGCGCAACCGCAGACAGCACAACAGGTGACGCCAGCGACGGCCCTGCCTCTGGCCAGCGACCTCGACTGGGTGACGCTGGACAAACTCAGTCCCGAGCAGCAGGCACAGGTCAGCGGCTCCTGCTGCGGACTTTACATCGAACCGCCATTGCCTGTTGTTAAAGAAGCTGCAGGCAGCACCGTGATACTGGGCACCAGCGTAGACGGCGCTATCGATGGCATCATCGCTATTGCCAACGGCATGCAGATTCTGCAGGAAGATGCCTGGATTACCGCAAAACAAGGCAATTATGACCAGAAAAAACAGGTCTTCACCCTGCTCAATGACATTCGTATCCGTCAGCCCGGGCTACTGATGACGGGCACCGCGGCTGTGGTGGACGAGGCCGAGGCGCGCAGTGAAATCAGTTCTGCCTCGTATCTGATGCATGAAAGCGGCATCCGCGGCTCGGCCGACGTCATTGTCTATACTGATGCCCAGGGCATCATCACCATTGATAACGGCGTGTTCACCCGCTGCGAACCCGGCGACAACAGCTGGCTGATTGCCGGCAAAGAGATCGTGCTCGACCAAAGCACCGGTCGCGGCACGGCCCGCGCTGTTACGCTGAGCGTGCAGGATGTCCCGGTGCTCTATCTGCCTTGGGTGAGCTTTCCGATCAACGACGAGCGCGCGACAGGTTTTCTGGCGCCAGTGATGGGTTCCACGCGTGATGGTGGCATTGATATCGCTACCCCTTACTACCTAAACCTGGCACCCAACTACGACATGACACTGACACCACGCATCCAGAGCAAGCGTGGCGCGATGCTGGGTATCGAGGGCCGCTACCTCGGCAGAAGGAATGAGCAAGTCCTGGACCTGCAGTTCCTGCCTGGTGACAACCTGTACGATGAGGCCACCCGCCTGGTCCCGGGGGCCGACAGCCCTCCGGTAGACGATCGCTGGCTGCTGGATTACAAAATGCGAGGACAGCTGCAGGCAGGCTGGTCGGCCACGGCGGATTATGCGGCTGTCAGCGATGAAGAGTATTTCCAGGATCTCGGCAGCAATGGTCTGGTCTCTACCTCACGCAGCTTGTTGCAACGCGATGCGCGCCTGAATTACCGCGGCACCTACTGGGATTTCACTGCCTCGACACAGGCCTTCCAGGTCATAGACCCGAGTATTACTGCATTCGCAGAACCCTACCGCAAGCTGCCGTCCCTGGATCTGCGCGGCTCGTTTTATTCAGATTGGGGCCTGGAATACGGCGTTGATACCGAATATGTGCTGTTCGATCGCAATTTGAACCACGACAACTTCACCCAGCCCCAAATCGACTCAGGTGCGCTGGTCACTGGTTCCCGTTTGGCGTTTACGCCGATGGTCAGCCTGCCCTGGTCGAATAACTACGCGTTTGCCACCCCCACTCTCAAGTACAAATACGCGTCCTGGAATCTGGATGATGCAGCGCTTGGCAACGACAGTTCGCCGTCGCGCGGCATCAGCAGTGCCAGTTTTGACAGCGGGCTGATTTTTGAGCGCGCCATGGATTTCTTCGGTGACAACCTGCGGCAGACCCTGGAACCACGTCTGTTCTATCTCTACAACGAATATGAAGACCAAAGCGATATTCCGCTGTTCGACAGCAGTGACCTGACCTTCAGTTACAACCAACTGTTCCGGGATGACCGCTTCAGCGGCAAGGATCGTGTGAGTGACGCCAACCAGCTGACCCTCGCAGTGAGTTCCCGCTTCTATGACACCAAGGGCCAGGAACGTGCGCGAGCCAGCCTCGGCCAGATCCAGTATTTCACGAATCGGCGCGTGTCCTTGCTGAATGTGCCTGGTGTAGTCGAGGATGAGGCCAGCTCTGCCCTGGTCGGGGAGTTCAGCGTCAATCTCGGCCAGCACTGGCGTGCCGGTTCCTATCTGGAATGGAACCCTGACACCAGTGACATGGATGTGGGCAATTTTCAATTCCAGTACCAATCTGATATAAACCGCATCCTCAATTTCGGCTATCGCTACCGCGAAGTCCCTGGCCCCACCACATTCAACGGCATTGAGCGCAAAATCGACCAGATTGATGTTTCCGGCATCTGGCCTCTGACCTCCGAATGGGGTCTTATTGCACGCTGGAACCATGACATCGCCAACGACCGCAATCTGGAAACCCTGGCGGGCGTTGAATACAACAATTGCTGCTGGACCGTACGTGTATTGGCACGCCAGTGGATCGACAACAATGCCTTGTTCCAGGGCATCGAAGATGACAACACCGGCATCTTCATCCAGTTTGAACTCAAAGGCCTTGGCAGTGTCTTGGGCGGTAATGTAAGTGGAATCCTCAATAACGGTATCAGTGGATACCGGGAACGTGACTATGTTCAGTAATTGGCTCAGTAAAAGCTTCAGCAACAAGCCCGGCAAGCACTTGGGCATCCGTATCGCACAAACCCTGCTGCTCGCCTCAGGCCTGCTGTGTTTGCAAGCCCTGCAGGCACAACCTGTTCAGCTCGACAAGGTCCTGGCCATCGTAGAGGAAGATGTGATTCTGCAGAGCGAGTTCGATACGCGCTGGCAACAACTTCAAGAGCAGATCGCGAACGCTCAAGGAGCGGTACCGCCAGAGGACGTACTCAAGAAACAATTGCTGGACCAGCTCATCATCGAAACCATCCAGCTACAGCTGGCCGGTCGTTCGGGTATCCGCGTCGACGACAACCAGCTGAACCAGGCAATGTCCAACATTGCCACCCAAAACAACATGAGTTTCGAGGACTTCACCAGCACCTTGCAGGCCCAGGGTCTCTACGAAGTGACTCGTGAAGCGCTGCGCAAGGAAATCATCATCGGCCAGTTCGAAAACGGTGCGGTCAATCGCCGTATCGACATCAGCCGCCAGGAAATCGAAAACTACCTGCGCTCCGAAGCAGGACTTTCCACCATTGCACCTGAATACCATGTTGCCCACGTGCTGATCCCCACCGGCACCAACAGTTCGGAGGCACAACGCAGTGAACTGGCAGAATTGTTGTTCAAGGAACTGAATGAAGGCGCCGATATCGTGCAAATGGCGACTTCGCGCCAGATCAGTGGCATCAACGTCAGCGGTGGCGACCTCGGATGGAACAAACCGGAAAACCTGCCTTCGCTGTTCCGAGACATCGTGCCCGAACTGAAACCCGGTGAGATCACCAAGCCTTTCACCAGCTCCAGCGGCCATCATCTGGTCAAGCTGCTGGAAATACGTGGGGGTGCTGCCCTCAACGTGGAACAGTTCCACGTCCGCCACATCCTGGTCACGCCCAACGAAATCCGCACTGAAGCCCAAGCCGAAGAACTCATCGGCCAGTTGCATGCCCGTATTGTTGGCGGTGAAGATTTTGCGGATATCGCGCGCCAGAACACCGACGATTCCGCCTCCATGGTATCCGGAGGGGATCTGGACTGGATTGATGAAGGCATGTTGCCGCCGGACTTCATGGATAAGGTGCGCGCAACCGAAGTGGGCACCATGTCCGAGCCTTTCCGGGCAACCACCGGCTGGCACATCATCGAAGTCCTGGAGCGCCGCGTCGAGGATGTCACTGAGGAGAACAAGCGTTTCCAGGCGCAGCGCATCCTGCGAGAACGCAAGTTTGAAAACGAACGCCAAAACTGGCTGACCGAAATCCGTGACACATCGCACGTGGAAATCCTGGATCCGGAACTCAGGCCCGCAACCGCAATCACGGCTGACACCAAAGCCGAAACCGAAACCGAAGCCGAAGCCGAAGCCGAGACAGACTCTGAGTAGCATCCACATGAGCACGACGCTGGCGCTGACTCCTGGTGAACCCGCTGGCATCGGCCCGGATCTCTGCATTCAACTTGCGCAAATTGCTGCACCTGACTACCGCCTGGTCGTCATTGCCGATCCCGCCTTGCTGCAAGCACGTGCGCAACTGCTGAACTTGCCACTGCGGTTGCGCGACTATCGCGCGGACGACAGCACCCCTCTGCTTGCCGGGGAGCTGCGTGTGCTTCCGGTATCGCTTGCCGCGCCCTGCCAACCCGGCAGCCCTGACAGCCGCAACGCAGCGTATGTGCTGGCGACACTGGAGCGCGCAGTCCAGGGTTGCCAGCACGGCGAGTTCTCGGCACTGGTAACTGGCCCGGTGCAAAAGAGCATCATCAACGAGGCGGGCATTCCCTTCAGTGGCCACACTGAATTTCTCGCCGAGCGCTGTCAGGTGCCCAGAGTGGTGATGATGCTGGCGACCCGGCAACTGCGTGTTGCACTTGCCACTACCCATCTGCCGTTGTCTGCAGTGCCGGCAGCGATTACGCCAGCCTTGCTGGAAGAAGTCCTGACGATTCTGCAGCACGATCTCATCCACAAGTTCGGCATCCCGCAGCCACGCATCCTGGTCGCCGGCCTCAATCCGCATGCCGGTGAAGGCGGCCATCTGGGGCGCGAGGAGATCGAGATCATTAGCCCGGTACTGGAAAAATTGCGTGCCCAGGGCATGCAGCTCCTTGGTCCCCTGCCTGCCGACACGCTGTTTACCCCAAAATATCTGCAGCAGGCTGATGCTGTTCTCGCCATGTATCACGATCAGGGCTTGCCGGTACTGAAATACCAGGGCTTTGGAGCAGCAGTGAACATTACC
>Ga0209246_10000970_pt1 | contig 11696 bp, 7 predicted proteins | sample LauGreSpBDMM15SN_2_FD_187560 | JGI IMG/M metagenome (GOLD analysis project Ga0209246, IMG submission 187560) | Freshwater lake microbial communities from Lake Michigan, USA - Sp13.BD.MM15.SN (SPAdes) (version 2) | ecosystem: Environmental > Aquatic > Freshwater > Lake | place: Lake Michigan, USA...
GAACTGGTGCTACCACATATGTATATGAGTTGACAGATGCCTCTGGAAATCTTCTTGACAACTACACCCTTGTAGATAATGGTGTAAGCTCACAAAATGCTGTGCTCAGTGGACTCCTCCCAAATACATCTTATACTATCCTAGTAATGGCAACAAATTCCTATGGCTCCACAGATAATGCCAGCATAGTCATAACACTGCCTATTCCTCCTCCAACAAAACCAATTCTTACAGGGACTTTTACCTCTTATACGGCCACAATAACTTGGACAGGAGGAGATGGCGCAACAAGCTATTCCTATTCTATGATAGATGCTTCTGATAATACATACACCCCTATAGATAACGGACTAAGTGAAAAATCCATAGAGTTCACTGGTCTCACACCTAACACTTTATACTCTATCACTGTAGTAGCTATAAACGATTCTGGCAGTACTTCATCTGACCCAGGTGAATTATTTTCAACTCTTCCATATCCATTTAGTGTATGGGCAAGTGGCTCACAGTATAATGTGTCTGAAAGCATATTAGGTGAAGATAACATAATCTATACATGTGTAAATGCGAATAATGATGCCACATTCACTCCTTCAAACTGGTCCGCAAGCACAGATACATATACAGGTATTTGGACACCTTCTAGCGGGTTTACAGCTGGAAATATATGTGTCAGCCCACTAGACAATAATATATATTTATGTATTAACACCACTGGTTCAAATGGCTTAGACCCTTCTCAAGATACTGATAATTACAGAATCTTTGGAGCAGGTATTGGGGCATATCCTCCCTATAATATTAATTACTCTGACATTTCAACAACAGGGTTCACAATTACTTGGAGTAATAACTCAACTGTATCATCATATATCTTCAGTTTAACAGATAATTCCAATACATTCACTCCAGTATCAGACACCAGTCTAAGTAATTCTCTCACTTATTCCAACCTAACACCTAGCACGACATATGTCTTTTCTATACAAGCAGTAAATTCAGCAGGTCCTTCTCTACCATCTACACTAACACTAATCACTCTGGACGTGCCACAACCCCCTACTGCCCCATTACTTTCTTTTTCTAATACCCATAACTCTATAACGGTAACATGGACAGGTGCAGGGACAGGCGCAACATCTTATTCGTATGTGTTAAATGGGTCTACAGTGACTCCTACAGATAATGGACTTTCTCAACAAACTGCTATTTTTACTGGCCTGACCCCATCAACCTTATATACAGTTACTGTAACTGCCATAAATTCTGTGGGCTCAACCGCTTCAGACCCTCTGACACTAACAACTTCCGTGAGACCTGCAGTTGAGTATAATGGGGAAATTGCCAATTTATCCTTCAATAATACGTCACTAACTACGGCAACGGCGAGATGGACTGGGGGCGGGCCAAGCACCGAATACACATATAGTACCAGCCCTGGAGTGGGGGCAACATTTGACCCAACTACAAATACTGCCTTAATTACCGCATTAAACCCTTACTCAACATATCCCTTCACTCTCATAGGAAATAGCCCAATTCCCACACCTATGTTTATTGCCACTACAGGCTGGCCTACCGCACTACAATATTCATATGATGGTGTAACATGGAATACGATAACAGGTGGCTCTGCTCTAGTTCCCCAGCCTCAAGTAGCTCTAACTGCAGCATATAATGGAGAATTATGGCTGGTTGGAACGGATTCCACAAATAGTATGTTATATTCTCGAAATGGGTTTGATTGGAATATATCCTCTGGCTCAAGTCTATTTACAGGATGCTTCTGCTTGGCTTGGAACGGTGTCTTATGGGTAGCTGGCGGCCAAGGAGCAAATCGCATGGCATACTCATATGATGGCATCAACTGGACAGCATCATCTTCAGGTAATAGTACATTTACAACATTATGTAAGACAGTGGCATGGAATGGCAGCTTATGGGTAGCAGGAGGAAGGGCGGCGAATGCTCTTGCATATTCTTACGACGGAATAACATGGACTCCCTCTGCATCTGGAAACGCTCTAAATCCTAATCCTGGTGCATTTGGTAGAAGTATCGTCTCAGCTGTGGCGTGGTCTGCTACTTCCTCCATGTGGGTTGCGGCCGGCAGCACTATGGCATATTCATATGATGGTATAGTCTGGTCTGCTGCGGCAAATAGTATTCTAAGTCCTGCTGACTGTATCGCAACAAATGGGTCGTTGTGGGTTGTCGGCGGAGGAAATGCACGTAACTATCAACTAACCTACTCAACTGATGGAATTAACTGGGTATCATCCTCTTCTGGAGATTCATTGTTACAATGGCAATGTCAATCTGTGGCATGGAATGGCTCAATATGGGTTGCAAGTGGTACAAAATATGGTGGCGCTGGAGGTATAATATATTCATCTGATGGAATTACATGGACGAATACAGTGTACAACCTACAAGCGGGATTCGTATGTATAACTTCTGGAAATGGCACACTCTTATCATCAACAACTGCCAGTATTAAAACGATTAAAGTAGATTCTGACCCACGTTCCTTTACAGCCTCTTCTATTACCGATACAAGCTTTGACGTATCATGGTCAAATGAGACTCCTTCTGTATCATATACATTCACCCTCAATGGCACTGCTATAACACCTTCTGTAACAGACAATTCTATCACACTCACAGGATTAACTCCTTCCACTTTGTATCAACTCTCTGTAACATCAACCTATCCTAACCTAGGATTGAATGCTCCAACATCTTCCATTCTTGTTAAAACACTGCCTGTTTCTACGCTCCCAGCATCAATGACTATAACAGGTCAGTCTGATGCCACTGCTGAAAATTCTATACCTCTTACTATAAATGTGTTAGATGGAAATGGTGGAGCTGTCTATGGAGAAACTGTTACTTTGACAGGTGATGATGGCTCAACCTCAGAAGTAACCGCTCAACCTGATGGAACATATACAGCTAATGTGTATTCTGGAAATCCCGCTACTGTAATCTATACAGCATCAAATGGCACATTGTCCGCAACCTTGTCATTCTATTGGTCAGCAATAATTCCCACATCAATGACCATTTCTGGCGAGTCTTCAGCCACTGTTGGAACTGATGTTACCCTTACAATAAGTTTATACGCTGAGGGCACACTTCTTGGATGGCAAACGATTAATATGCAAGGTGATGGTCAGCCATTTACAGTAACTCCTCAAGATGATGGCACATATACAACCATCGTTTCTTCTCAAACTGCCAATCCTATAACCTATTACGCAACAATTCAAACACTAACAGAAACCTTTACAATTGATTGGCAGCCTTAAACTTCTTAATAACCATCTGAAACAAATACATTTGTTTTAGAAGATAATTCCAATACACTTTCTAATAACTAAATAGTTAATAACTAAATAGTAATCCACCACGACCACCATAGACCTTCAAGATGTTATATGTTTCAACCCATACTGATACAGTATAAGTAGGAACATTTGTTAATGAAAGAGAACCACGAAGGGGCTTGAATCCCAAATTTAGTTCCACCTTTTGAATCTTATCTAAATTCGCATGACCTGTTGGTATGCCGACTCCGTATTCTTCTAGACTTGTGCCAAAAGGTAGATTGTAGATATACTTGTTATGCCATGGACTCTTTCGTTGCTCCAAACTCGGTAGAATCGACCGATAAAACGCCGGATTTTGTGTAGAGTATCTCACTATACGTCCTTCGTAGTTCAGACTGATGCTCGTTATAGGCTCAGAATCTATGGCTGAATAGGCTGGGACAAGGGGCATATATGATTTCAGATTCAAACCTTGCGCATCTGGCCACCAGGGGGCGACAAGTCCAATACCGCTCGCATCAGCAATATAAGTACCACTCAAATCCCGTGTCATCAGGAAGGGGGCATTTAGTAAATCGGCATCATTACGATGACAGGTAATAAATAATTGTCGGCACATATTTGGCACTCTCATGTTAATACGGGTTGTTGATGCACCTCTTGTATCTTGTGTAAAAGAATAATGTTGGAGAATTGGATAGGTTAAATCAGATAATCTGATGCGATTTGCCTCTGGTTTGTCAATATAGACATATTCCACGAGTAAATACGATTCGGAAATCTGAAAGGAATCCGCCATCTTGATTCCAGGAATCTGGCGAACTCTCACAGATTTCTCAGGATTCCCATTGAGGCCGTATATCTCCGTGCCATTCGGATCTAGGACATAGAAAGGACTTGAGGCCATTGGCGGCATTGCAAGATTTCCAACATTAGGGGCGGGAGGCTGCGATGATATAAACGTGTCATATTCTGTAAAAGGAATATTACACTTGTTTGACACATAGGAGCCGCTTGTAGGAACTTGTTGTATGGTATCGCCTTGTGTTACTTGATTTTGACTATAGGCATCCTTTGTCTTTATTCTGCTTGTCGTCGTATATAGTTTGTCCACGGTATTAAATCCGATATTGATTTGTACTGCGTCTATGCCTATTGCATCAATTGGTAATGCTACTGAAGGGTCTCCTCTCGCAAACCAAAAAGGAAGAGGGGTAATTAAGGTTTGTTGGCCACTGAACCCATTTGATTTCGGTGTAAAACCGTTGTCCCAACGTCCAATCATACGATTCACGGTGGTTGTCTTTTCAAGAGGTGTTGTAAATTCATCCAGGACTTCTAAAAGAGTCCCTTCTATCGCATCAATAGGTGCTCCTCCAATTGTTAAAGAGGCCGATGTAAGAAGAGCATTGCCAACAGAATTCGTCCATCCAAAGGTCGGACCAGCAAAGGGGAGATTATTGGCGGTTGCCCACGCCCTCGCCGTCTCCTGTGTTAGAGAGATATCTGGCATAACTGTTACCAGAAATACCCGCTTGATAAGATGACCTCTTCTAGGTAAGGTTATTCTTGCCGTTGTCCCGAATGCCGGTTGATTATCAAAATCTACACGATACGTTTCTGTGGTAAACCGACCCGCTTTTATATATGATTTCTGGAAAACATCCATTTTTGGCTGCCCCTTCGGCGGTAACAGACGCTCATCTTGAAGACCTGATACTAGCATTTTTAATAAGCTTGCCGATGCCATCTGCTTGTGTCCTGAGTATTTCTTTAGAGCCGTCCCCCAAATCTTACTTTTAAGTTTGACTCCTAGTAGAATAAGAATGACCTTCTTTCACATATATTTAATTTTCTTAAAGGTGGCCTTCATAGTTCAGTTCATCTTGATTATTATGAAAAAACAAGACCATCACGGAATCGTGTTTATATTAAGTAATATGGTATTTAAGATATCTGTTGGCTTATTCATTATGATTTATTTTCTTTTACATGATGTTAAACACATGGAATATCTAGATAAAATGATTATTGGTTTTGCTGGAACAATTCTGATTTATGATGCATTCTATATTGATATGCCCAAGGCTCTTGCGATATATGAGATAAATTTCAGCCCGTATACGCTTATACGGGATATTATCAAAATTTAGAATAGATGCTAGTATTTATCTTTTTGGTGGGCGTCGTTGGCATAATCTTCTGAGATGGAACATCTGTCTCAGAAGTATATATTTCTTGATAATGCATGTTGTAAAAAGGACAACAAGGAAAGTAACTGCCATTCTTACAACATGCCTTAATAGGATAAGGATACGTGGGTATAATTCCGCTCAAGGCTTTCTCACGCTGGATACAGTGCTCAACACATATAATAGGCAAAGAAATTGGTAAGAAGCAGAGAGCACATGCAGAGCAGACGATTGCTTCTGCTTGCATTGGAAGACTTGTGTTAAATGGTGTGTTGGGAGTTCAATTTTTAGCTTTTTAACTTTGGAACATGGGATTCGCCATTCCATTCTGGAACCGCAGCCATTGAAGCGTTGTAACAAAGACTTTAACTTCCCACATATCATTTGGAATGAAGGCAATATTTAAGGTTAATCGAATTGTCTGAAGACGAGAAGCATTCAAGGTTCCTGATGGCTGGTGCTCACCAGGCAGAGAAGCGAACGAATATCCGTAAATAAAATTCTTATATGATGATATAGAAGAATGTTTCTTGGCTAGATGACTCCTGAAAAACTGCTCATCTGCATTCACAATTTCCACACCGTTAAATTGAATACTGGCAGATTTTAGAAGAGGGGTACGAGGATTATAAATAGGGTCTTCTTCTGCTTTTAACACAGCTGAATAGTTTGTCCATTCGCTTTTCTCAGAAATACCCTTGCGTCGAATAAACCAGAAAAACTCTTCCATAGGATGATTGACTTCTAGAGGAAGCTGAACCGTGATTGTGTCAGATGATGTCTTATTGGTTGCGTACTTGAGTGGCTCTTCAAACGAAAATGTCGAGACATCTCGTCTGAGAATCTCGAACGGTGTTCTCAAAATTCGCTGCCGCATTTCTCCATCGGTATTTGCCGCCTGAGTAACCAATTTAATTGCCTTGAAACTGGGTATTGATTCTTGCGCTCTTATAGTATTAGAAGAAGTATTAAGATAATTTGTAAGGGTAAAATCCAGACCAAGTGGAGTGTCTGTTACACAAGGGCGAGGAGAGCTGCGTTGTATACATTCATGAAAAGGCCTGAGGGTCACGTGAATTCGCACAGAACCCTCTTTACACGCTAGAAGCGGTAAGGCCTCCTTGAGTTTTATGCGTTTAAAAAAGAAGGGAAGCGGAATATACAAGGTTCGGTCCTGTGTTGGAAAAGGACGTAGTTGTGTGGGCTGGGAGAATCCAAGTCCATCTTGGGCAATTCCAAATTGTCGATTCATATCTTGTAAGTTGAAAAACACGTTCAAGAAATCGCCGTCTATCGTCTCAATCGTAGAATCACCGATTTCCAACTCTGCCTTTTCCACAATTACTGAGCCAAGAGCCTGGGCATATGCCCAGAAATCTGAGGTGATTTGGTACTTTCCTGATTCTAAACGCAAGAGTGTTGTCTCATCCAACCAATGTCCCAAATCTATTTGTAACATGGCGTTTAAGAGTAAATCTCCACATCCTACCGATTTCACATCAAAGGTGAATCGCTGGCCGAAGGCAGTTGGACCACGGAAAGGAAATTCTTGTACAGAAAGTGAAAAAGGGTTCAGTTTCTGATTTCTTGGCAACCACCAAGTTTTCTCGGCGCTCAAAGGAAAATATTCATTATCTTGAAAATCTCTCGGAGTTAAATCAAGAAGTGTTACAATATCTCCTCCTGCTCGTTCATAACCTACAAATAATTCCCGTTCAAAAGTATCTAAATAATTTGCTGATAAATCGGTAAGAGTCCCCATCTATTGGTGCCATGCATCTCAGTTAAATGAAAACAACTCGGCACCACCCTTTCCATCTGTTTGGAACTGTGCACAGCCTTCTTGGATAATGTTGAGCTGTGTTGTTAGATTGACCTGTGGTGAAGTGCCGGGATTCGTCAAATCAATAAAGAATGTAGGTTTGTCAGCAGTAGAAAAGTTCACAGCCCCTGCCCTATCAAATTCTGGCCGTCCCCTCGGAGTTACACCAAGAGTCCAATTCATCGTATTAATATCTATACCAGAATCACATTCCTCTTTAGCATAATTCGTTAAATCTCTCCAGACTTGTGCAGTCTGAGGGGCTTCTCTTTGCCCGCCTGCGATAGCCAAGGTAACTGTGTTAAAATATGGTTTGCCGGCACTTGTACTTACTGAATATAGGCGATTTGCTAAGATATCTTTTGTTGACCTGAAATACCATATAAGTCTGCTTGTCGGATGTCTCCCATCAATACGGCGTTTCACTTGAGATATTCCTCCTGCTAACACGGATGTGTATTCTAATGCGCTTTGTGTAAAAGTGTTCTCAAAGAGTCTGTTGAAGCGAACCTTGGTAGGAATCTTTTCTAGGGCTTGCTGCATTTCATTATCCACATAGACTTGTGTAGTTTCTAGTTGTAGCTCCATAGGAGGGATTTTCTCTCGTTTTAGTGTAGTGAAGGCTTGAGGAATTGTGGAAGCAGAAGTCTTGATAGTCATGGCTATATTCCAAGGAGTGGGCTTCTGCCTCTGGTCTGATGCTTCAACAAGGTCTTCTAGTTTTCTCAACTTACATCTCAGACGATAGGTGTGGCGCATGGCTCCTCGTTGCGGGAATCCTTGGTCTTTTCCCTGACAACCAATGAGGGGAAGCTCTAACCTTAGAAGAGGAGGTGTTGCGTTCTTTTGAATAGAAAAAGGTGTGCCATCATGGTCGCCAGTTTCTTCTACGTTAAGAAGACGTGTTGAGTACGTGCCAGAGTTTTTAGAGAGTGCCCATAAGGTATCACCGCTGAATTCTTGAAGTAGGATATTATCTTGGAAAAACTGGATATTTTCAAAAAGGAAATATGCGATTGCTTGGGTATATCCATAACTAACACCATTGACATCTTGGATAATTGATTTAGTATTTAGAGGTGCTTGTGTAACAGGTATCCATGTAGGGAGTTTTATTAATATAGATGGTTCTTTCATGAGGTCGCCGACAAGGTCAAAGAGAAATTCTACAGAGCGGCCAAATTCTGCTGTTGATACAGGAGGGACTACTCTGCGCTCTGTTAAAAGCGGTGCTTGTGCCTCATAGGATGAGTCAAATAGAAATGTCGATTTAGAATCATCACTAAATAAATAGACGTCCTTGTTGCCTCTGGCGATGAGCTCATATAATGAACCTTCGGCGGTGGCAGTCATTCTCTTTTCTTTGTAAGTGTATTTTAGAGGGGCGTTTACTAGGCTTTGTTCTTTATGTTAGATGGGTCTGCCTTTGTCCCGTCTGAAGATGGAGTCTTTGCTCCATCTGAAGATGGGGCCACTGTATCAAGGATAAGTCGTGAAATACCCATCATAATCACAGTTGAATAAGATACTTGTGTTGCCGTCATAACTTGAATCCCCACCTGACAGACCGGGCTTCCTGATATTACTAGACCTTGAAGGAATCCGTAAATTCCGTCAGGAACACAGGCGGTTGAATACGCTTTAGTTGCAACATAATGAGCTGAGTACGAAATCAGTGCCGAAATTAAGCCTTTTGCTAGAGGTGTTGACACAAACTCAAACATCTTACATAGCTTATGCGATGTAAGTTTAGGCTTCTGCTTCTGCTTCTGCTTCTGTCCTGTCGATATACTCCTTCAACTCCTCTGTTGCCTTCAGAACAAAACTTGGCTTCTTATAGTTAGAATACATACTGAGATAGCCTATGCGTCCATATTTCATAAAGTGAATCTCCTCATTCAGAATATCATGGTCGCCTCGTAGCCAGACATCCATGAGTGCCTTTGTCATCTTATAGCCGGCATCGGTAGAAGGAATACCAACTTCGTTTAGCTTTTTGAGAAGAGGAATAATCTCGTCTAACTTCTCCTTCATGCTTTTCATTCTAAGACATAGTTATATTCGGCTTTAGTCCAATCCCAAAAACGTACGACCAATCTTACTAGTTATAAACATACCACAGCCGGAAGCAATCTGCGCATAAAAAATAGGAGTTCTTTTTGAGCAACATAATAAATAAACTGATAATCCAAAAAAAAGCATCGAAGACAGCCAGAATAACTGTGTAAATGTATCCATTCTTTTATATAGAGATAAAAATAATAAGTTTGAAATGTACAGCTTTAGTTTCTAATTTTAATTAGAGCCCTCACCGAAGGTCCTGGGGAGCAACTTTAGTTGCTTCCCTCCGCCGAAGGCGTAGGTGCGGACTTTAGTTCGTGCCTTCACCGAAGGTCTTGGGATTTAATTTTAATTAGAGCCCTCACCGAAGGTCCTGGGGAGCAACTTTAGTTGCTTCCCTCACACCCAAATGCCCCCATTGTAGACGCATATCTAGGAACCCCTGTATCATATGATAAATAGGAAATTCCTGCTTGGCTATTATACTTTGTGTCATATGAATCATATCTAGTGAGTGAAGGGCCAGATGAGGTCATTGCCACGTTTGTTTGAGAAACCTGTGCTACCGTTGTGGCATTTGTAATAACCAGTGTTCCTGCCCCTCCTGTTGTTGGTGTAACAGAGACGATACTTGCACTAGATGGTAATCCCACAGCATTCACATACGCACCGACTATGGGAGCAGCACCATTTTTGTACTGTTGGTATGCTAGGGTGGTTGATGCCGAAGCCCATGATGCCAGAAATTGTTGTTCTGCTAGAGATGCAACAGCAACCGTTTTTTGTTGTGCTCTACGAATACGGTCTGAAGCGTCCATTCTATCGTGCCATGCGGAAAAAGGTGGTCTAAGAATCTTAGGGGTCTAATAAGAAGTCGATGTGTGGAATTCTCGCCGTCTTATATTCATCTGAAAATCGTTACAAGAAACTTGAGAAAGCTGTTTCTCATCTTGTTGCTCGTGGCCCTGAGGGGACTAAGATTACTGACCTGGCATCTGCCACATTCGCCTTTACTCGCTTGGCGATTAACGGCCTACACGAGGGAGGTATGCAGCCGTTTCATGCACCTTATGCCACATGGATGTGTAATGGAGAAATCTATAATTCTAAGTTAATCGAAAAGACTCTTGGATATACAGGGAAGGGTTCCGATTGTGAAGTCTTAGGAAATTTATGGAATTCTCTAAAAGACCCTGTTGCCTTCTGTCGTGCCTTGGACGGAGTTTTCTGTGTAGTACTACATGACAAGGAACAAGATATGTATATAGTCGCAAGAGACCCCTATGGTGTTCGTCCGTTGTATTGGTCAAATGATAAGTTTGTTGGTCTATCATTCGCCAGTGAGAGGAAGGTGCTAGAAGCATTGGTTGAGCCATATGCCAAGATTTTTGAGTTTCCACCGGGTGAAGTATGGACTGTAAAGTCTGGGGTTTGTGTAAAAAAGGATATCTATCACACTGTTCCGTGGCTAAAAGCTGCCTATATGACCGAGGAGATGGCAAAGAAGACTGTTCATGATTCCCTTCTTGCTGCAGTAGAGAAGAGGCTTATGACAGAGCGTCCTGTTGCTGCACTCTTGAGTGGTGGTCTTGATTCTTCTTTGATTGCTTCCATTGTTCAGAGAATGCTTCTGAAGCGTGGTCTACCCCCTCTCAAAACATTCAGTATCGGAATGGTGGGTAGTAGCGATTTGGCCTTTGCTCGTAAGGTGGCTGATTGGATTGGCTCAGACCATACGGAGGTGGTTGTTACTGCAGATGATATGTTTGCTGCCATTCCTCAAGTGATTCATGATATTGAGTCATATGATATTACGACAGTTCGTGCTTCAGTAGGAAATTGGCTTATTGCTCGAGAGGTTCGTAAGAGTGAGTGTAAGGTTGTGTTTAATGGAGATGGCTCAGATGAGGAGTGGGGTTCTTACTTGTATTTTTACAAGGCGCCAAATGATTATGCATTTGAGGCGGAGTCTAATAGGCTTCTTTCTGAAATTCACAGATATGATGTGTTGCGCTCTGACAGGTCAATTAGCTCCCACGGTCTGGAGGCTCGTACTCCTTTCTTAGACAAGCAGCTTGTTGCCCTATGGACATCTATACCCACGCATTTCAGAAGACCCAATAAAGAGCTGAAAAGACCCGAAAAATATATTTTACGTATGGCGTTTGACGAAACAAATCTTCTACCTTATGATGTTTTGTGGCGCAAAAAGGAGGCGTTCAGTGACGGTGTTAGTGCATCAGAAACGCCCTGGCATTCCAAAATAAACACATGGGCAAGGTTCAACAA
>Ga0209246_10000972_pt1 | contig 11691 bp, 6 predicted proteins | sample LauGreSpBDMM15SN_2_FD_187560 | JGI IMG/M metagenome (GOLD analysis project Ga0209246, IMG submission 187560) | Freshwater lake microbial communities from Lake Michigan, USA - Sp13.BD.MM15.SN (SPAdes) (version 2) | ecosystem: Environmental > Aquatic > Freshwater > Lake | place: Lake Michigan, USA...
TGACATGATCACAGTAGATACATTTCCGGAAACCGGTTGGTTATTTCTACTATTTATGAAACCATCATTAATCGATATTCCTGCAACAATGAGGGATATAGCTAATACCAGGTGTTTGTTGTATGATTTTATGAATTCGAGACCTTTTGCTGGTATTGTTTGTTTCGAAATATCTATATCTGCCATTCTATAAAGTGACTGTAGATTATATAGTTGTGCATTTTTGATATTTACATATATCAAAAATACAAAATGTTTGCCGACATTATAGGTTCTCCATGGTCGTTTTCTTACCGTGACATTCGCGGCATAATGCAACTAAATTATCTACATGATTACTTCCTCCATATTCTAAGCGTATTTTGTGATCGACTTCGAACCAAGCGGTTAATTGATGTTGGCAGTCGCCGCATTTCCAGTCCTGTCTAGACGCCACAAACTTCTTTTTGGTTTCACTTACAGAACGCTTTGTCGCCTTTTTTCCCGATTGCATAATACGCGCCTCACTAGTTACATTGGACGTATCTGGCATAGCTAATATCGGTCGGGCATGATTGCCCCCGTCCTGTTGTTCGGCAAATTGTTGTCGGCTCGTAAAATCCAAAATAGGCGATATCATGTTGGTGGTATTTCGGTCAATCGGTAAATAGCGCAAATAATCATTTGATGCATTCAGCATTTGGTGTGCACGTATCGGGTTGCGTTTAAACAAAATATATATCATTAGTGCACCAAATGCAACGCCCGCCATTTGATAATATTTTTTACCCGACATGAGCATTTTCGCATACTTCCCATCGGTGTATATGTTGGCTATTATAAATCCGGCAATGATTATGATATACAACTCTAACCGCATCTTTGTATTATGTAGAGAATATTTGCCTACGTTATTCATAATACATGAATATCAAAAATACGACAAGAACGATGAAAAATGCATACAAATAGTGCCGACGCAGGTTGATTTGTTCTGCTAAATATATTGGTTTTGGCTTATAATGCGAGCGATATTTGGCTAGCGCCTCTGGTAAAGACAGTTCGGGTTTTTCGAGTGAAACATTGATCTTGTTATGAATAAAATGCATCCAGCGTACGAAAGACTGTTTCGAACACAAATACGGGGTTACCGGATATTTATCTAATAAGCGGCTAAATTTGTCACCAATTTCGCTAATTGGAATAAATAATGGAATGTTTTGGATTAAATCGTAATATTTGCGTTTTAATACTTCGTTTGGATTTTCGGGATAGCATTCGGCAACTGTATGTAAAAAAAACCAATAATGAGGTCCCCACACTGACGGTTCAAACAACATTGGGTAATATTTATATAAAGAGACCTTATTATATTTACTTAGGATTTATCGTATTACTATAAAAAATGGCAGATAATTATTGTAATAATTGTGGCAAATACGGACATGTATATCATTTATGTAAATTACCGATTATAAGTATAGGTGTAATTGCGTTCCGCATTGTCGATTCGAAACTACAATATTTGACAATACGACGAAAGGATACGTTTGGGTTTATTGATTTCATGCGCGGGAAATATTCAGTGCATAATAAGGACTATATTATGAATATGATTATACAAATGACGAATGTCGAGAAACAGTACTTACTTACGAAAACGTTCGCCGAATTGTGGAAACACATATGGGGCGAGAACGTAATTAGCAATCAATATAAACATGAAGAAAATGGGTCTCGCGATAAGTTCGAAATGTTGCGGTCTGGTATAACGAGTAAAGGGGAGCAATATTCCCTCGCGTCGTTAATCGAGGATAGTAATCAATACAAACAATGGGATGAACCGGAATGGGGATTTCCAAAAGGACGACGTAATTTTCAAGAAAAGGATTATGATTGTGCCATTCGCGAATTTTGCGAAGAGACTGGGTTTGATCGTAAAAATTTACACAGTATACATAATATTTACCCGTATGAAGAAATATTTACGGGGTCGAATTATAAATCGTACAAACATAAATATTATATAGCCTATATTCCGCATAAACATAGTGAAAATCTGGCAAATTATGAAATTACAGAAGTGAGTAAAATGGAGTGGAAAACGTTTGACGAATGTATTTCTATCATGCGGCCTTATAATTTAGAAAAAAAGCGATTGCTTACAAACATTCATAATACATTGACCCAATATTACATGATGTATATGTAATTTGATAGTAAAGTAAATAAATGATTTATATGTGTAAAATATATACATATATCTTAAGACATGCCGAAAAAGACGCGTAAAGAACCAAATGACACATCGCCGTCTACGAATAAAACGCGCAAATTAAAGGTTATTCGGCCGAATGAACCGACTCAGCTGCCGCCGCAACCGCTACCACAGCCACAACCACAACCGATTGTGGATACGATTGTAAACGCGCTTTCCGCGTTAAATCCGTTTCGTAATGCACCTGTACAAGTAGAACCTGTGCAATGGCAAGAACCAGATGCTCTGCCTGGTCCAGGTGAGGCACGTGCAGCTGCTCCGGCGCCGGTTCCCGTGAATGACGCAAACATGACATGCGAAGATAAACGGTGCCCGGTTGGATATAGGTGCGACGATAATAAGGTATGTTACAAGTTAAAAGATATTGAATTAAATTCAAATGGTAAACGTGTTGTTTTGTCGGTTGACGACCACCGCAAAAAAACGTATGACATTGACCTTTTAACGCGCAACTTTGATAGAGTGTATCACCTTAAAAATGGGAAAATCGATGGTAAACGTATTACTGGAGCGCGACTAAAGACCGTGATTGATACACTAAAAACGCGAGTAAAAGGTGATACAAAGTCGACCTATTTTGGTACGTTAAACGATGAATGGATTATTCAAATTATTTATCTAGAGGAAATGGAGCGAAATGAAAATGCACCACTAATTGCAGAGCCTCCTACTGAACCGGAAGCAGAAGCAGTGGCTATTGACGAACATGCCGACTATACCTCTAGGGCCTTACGTGCCGAAACTGTCATTCTCGACGAAGGCCTCTATAAATTACCCGAAACAGATATCACATCTACTGCCAACGAAAACGATCTGCAAAATAAGATTGGTATTGCACCCGACGATGTCGACTCAAAAGAATATAATACATTCATGAAAGAAAAGGAGTTGGTTGAGCGCAAAAATATTAATTTGGAAGACACATACGATTTTTTATATCCGGAATTAAACGACCCCAATTTCAATATCAAAATTGCCAAACGAAAGGAATTTCAGGACACCCAATACGACGGAAAAATATACGACGTAAAGACGCAGGCCGAAAAGATGTGCAATGCCGATTTTGAACTCATGCCACACCAATTATTTGTTAAAAACTTTCTCTCGTTTCAAACCCCTTATAACAGCTTATTGTTATACCATGGGCTGGGTACGGGCAAAACGTGCAGTGCGATTGGAATTGCAGAAGAAATGCGTAGTTACATGAAACAAACCGGCGGCACACAGCGGATTATGATAATTGCGTCGCCAAACGTGCAAAACAACTTTCGACAGCAAATATTTGACGAAAGAAAATTAATGATGGAAGGTGGCAATTGGAACTTAAATACGTGCATCGGGAATGCGTTGTTGAAAGAAATCAATCCATCACAAGTCCAAAATATGCCGCGCGATAAAGTGATTTCGCAAATCAATTCACTCATTAATCAATACTATACTTTTATGGGATATGGAGAACTTGCAAATTACATTAAGCGAAACATCGCAACCGACGGTGAGAGCGGTTTATCTACAAAACAACAAAAACAACAGGAAATCGGGAAAATTCAGGCACTGTTTAACAACCGTCTTGTCATCATTGATGAGGTCCATAACATCCGCATCATGCAAGACAATAAGGAAGCGAAGAAAACGGCCAGTTTGTTAATGCGTGTTTGCAAATATGCCGAGAACATGCGATTGTTATTGTTGTCCGCTACACCCGTTTTTAATGACCCGCGCGAAATTATTTGGTTGACGAATTTATTGAATGCGGTGGATAAGCGTGGTCAAATTGACGAAAAAGACGTGTTTACACGTGAAGGTGAATTTGTAAAGTCGCGTACATTACCAGATGGCACACAAATCGAAGATGGGGAAGAATTACTTCGACGCAAATTGACAGGGTATGTTTCGTATGTTCGAGGTGAGAACCCGTATACATTTCCGTATCGTATTTATCCGGTGGATTTCGCACCCGGTAGACAATTACAACTGGAAAGTTATCCATCTACGCAAATGAATAACAAACAAATAGAACAGGCAGAGAAGCCGAGCAAAACGCCATTGTATATGGACCCGGCTGGAGAATACCAGAAGTCCGCGTATAATTTTATCATTGAACATTTGTTGCACACTTCTTTTTCTACTACGGATATTTATGGCAAAGAACGAGAAATGCCGTCATTCGAAAACATGGAATCATTTGGATATACGCAATTAAGGGAACCGTTACAGTCACTTAACATCATTTATCCGTCGCCCGCATTTGACGCATTTGTGGGCGAAATGGAGAACCAGGTTGATGAGGAAGATGAATCGACCGAAGAATCGCCTGAAAATACGGAATCTGTAGAAGAACTGACCGAAGAATCACCTGTAGAAGAATTAAATCTGGTAGAATCACAGGCAGCAAAGGAGTTTGCAGGAGGAAATGGTGAAAATAATACACCGGATGCTGCGCAAGAACCGGTTGTGCCAGGTCAGGTTGTTGACAAAACAATCGATGCCGATGATAATGATGAGTCAAGTGAGGATGAAGAAGAAGAAGAAGAATCGAGTGAGACAGAAGAAGAATCGAGTGAGACAGAAGAAGAATCAAGTGAATCGGTTGATGAATCGGCAGCCGAAACTGTCGACGAAGAAACATTGGCACAACACGCCGAAATTATAAACAGCATGATTGGTAAAGAAGGTCTGTCAACTATAATGTCATACGAACAAACGAGAACCCCATTTGAGCTTCGCCATAATTTCAAATATCAACCAGATATTATGTCAAAATATGGTAAAATATTTCATCCAGATAATATTCAAAAATATAGTGGTAAAATAGCAAGCATATGTAAGACTATCAAAGAATCAACGGGTATTGTCATGGTCTATTCACAGTTTATAGACGGTGGGGTGGTTCCCATTGCGCTCGCATTAGAAGAAATGGGACTCACTCGTTACGGGTTCGCCAGTCATACCAAATCTTTGTTCGAAACCGCACCCACTGCACCGGTCGACGCAACTACATTTAAAACATTGGCCGAAACCGAAGATAAATCGACGTTTCATCCTGCAAAATACGTCATGATTACAGGCGACAAATCGTTCTCGCCCAATAATTTGGCCGATTTAAAACACACAACTGGCTCCGCAAACAAAAACGGAGAACAGGTCCGCGTCATTTTAATCACAAAAGCTGCCGCGGAAGGTCTCGATTTCAAAAATATTCGTCAATTGCATGTTCTCGAGCCGTGGTATAATATGAATCGCGTCGAACAAATCATTGGTAGAGGAGTTAGAAACCTGAGTCATTGTATGTTACCATTCGAAGAGCGCAATGTAGAAATATATTTACATGCGACTGCGCCCGACGGTGATGCCGAACCCGCCGATTTGTATGTGTATCGTTATGCAGAAAAGAAAGCAATACAGATTGGTACCATAACACGCATATTAAAGGAAGTCGCGGTTGATTGTATATTAAATATCGGGCAAACATCATTTACCCTTGACAAATTAAATGCTCTGGCAGAGAACCAAAACATTAAGTTGAAGCTATCTAGTAATCAAGAAATCGACTATAAAATCGGTGACAGAGAAGGCAGTGGTATTTGTGATTACATGAATTGTGATTTTGTATGTTCTCCAAATACTGTAATTAATCCTGAAGATATTAACAATAATACATATGGAGAACATTATGTGAAGATGAATTACAATGCCATTGCAAAGCGAATTCGCGATGTTTTCAGGGAACAGCCGTTTTATAGCAGAACGCAATTGTTAGCTTCTATACAAATTATGCGGACTTATCCACTCGAACAAATCGACTATGTATTATCCATGTTCACCGAGAACCCATACAATTATATTGTAGATAAATATGGTCGAAGTGGCTATTTAATTAATACGGGCGACTATTACGGGTTTCAACCACTCGAAATTACGGATGAACAGTCGTCGGTGTTTGATAGAACAGTACCGGTTGATTATAAACCGAATGAAATGTACATGGAATTGCCGTTGGAAAAGGAGGGCGCGCGCAAACAACCTGCACCGGTTCTCGAAGTTGATAAACCTGATATACCTAACTTTGGTAAAATAGAAAAATCATATGAATCATTTGTGAATGAACTAAGATCGGCATTCGTGGATATTGACAATGAAAAAATAAAGCACGCAAATGGGACCTTAATGGAGACCGCTGAAAGCGATTGGTACAAACATATGGGCCATGTTTACGCCGAATTGGAGAACAATGTAAATATACCGACAGATATGATTGATAAATACACTGTTTTTCATTGGATGGACATGCAATTGATTGAACACAAATTAATCATGTTATATCATTTGTATAAGACTGACACATATATACCCACATATATACACGAATCTAGCATAAAGTCATATTTCGATGAAAAAATGTTCAGCCAGGGTACTGATAAATGCATTGCACTGGGCGGAAACAACCACATCGAGTTGTACATTCAGGTGTTGGAGACGCGACAATGGAAAAAGGCACCCGCGGCTACGGTTCGAAAATACAAAGACGAATTGCGTAAAAAATACCACATTGAGCCGTCACAATTGCAGTCGTTCGTCGGGTTTATGCATTTGTTTAAGAAGAATGAAATGACATTTAAAATGAAGGAAATCGTAAAACAACCCGTCGCAGGTAAACATGCCTACTTAAACAAAGGGTTCAAATGTAGTGTGATGGGAAAAAGCGAAATCGTCAAATTCATGAACAATAAGGTTTTAGCCAAAAATCCGTATTTCGGTGGCCAAAATAAAGACGGGATCATTAAATACGATGTAAATACAAATGCGAAGAATATAATGCGAATCGGGCTGTGTGTTATGATGGAAGTAATTATGCGGTATTTTAATGATAGCCCGAATTCTGGAAATCAAAAATGGTTTTTGGATGTAGAAGAAACATTGGCGAATGATTTACCGAAACTATAATATATTTGGGCGGAGCTGGAAAATTGAAAATATATTTCTAGAAATAACATAGAAATATATTTTGTATCGATATAGTAGTATGAATAAACAAGCCGACAATAAGAAAATATATGGGGTATTTAGTCCGGCGATTTTAACCCAAAAGGTGATGTTATCAATTACCGAAGTAGGCAAAACGGTGAAACAGAACCTGGAACGAGATATTTCGTATCGGGTTACCGGGAAATGCATTGCGGAAGGCATTGTAAAACCCAATTCAGTGCGCATTATAAACTATTCGAGTGGGTCTGTTCGCGGACATCGTGTGGAATTTCAGGTAATGTTTGAATGCATGGTCTGCCATCCGGTCGAAGGGATGTTGATTGAATGCACGACGAAAACCATTACAAAGGCGGGTATTCATGCAGAGGTGGTAGACGAAGACGGAAGTGTGCCCGTGACCGTGTTTATTGCTCGCGACCATCATTTTACGGATAAAAATTTCGCAAACGTAGTCGAAAATGACAAATTAGTGGCGAATGTGATTGGTTCGCGCTTTGAATTGAACGATCCATATATATGTGTTATTGCGAAGTTGCTTGAAAAAAAGATTCCTGGAAATGGACCCACTAGAGACCGATATGTAAAAAAGGCGACATTGAATATATTAGACAAATAATTTGCAAATATGTCATAAATTATTTCCAGTTAAATTGTAAATAATTTTTTTTACCACCGAACACTAACCACTGCGCATGGGACTAGTTTGTCAACTGTTTAACATTTTTTAATGGGCCCGGTTATATTCAATGTTTGCATTGTTACTGCGCCAGAGACTATGAGAGTGCCGCCAATTGCTGCATTGCTGCTCAATGTCATTGTTGTCGATCTGGTTGCACCGGACACATTGAGTGTACCAGTCGATGTGGTTGCGCCGGTAACGGTGAGAGCGCCCCCAACAGTTGCATTACTGCTGGTGTTTATTGTGGAGACAGTAGTTGCTCCTGCCACGACCAATGCGCCAGTAAGGGAAGTTGCTCGAGTAACATTAATGGCGTCATATAACGTCACGTCACCGGTAGTTATTGCATTGGGCACTATAAGAGGTGCATTCGTATATAAACCAGATGGTAAACTAAAATTGAACACGCGGACATGACCGCGGTTGTCAGTTGAGAGACTAGTAGTTCCGTCATTTAAATTTGCACCAATTGCTAGTGTCAGCCCGTCACTAGATAACGATACTGAATATCCAGATTGGTTACCGGTTGCTTCTCCATCGATGTCAGTGCCGAATTGTGACCAGGCATTAGTTCCGGACTGATATTGATATACCCTTACATGACCTCGATTATCACTCGCATTTGTAGTGGTTCCATCATTTTTGTACCCACCAATTGCCAGGATTGATCCATTGCTAGATAGTGCGACTGACCGTCCAGACTCATCTAACGCAAATTCTCCGTCAATATCTTGACCCAATCTTTTCCATCCAGCCGGGCCAAACGTAGTAAGGGTTTGGTTGGTTTCTGTAACTTTGCCTTCTACATATTGATAAACTCTTACATGGCCACGATTATCGCCACTATTCGTAGTGGTTCCATCATTGTTGCTCGAACCAATAGCAACAAATACGTTTGGCCAATTTGCAGCTAATGATACGGATACTCCAGAACCGTCACCTGCAACTTCTCCATCAATATCTGCACCCAATCTGTTCCATTTGGATGGGCCAAACGTATCTGCATCATTTTTGGTAGCATCATATTTATAAACCCTGACGTGACCGCGGTTGTCGCCAGTACTTGTAGTGGTTCCATCATTGTTATTCGCTCCAATTGCAACAAAGATATTTGATGATGGATCGCGAACTAATGATACCGATATACCAGATTGGTCAGCTGCCGCTTCTCCGTCAATATCGTCGCCTACTTGTGTCCAATTTGATGCCTCATATTGATATATCCTTACATGTCCACGATTATCGCCACTATTCGTAGTTGTTCCGTCATTTTGGGTTGCACCAATTGCAACAATAGTACCATCTGCAGATAACGATACCGAAAATCCAGACCTGTCAAATTGCATTTCTCCATCGATGTCATTCCCTAATTTTGTCCAATTCGGCGCATTATATTTGTACACCCTTACGTGACCTCGATTGTCAGATATGTTAGTAATTGTTCCGTCATTTTGATTCGCACCAATCGCGACTGTCAATCCATCTGCCGATAACGATAATGAATAGCCAGATTGATCAGTTGTGGCTTCTCCATCAATGTCGCCACCTAATTGTCTCCACCCGATAGGCGCAATTGTAAAATTTGTTGCGTCTCGTTGATATACTTTTACGTGACCGCGATTATCAGTCGCACTTGCAACCGTCCCGTCATTTTTGTAAGCACCAACCGCAATAATTGATCCATCTGCAGAAAGTGCGGTCGACCATCCAGATTCATCTAGTGCAGCTTCTCCGTCAATGTCATTGCCAATTTTCACCCAATCCCCAAATTGGCTATACCGAACGACTGTACTACCGGATGGAAATCCAAGACTGCTAGCGCGTAGATTACCACTAACATCAACTGTAGTTGAGTTGAATGTCACATTGCCAGAAATTGATGTTTTCCCATTTACGGTCAACGTTCCTCCAATGGTTGTAATACCAGAGGCAGTAATTGTCGACGCCGTAGTTTCACCCGTTACATGTAATGTGCTAGCTAAATTGGTACTGGTTGTTACGTACATATTTGATTTAAGTGTAGCCGCACCAACGACTAATAACTGCGCATTGGCAGAAACATCCGTCGTTATTGTCGTGGCACCAGTAATACTTAATGTACTATTCAATGTCATATTGGTGGGAATGGTTAATCTAGATAATGTAGTCGCACCGTTAACATTTAGCGTTGAATTTAATGAAACGTCTCTAGCAACTGTTAGTTTCGAATTTAGAGAAGCATCCGCTGCAAATGTATAGGGTAACGTAAATGCCAATACTCCACCGATCGTCGAATTGCCGGCAACATAGGCTGTATCCATCATGGTGGTTGCGCCGTTAACACTCAGCGTACTCGCATATACACCAGCCAGTGTAGTTGCGCCCGTTACAAAGAGTGTAGAATTGAGTGATCCAGCGCGATTAACAAATAATGTAGAGTTGAGGGAAGCATCATTTCCAACATATAACGTAGAATTCATGGAAACGTCACTAGTGACGGCTAATGTTGAATTGAGCGAAACGTCTGCCGGAAAAGTAGTTGCCGCGGTAAGATATAAAGTTCCTCCAATATTAGTATTTCCGGCTGACAATATGGCCGTTGTAGTTGCTCCGGTAACGTATAGGGTTCCAATATTCGATTTTCCAGCTGTTAATGCTGCCAACGTAGTTGCCCCTGAAACGTTTAATGTATTACTAATAGTGAGATTCGCCGTGTTCAATGATGTTGGAATAAGAACTGTATTGACATTTAGTGCGGATGAAATATATTCAAGTTTCGCAATGTCCACCTTAATCCTATTTTTGACAGAAAGTCTAGCGTTCATGGAAACGTCGGCATTAAATTCACGAATAATGGCTGTGTTTGGAATACTATTTGCCGCGTAATTGGCATACAAATTGCCGTAAATATCTATTCTAGACCCACTCATCCCAAACGATACATCATTTAAGAAATTTGTTTTTCCTGCAACTACTAGCGTTGATGCCATCGTGGTTGCGCCTGCAATAGAGAGTTTGGCATTCATGGAAAGATCCGTGCTGTATACGGGTGAAACGTTTCTAATTGCAGATGTAGGTATACTATTATTCGGGTAGTTTGCATACAAATTGCCGCAAATATCGACGCGCGATCCATTAAATGAGACATCGCTTGCAAAGATGGTTTTTCCAGTAACGCGCAACGTATCGCCAATATTTACATCGCCACTCACAGTTAATGACGATAATGTCGATGCACCGGTAACTGCGAGTACGCCTCCAATTGCAGTATCGCCTTTGGCCGTCAATGTTGACGCAGTAGTTGCCCCTGCTACACTAAGCCCCGCATTCATGAAAACATCCGCAGCACGTACACTATCGCTACCTATAATCGCAGATAGCGGAATGCTATTTGCTAGGTATTGTGCACGCAAGTTACCGCAAATATCGAAATTCGCCGCACTAAATGACATGTCCGTTGTAAAAGTCGATTTACCATTAACTACCAATGTACCGACAATGGATGTATTTGCGAGGGTGGTTAATCCGGTAACCGCCAAGGTTGAGTTCATGGATACATCACCTGCGACTCTCAATGTCGAATTCATGGACACATCGCCACCGAATAATGTGGTACCCGAACCAACCGTGAATTTTTTATTATTTGCAATGCCAACATTGTTATTGAATGTGGTTAATCCTGCGACAGTTAGTGCACCATCTAATCGAGATGCACCGCTTACATCGATGTTTGCACTTGTCACCATCTTTATTAGCGATGTCGGTCCGGTAACCATAAGGCCCGAGTTTA
>Ga0209246_10000974_pt1 | contig 11677 bp, 10 predicted proteins | sample LauGreSpBDMM15SN_2_FD_187560 | JGI IMG/M metagenome (GOLD analysis project Ga0209246, IMG submission 187560) | Freshwater lake microbial communities from Lake Michigan, USA - Sp13.BD.MM15.SN (SPAdes) (version 2) | ecosystem: Environmental > Aquatic > Freshwater > Lake | place: Lake Michigan...
GCTCGTCCCTGCCTCCGCGCAGGAGACCCCGCCCAACTTCGTCATCCTCTTCGCCGATGACCTCGGCATCAACGACCTCGGCTGCTTCGGCCGCAAGGATCAGAACACGCCCAACCTGGATAAGCTTGCCGCCGAAGGCGCCCGCTTCACCCAGGCCTACGCTGCGGCTTCCGTCTGCTCTCCGTCCCGCGCGGCCCTCATGACGGGCCAGAGCCCAGCTCGCCTGAAAATCACCACGTTCCTCACTGGTCGCAGCGACCGCGCCTCGCACCGCGTACTTGCCGCACCGATCAACCTGCATCTTCCGGACGGCGTCCAGACGATAGCCCAACTCCTTAAGCCGAAAGGCTACGTGTCAGCCGCGGTGGGTAAGTGGCACCTCGGCGGTAAAGGCCATCAGCCGACCGACCATGGCTTTGACGAATATTTCGCAGGTAAGCCGAATCCCGGCGCCGAATCGCCCCAAGGCGGTAAAGGCGAACTCGGCCAGGCCGACTATGCGGTGAAGTTCATCCAGCAGAACAAAGCCAAGCCCTTCTTGCTCTACCTCGCCTTCGACAACCCGCACATCCCGCTCTTCGCTCCAGCCAAAGCCATCGAAGCCAATGCAAAATCCTTCCACCCGACCTATGCCGCGCTCATCGAGTCGCTGGACGCCGCCGTCGGCCGCGTCATGAAGGCCCTCGAAGACCAAGGACTCGCGAAGAATACCTTCGTGGTCTTCGCTTCCGACAACGGCGGCGTGCACATCTCCGAACTCAAAGAAAGCCCGGCGACCTACAACGCCCCTTCCCGCGCGGGCAAGGGCTTCCTCTACGAAGGCGGACTACGCACGCCCCTCATCATCCGTTACCCAGCCCGCCTCGCGCCCGCCGTGATCAGCGAGCCAGTCGTCCTCGGCGACCTCTGCCCGACCATCTGCGCGCTGGCCAAGGTGCCGGCGCCCGCGACGCTGGATTTCCAAGACATGTCGCCGGTGCTCTTCGAGCAGAAGCCGCTCAATCGCCCGCTTTTCTGGCACCAGCCGCACTACATGAACCAAGGCGGTAAACCCGCGGGCGTGGCCCGCGAAGGCGAATGGAAGCTGATCGAGCAATACGAGGACGGCAGCCTCGAACTGTACAACCTCGCTAAGGATCCGAGCGAAACCACCGACCTCGCCTCTGCTGAGCCGGCCCGTGTGGCGGCCTTGCGCGGCAAGCTCGAAGCCTGGCGCCGGAGCGTCGGTGCGGATTCGATGAAGGCTAACCCGAACTTCAGCCGCACCCTCTGGGAAGACTGCTTCGTCAAGACCGACGTCACCCAACTCAAGGCCCTACCGACCTCTGAGGCTATGCGTCCGCTGCTCGCTGATTGGCGCAAGGCGATGAACGACGCCACGACCGAAGGCGCAAACTCGCTCATCTTCCTCGAGGCGCGCGACGCTAAGGTGAAGGCGACGAAGATGAAATATGAAGAGCCGCCGCAGAAGGATACCTTGGGCTTCTGGGTAAACGCCGAAGACACCGCTTCCTGGACCTTCCAGGCGCCGAAGGCCGGCACCTATCGCGTGACCGTGCTGCAGGGCTGCGGCAAGGGTAACGGGGGCTCCGTCGTCGCCCTCGACACCCCGCAGGGCTCGTGCGAATTCACCGTCGAAGAAACCGGCCACTTCCAGCGCTTCGTCCCCCGCGAGGTCGGCAAGCTCTCGCTCGTCGCCGGCGAAAACACGCTGATCGTACGCCCGGTCAAGAAGGCCAAGGCCGCGGTCATGGACCTCCGCCGCGTGATCCTCGAGCGCGTCGAGTAAGCGCTCAGAGCGTCGCGAGCAAAGCGCGCAATTCTTCCTCGGGCTCCTCGTGGCCTTGCGCCACGGCGAGCGCGAGCGCGTCCGTGAAAATCACTTTGGCCGCAGGCTGGTCGCCGACGGCCTGCAGGCTCTTGCCGAGCAGGATACGAGGCATCATCCAGTCCGCCTTGGACGCGACGGCGAGACGGAGATGCTCGATCGCACCGGCCGCGTCGCCTTCGGTCCAGAGCGCCTGTCCAAGGGAGAAGCGGAAGAGCGGATTCGCCGGGTCGGAGGCGACGTGCCGACGGAAGATTTCGGAGCGCGACATACTCAACCTTTCGGCTTCGCCGATGACTGGCGGAAGATGACCATCGAGAGACCCGGCAGGCGGACCTCGATGGAATAAGGACGGCCTTGGCAGGGGATGTTCTCGGCTTCGACGCCGCCGAGATTGCCGAGGCCGTGGCCGGCGTAGTGTTTAGAGTCCGTATTCAGGGCCTCTTCCCAGCGTCCCGGGAAAGGCACGCCGAGGCGATAAGTCCGCTCGACCGGCGTGAAGTTGCCCGCGACCGTCCAGGCGCAATCGCGTCCGCGTCGCTCGAAGGCCAGCACGCTCTGCGCACCGTCGTCGGCGACGAGCCAGTTGAAACTTTCCGGGCGCAGCTCGTTCTCGGAGAGAGCGGGATCCGCGACATAGAGTTTATTCAGGTCGGTGACGAGACGCTGGACGCCGAGATGAATCGGGTAATCAAGCAGGTGCCAGTCGAGCGAGGCATCATACTTCCATTCGGCGAACTGGCCGAACTCGCAGCCCATGAAGAGGGTCTTCTTGCCCGGCCAAGACCACTGCAAGGCCAGCAGACAACGGAGATTCGCGGCCTTCGTGGCGTCGTCGCCGCCACCCATCTTGCCGATGAGGGAGCCCTTGCCGTGCACGACCTCGTCATGTGAGAACGACTGCACGAAGGCCTCGGTCCACTGGTACAACATGCCGAAAGTGAGCTTGTCGTGATTGAACTTCCGGAAGAGCGGATCCTGACGGAAGTAGTCAAGCGTGTCGTGCATCCAGCCCATGTTCCACTTGAAGTCGAAGCCTAGGCCACCTTCGGGGACGGACTTCGTGACGCCCGGGAAGGAAGTGGATTCCTCGGCGATCATCGCGACGCCCGGCTGATAAAGGTGCACCAGCGAGTTCACCTGTTTGAGGAATTCAATCGCCTCGATATTCTCGCGGCCGCCGTAGCGATTCGGCACCCATTCCCCGGCCTTGCGGGAGTAGTCGAGGTAGAGCATCGAAGCCACCGCGTCGACACGCAGGCCATCGACATGGAAACGCTCGAGCCAGGAAAGCGCGGAGCAGACCAGGAAGCCGCGCACCTCGTGGCGTCCGTAATTAAAGATCAGCGTACCCCAGTCCTGGTGTTCGCCCAGACGAGGGTCGGCATGTTCGTAAAGATGCGTTCCGTCGAAGCGGGCCAGCGCAAAGAAGTCGCGCGGAAAGTGAGCCGGAACCCAATCCACGATCACGCCGATGTTGGCCCGATGGAGCGCGTCGACCATCGTCATGAAGTCGAGCGGCGAGCCGAAGCGATGCGTCGGGGCGTAAAAGCCCGTGACCTGATAGCCCCAAGAACCATCGAAGGGGTGCTCGGACGGCGGCATCAGCTCCACGTGCGTGAAGCCCATCTTCACACAATAGGAGGCAAGCTGTTCGCCGAGTTCGCGGTAACCGAGCACGCGGCCGCCTTCTTCGGGGACGCGGCGCCAAGAGGCCAGATGCACCTCGTAAACCGACATCGGGCAGGAGCGCAGGTCGCGGCTCCGACGGGCTTCCATCCAGGCCGCGTCATTCCAGACGAACTTCGAGAGATCGCAGACGATGGCGGCGTGGTTCGGCGACGGCTCGAAATGCAGGCCGTAGGGATCCGTCTTCAGGAACGGCGTAGAGTCATGCGGGCCGACGATCTCATACTTGTAGCGGGCGCCGGCATGGACTCCCGGAATGAAGAGCTCCCAGATGCCGGAAGCGCCCAGGTTGCGCATCGGGTGGGCGTGGCCGTTCCAGAGGTTATGGTCGCCGACGATCGAGACCCGTCGGGCGGAGGGAGCCCAGACGGCGAAAGAGACGCCCAGCACGCCGTCGATGGTGCGGACGTGGGAGCCGAGCTTATAATGGGCGCGATGATCGTCACCCTTCCCCAGCAGGAAGAGGTCGTCCTCCGAGATCGTCGGAAGAAAGCGATAAGGGTCATCGACGAGGCGGCTCACGCCGTCGGGATACGTCACGCGGAAGCGATAGCGGAAAGGCGCGGCACCAGCCAGTTCCACCTCGAAGACGCCGCTGGCATGCAGCTGCTTCATCGGGACGGGCTTGGTCGGGCCGTCCGGGACCAATTCACAGGCGCTCGCCCAAGGGAAGAGCGAACGGGCGACCAGACCGCCTCCGACCAGCGGGTGGAGACCCAGGAAGCGGTGCGGAGAGGTCTCCTTGGCGTCCACCAGGGCGGTCAACTCTGCTGGGCTGAGGCGCATCCCTAAAGACTCTTCGCAGGGCAGTGGGTCGGCAAGCGCTCATTGCCCGAAAATACTTGAGGGAAACCCTGGAGCGACAACTCTCACTAGATGCCTGGCCGTCGTTTCTGGATTCTTGCCGCAAGCCTTTCCCTGACCGTGGCGGCCATGTCGGCCGAGCCCGCCCAGACCGTCGCCAAGCTCGCCGAGGTGATGCCCAACATCGTCGCCGACAGCTTCGCCCCGGAAGAAGGCGGCAAGGTCGTCGTCGCCACCAACGCCCACCTGGAAAGCAAGGACGCGACCATCGACGCCAAGAAGATCCGGTTCGACTACCGGACCGGCACCATCGTCGCCGAAGGCAACGTCGTGTATGCCACGAAGAACCTGCGCATCATCGGCGACCGGATCGAAGCCGACCCGCGCAACGACACCATCGTCGCGACCAACGTCCGTTTCGGCCGAGCGCCCCTCTACTTCACCGCCGACACGCTGAAAATCGTCAAGGGAAACAGGACTATGCGCGGATTGCGCATGTGGAACAGCGAACCCGAGCAGCTCGGCATGCACCTGAAAATCTCGGAGGCGGCCTATACCGAAGCCGACGACCGCCTCGTGCTCCGCAGCGTCACGCCGCACGTGGCCGGCCTCCCGTTCTTCAATCTCCCGTATTACGCGCAGAACGGCTATCGCGACATCCCTTACGATCTGTACCTGAACACCGGCAGCGAAGATCGCCAGGGCCGCTACCTGCGCTCGACTTTCCTGATGCGCCAGTCCCCTTCCCTCTGGGTCGGCGGCCTGCTCGATATCTACGGCAAGTCCGGCATCCTCGTCGGACCGGCCTTCCGCTACGACAACTCCAAGCAGCCTGAGGGCGGCATCGTCTGGAAGGGCAAGTTCGAGAGCGGCTATATCAGCGATCGCGGTGGCCTGCTCGCCGATATCTACGGCCGCACCCCGGATCGCCAGCGCGCCTTCCTCTTCGGTGAAGTGAACGGCCGCACCGTCGATGGCGTCGAGTTCGCCGGCAATATCTTCGGCCAGTCGGACCCTGGGTTCATGCGAGACTTCCGCCCGAACCTCATCCGCGAAACCGGCAACCCGCAGGCGAACTTCGAAGTCTCCGCGCCCTACGCCGGAGGCTATCTCTCGGCCTCGCTCACCGCCAAGGCGGACAACTACCAGGACATCGTCCAGAAACTCCCCGAGTTCCGCTTCGACCTGCCGCAGCAATCGATTGACGGCAGCGAATGGAATCGCCGCAGCTTCGTGAGCCTCGGCTACTTCTCCGAACGCCCCTCGGCCGACCTACCCCTCGCCAACTTCCAGACGGCCACGCTCGCGAGCGGAGCCTGGTCGACCGCCCGACTCGACACCTATTTCGGCGTCAACCGCACCTACGCCCTCAACGAGTGGCTGACGTTCAAGCCCGTGGCCGGCGTCCGCGCCACCGGCTGGTCGCAAGGTATCAACGGCAACGGCACCACCGCCAAAGTCATCGCGCAGACTGGCTTCGACCTGGAAGGCCTCGTGACCGGCTCCTGGGATCTCGTGGCGAATAAGTGGGGCATCGACGGGATGCGCCACAGCCTCCGGCCCCTCCTGCAATACCGCGTCATGCCCGGCGCCGACCGCGAAATCGGCAACGTGCCCATGACGCAACGTGCCGTCTCGGCTTCGGCCTTGGAAGAAGTCGACCTCGCGGACCGCTTCGACCCCGCCTCCACGACCGACCGCCAGGTCGTCCGTTTCGGCCTTCGTAACACCCTCGAGACCCGCGATGCGAAGTTCGGCACCCGTGAGCTCGCGCGGGCGGACCTCTTCGCCGATTGGCGGGAAGGCCCGACGGCCGCTGATACCGGTCGCAGCGACCTCCATTGCGCGATCAGCCTGACGCCCGCCCCCTGGGTCAGCCTGAGCTCCGGCCTGCGCCTGCCCAACGGCGGCGGCGCCCCGCTCGAATCCATCCAGAGCATCGCCTTCAACTCCGGCGACTTCTGGCGGACCTCTGTCAGTTGGGTCGAACTCCGCGAGATCACCCAAGCCCGCCAGCTCATCTGGGAAGGCCGCGTGACCCTCAATTCGGTCTACTCCCTCGTCGCCACGCTCAACTACGACGCCTTGGCCGGCCAGACCACTTACGAAAGCATCGGGATCATCCAGCGCATCGCGAACTCCTGGGAGCTCGAATACGGAGTCATGCAGCGACTCGACCCCCTTAACAACGGCAAGAGCTCATTGGGCTTCCAACTGCGGGCCAGATTATTCAAGTTCTGAGCGTGACGGATACCCCTCCAGACTCCTCTTCGATCCCCGAAGACGGCATTTTACCGCCGGCTGACCTGCCGATCCGCCTCGACGTCTTCGAAGGCCCGCTGGATCTGCTCCTATTCCTGATCCGCAAGAACGAGATCGATATCTACGACATCCCGATCGAGAAGGTCACCCAGCAATACCTCGAAATCCTGCGCACGCAGGAGAAGGATAATCTCGAGCTCGCCGGCGATTTCTTCGTCATGGCCGCGACGCTCATGTACATCAAGAGCCGCATGCTCCTCCCGGTCGAAAGCCGCCCGGAAGAGGAAGTCGCCGCCGCAGACGAAGGGCACGACCCGCGCTGGGCGCTCGTCCAGCAGCTCATCCAATACAAGCGCGTCAAGGAGACCGCCGCGATCATCCGCGGCCTCGTCGACGACCGTCAGGGCCTGCTCGGCCGCTACGTCGTCCAGCCTCAAGGTGAAGACGCTGTCGCGCGACCCGTCGCCCCGGCCGACCGCATCGAACTCTGGAATACCTTCAACCTCGTCCTGCGTCGCCTGGCCGAACGCATCCAGCCGGGCAACATCACGACCGAGACCGTCACGGTCTCCGACCGGATGGAGACGATCCTCGCCCGCCTCGAGACCGAGGCCACGTTCGCCTTCACCAGCTTGCTGCCTGAACGTCCGACGGTCGGTTTCCTCGTCGCCACCTTCCTCGCGTGCCTCGAGCTGGCGCGTCTAGGTAAGCTGAAATTAGAGCAGGATGCCGCCTTCGCGGAGATCAACTGCTCCAAAGCCGAAGCCGCCGCCGTTCCCAATGCCGGCGACGTCCTCGAAGGTAAGTCGGAGTTTGACGAGCCTGCGGGCGAGGCCAACTGAGCCACGGGCTTGAATTCACCGCCAGTCCGGCCAGACTTGTGCCCATGGCTCGCGCCAAGCGCCCTTCCAACCGCCTGCTAGGCATCGGTCTTGATGCCCAGGATAAGCATAAGCGCATCACCCGCGGCGAAGGCTTCAATCTCGTGGGCGGATCGGAGGACACACATGAACGGATGACCGAGGCCGTGATCAAAACCTCCGAAGACCTCAATCGTAAGGGCCGGACCATCGCCGACGCCCATCCGGAGGAGCTGGCGGACCTACTCCGCAAGCACGACCGTGGCGCCTAAGCCAAAAAGGAGCCACAGACAGGTTGACTCACCTCTTTCGCAGGATTTGACTGCCTATCCCCAAAAATGAGCAACGAGCTGCCCCCTCCCCCGCCTCCTCCTCCTGCTGACGGTGACAACTCCGCTGCACAGGCTCCTAAGCTGAAACTCTCCAAGCCAGTCGGACTCGTTCCTCCGCCTCCTCCCGTCGCCGAAGCCGGCGCCGCGATTCCTCCACCTCCTTCCGTGATTCCGGCTAGCGCCCCGGCCCCTCGCCCGGTCGCTGCTCCTGTCGCTAACCGCAACGTCGGCAAAGTCGCCGCCGCGTTTGACGTCCTCGCCCTTGCGGCTTCGCTAGTCGGTGTGGTGTTCCTCGCGCTCGAACTCTTCGTTAAATCCAAAGGTTAAGTCTCTTTCATGGCCTCAGATCTCATCCTCAATCTCGATAACAGCAACTTCGACGCCACCATCAAGGCGTCGGCCGTCCCCGTCCTGGTGGACTTCTGGGCCACCTGGTGTGGTCCGTGCAAGCAGATCGGCCCAGTGCTCGATCAGCTCGCCACCGAGATGAACGGAGCCGTCCAGATCGTAAAGGTCGACGTCGACACCAATCAGGCGCTGGCCCAGCAGCTGGGTGTGAACTCCATCCCGGCCTTGTTCCTCTACAAGAACGGCGTCGTGGTGGACAAGATGGTCGGTGCTCGCCCCAAGGGTGACATCGCCGCCTTCATCAAGAAGCACTCCTGAGACTGGGCGAAAGCCCAATAAGAAAGGCCCGGGATGACTCCCGGGCCTTTTTGTTGCCGACGGCGGCGAGACCTTACTTGGCCTCGAGCGGGTGCTCCTTCAGGAGGTCGGCAGGGTTATACTGGGCACGGTTACCGATAGCCTTACGGACTTCAGTGACCTTGGTATCCATGACGGGCTCGGCCACGTTGCCCCAAGCCTGACGGACATAAGTGGCGATGTGGGCGATCTGGCCGTCCTTCAGGCCAGCGCCGATATTCGGCATGTTGCCGTTATACTTCACGCCGTTGACTTCGATCTCACCCGCGAGACCCGCAATGATCGCCTTGATGAGACGGTCTTCCGAACCCGTGACCCAGACTGACTTGACCAGCGGAGGGAAGGCGCCGGGGACGCCGAGACCGGTCGCCTGGTGGCAGGCGGCGCAGCTGGCGAGGAAAAGCGTCTGTCCCTTGGCCGCGTCGGGCTCGAAGGCCACCGGACCGCCCGCAAGGGAGGCCTTGGGGGCATTGAGGTCGAAGGCGCTCGGGGCAAAGTTGCCCGAGTTCTGCGTAAGGTAGAGACCGGCCCAGAAGCCGAATCCGCAGAACAAGAAGACGATGAAGATCGGCGTCAGGGAAAAACCCTCGGCCGGCTCGTCCTTGTCGCGGGACAGTTGCGAGTGAACCTCCACCAAGCGTCCGTCGGAAGGCCCTTCGGAGCCTGGGCCAGAGGGACCCCGGCGAGGGCGGTTGTTATCAGGATGACGGTTACGGTCGTTCATGGGTTCACTGCTTCAGTTTGGCTTCCGGCGAGGAGTAATCCTGACGGAGGGATTGGAGATAGGCGGCCAGAGCGATAGCGCGCTCGGAGGCGACTTCCTGCTTCGCTCCAGTATAGAGGAAAGCGAACTGCCTGTTGTGCTGGATCGCGGCGTGCACGCTGGCGAGGTCCTTGGCACGGGCGCCATAGTTGGCGAGATCCGGACCGATACGGCGTTCGCCAAGGAGGACTGGCTTCTGCAGGACGTAGTCGCGAGCCACGGAGGCGCGGACGCCATAACCGCGGGCGATATCGCTGCCCTGCCCGGCCGGACGGACCTGCTGAGTGTGACAGCTCACGCAACCGAGGGAGACGTAGACCGCGCGGCCTTGGATGGCCAGGCCGGGTTCACGGGACGGGAAGAGCGGACCACCTTCTTCGGCGGGGGCGGGACCCAGCGACCCGAGCTGAACCTGACTGCTGATGACCAGCGCAGCGAAGGGGAAAGCAACGGCGAGGAAGATGCCGGCCAGGAGAGAGTTGAGATTCTTCATGGGGGTCCGGATTAGTCGTGGCGGCCAGCGGAAGCCGGCGCGGAAGATTTGAGGATCATGCCGAAAGCATTGAGGGCGAAGGCGAGATGTCCGACCAGCAGGAGTATCGCGGAGACGCTGAGCACGTAGTTCCAGGTGCTAGTGGACTGGGCGACCTGCTGGAGGGAAATCGATGCGTCAGCGAGCTGCTTGCCGTTTTCCCATCCTCCGACGAGCAAGGCGACGATCGAAGCGACGGCGCCGAGGGCGGTGGACCAGAAGTGCACGTGGACGAGCTTGGCGGAGGGCCAGAGCGATCCGGTGAGGCGGGGCAGTACGAAGTAGGCAGCGCCGAAAAGGACCATCGTCGCGAAAGCGTAGGTCAGCAGCTGTTCCTGGCCGGCGGCGAAGGAAGTGAAGCGGGTCACCGCATTGTAACTGCGGAAACTGAAGACCGCGTTGAGGACGCCGAAGAGCGAGAAGGCGACGGCGGCGAAGCTGATGAAGCGGAGCGTCGTGTCATTCCAGGCACGGGACCAGCCGCCTTCGGAGGAAAGCGTGCCGTGAAAGTTGATAGCGGTGATAATCACCGGAATGATCATCATCGCGCCGGCGACGACACCGACCGACTGGAGCCAAATCGGCACCGGGGCGCCGATGAGGGCGGCTGGACCGGTCCAACCCGCGAAGAGGACGAACGACCAGAAGGCCACCGGGGCGAGATAGTAACCGCTGATGGTGCGGCCGAGTACCTTCGGCAGGAAGTAGTAGACGGCCGCCAGAGCGGACGCGCCGAACCAGAGGTAAAGGAGGTTCGAGACGAACCAGCTGTGGGCGATAGCTTGGACGACACCCGAAGCCGGCTGCCAGAGGATCAGCAGCTGCGCCAGAAGGTAGGTCAACGGGAAGGCGAACGAAGCACCGACCACGAACCACTGCGAGGCGAAGGTGTGACCCGTAGGGCGACGCGCGAAGGCGACGATCGGCCAGAAGCCCGCGAGCAGGAAGGCGACGGCAAGCACCGGGCCGACTTCGCGCGGGAACTCCAAGAGCGCGAAACCCGTCTGGTTGCCGGCGAAGATCTGGACCACGCCGTAAGTGAGGGCGAGATTCCAAAACACGCCACCAAGGGTAGCGAGCCAGCCGTTACGGAGCTCAAAGCGACCGAGCTGCGAGAGCAGCCAGAGATTAAGAGCGAAGAAGGCGTTAAAGCCCCAGCCGTAGACGAAGAGGTTGTGCTGAGCAGCGGCGACGCGGCCGTAGGTCAGGATTTCGCAGTCCCGGAAAGGTCCGCCGGCGAGTGAGCCCTGCTGCAAGGCGGCGATCACGCCGAGGACCGAAGCCGCCAGCAGCCAGATCACCGAGGAGATGAAGAAGAGAAGGAACGGACCACGGAGCTGGACCTCGGTCCGCGTGAGACGCGAGTCGCCTTCGGGGGGACGGCCCTGCGGGCGGCCGGAACGATTTTCCTGAGTCATCGGTAAAGGAAGCGTGGGTTATTTGAGGCCGAGTTCGGCGGTGGTCCAAGGAGCCGTGCGACCAGCGGTGGCGGCACGGACGGCCTTCACCTGATCGGCGGAGACCGGGTTGCCCTGATTGCCGAAGCTCTGGCGGACATAGGTCAGGACGTCGGCGATTTCAGCGTCACTGACGCCGGGCACGGGAGGCATCATGCTATTGTAGGTGGTGCCGCCGACGGTGATGGGGCCCATGAGGCCCTGGAGGATGAACTTGATCGGGAGCTCGGGGTTACCGACGACAATGGGGGCGTTGGCGATCGGAGGGAACACGGGCGGCAGGCCCATGCCCGTCGGCTGGTGGCAGGCAATACAGGTGCGCGCGTAAACGGCGGCGCCACGCTTCATCTGGTCGTCGGAAGCCTTCACGAAGGCTTCAGCCGCTGCAGGAACGGCGGGAGCAGCCGGAGCCGGGGCGGCGGCTGCCTGGATCTTCGCGACGACT
>Ga0209246_10000980_pt1 | contig 11630 bp, 8 predicted proteins | sample LauGreSpBDMM15SN_2_FD_187560 | JGI IMG/M metagenome (GOLD analysis project Ga0209246, IMG submission 187560) | Freshwater lake microbial communities from Lake Michigan, USA - Sp13.BD.MM15.SN (SPAdes) (version 2) | ecosystem: Environmental > Aquatic > Freshwater > Lake | place: Lake Michigan, USA...
TCGCTGCCTCCTACCTCGCCTTCAGCAACGACCGCTCCGCATCTTCCTTCTCGGTCGGCATACGGGTTAGGTAATTACGGGCCAGATTCTGTGCGGCCATCAGATCAGCCGGGGACATGCGGGCAGGTAGTGTCGCTAGCTTGGCCTTTAACTTCGCTGCATCCTCGGGTTTCGTGGCGAGCTGGGCTGCGACCAGATTCCAGCCGTAGGCTTTCACCAAATCAACTGGGGCGATTTTACCGTCCTCGTAGGCCGTGGCCAAGGACTGGCTCGCCTCGTAATCACGCATCAGCGCCGCTTGTTCATAGTAAGCTAAGGCCTGGGTGAAGTTCTGCACCAGGATGGGGTTCCCCCTTTCATCCGTGAAGCCGACGCGTCCTTCCGCTGTGTATTGGCCTAGTTTACGCATTGCTCCACGGTTACCGCGGTCGGCGGCCTTGATGAGCAAACGATAGCCCTTCTCTTCGTCTGCACGATTTTCTGAACCCTTTTTGGTGGAGGCGAAGAGGAGGATTTCCCCGCTAATTCGCATGCCTAACGCATCCTGACCTTTCACCGCCTGCTTTGCCAATTTATCAGCTTCCAGGATTAAAGCGGAAGACTTCTGTGCGTCCGTCTCTTTCTCGGCTTCCTTGAAGATCAAAAGGGCTAAGACCGCCTTTGCACGCACCAGGCCTGCCTTGGCCGCCTTCTCTTGGTATTCCCGAGCCACTGCGCGATCAACCTTGATTTGATAGGGGGCGGGAAGCCTATCCGAGTGACGTAGGGCATAAACATAAAGCGCAAAAGGCTCTCCCTTCTTCACCTGTTCCTCCAGCTCCTTCACCTCTTTATCGAGGTAACTCCTCCCGTGCCATTTCAAGTCCTTCCAATCCACCACATCCTGCCAAACCGACCCCGGCAGGCTCACCAGGTCGGTCTGATAATGCCGCGTCAGCAAATACACCCCGAACCCCAGTACAAAGCCCACTGCCAACGTCATCCGCAGACGCACGAACCAGCGCAGCCCCTGGTGGGCCACCGCCCGCACGAACTGCCGGAACGAATTCATTAACCAAGCAATAGAAAGCCCCGTCCAGAAAGTCCAGAGCTAGGTAGGGGCAGCACCGCGTGCTGCCCTAGCTGTCTCGAGGTAGGGCTGGCACTGCGTGCCAACCTAGCCACGCCTGTTGGGGTCTGGCTTCAGCGCGTTCTCGCGATGGTGCCTGACCCCGTTCGGACAGGCCCACCAGTATCGCACCCAGGGCAGCTTTCAGATCGCCGGCCGGCTGTCCAGGCGCGTGTTGACCGTAAAATTCCGCATTCCAGACTATGCTATAAGTTGAGGGGTAAGAGCGTTTAAGCCTTACTTTACGCGAGAACGCGGCACCTAACTTAAGAATATTATAATCCCATCTGTTGGGTGGCTACTCCGTCACTTGACTACCACCCTTGCGTGGTAAGAGTCGGCTCATGAACCCCGTCCCGGGAGCGACAGAGAACCCCCGGTGGAGGGAGTTGGTTCTGACCGACATGCTGCGGCAACTCAGAGTTGAAGCCGAAGGACGTTTTACCTCGGCGTCCAAAGAATACGACGGCTCGTCGGCGAAGCTGAAAGAATACGGCAAGCTGAGGGCGCGCTTGAAGCAGAAGACTTCTGGCACCACTGAGAACTACCTGTCTGCAGCCAAGGGTTTCCTCACCCGATCGACTTCTTCTGTGATCGGGTTGCTGTCCCGTGCCAGAGGTGGCGATGGGTCGGAAGGCCTGGAGCGCCGTCTGGCCGGTTACAAGCTTTTCCAGGATGATATCGGGCGCGTCGAAGGTGCTCTGGAATACGACGAGCAAGAACTCCGTTTCGTATTGCCCGACTTCGAGGAGTTCGGCGGTAAGCGTTGGCCTGGTCCGGTCTCCTATCGGGCAGCGCTAAATCACTTCGTGGCCGTCTGCGTCCGCGTACATTCGATCCTTCCGGGGCTGTCTTTCGAAGATGTGGCGTGGCACTGTGCGCGTCGGGTTCTTTGTCCGGTGTTAGCTCACAATCTTAAGTTCCTGGCATCGCACCATCCGGAGGTCTACCGGGCATTCGTCCACGACGACACTTTGCAGCTGCGGCAGGGCAGGGAGATCAAGGAGGAAGCATCGGGTATACCTCGCGCCTCTTTGTATGCCTATCGTAAATGGGCCAGGCTCTTTAACATAGGTACTTCCTTCGGCACGAAGGTATGGTCCGTGGACAAGACCGGTGAGCTTTTCATGGAGGTTCAGTCCCTCTTGAGGGAGCATGAAGCAGACGCCCGTTCGAGCCGGCTTTGGAGGGAACTCTCCATGCTGGCGTCGGGGGACATGGCGGTGGATGACATGCTGGTCTCCTGGGTGGTGGAGGAAGTGGGTGGCGCCTCCCTAGACATGGCTTCCAGTCCGCTTATTGCCTGTGCACGCTCACGATTCGGCCTTCTCCGGTACTCCTTCGGGATGGTAAGAGAGGCCGACCTGCTCAGGAAAGACTTCAATGAGGCCATGGTTGTGGTGGGAAGTCTTACCAAGAAGATCAAGGCCACTCGAGTCGGGCGGGTTTCCGACGAACTCTCCGAAGCTGCATTCGGCTGGGCTTACATCATTTCGAGATATCTTCTGCTTGGGCGCGATGCTTCCGATCGGCTTAATTCCGAAGACTTCATCGACCGGTCTCAGCTCGCCGGCTTGGCTTTTTACGATCTGCTTTATTCCGTCTATCAGGTCGAATCGGCGGACGTACGCGCTCGTGCCGCCACGGCTTTCCAAGGCTTGCTTGCGCTCCGCTATCTGCTTGGATTCATGAGTAATCCGCGATTCGCACGACCTTTCGCCAAACTTAGGTCCGACCCTAGGGACCGTCGCAGTGCCTTCAGTCCGGATACCATCAAAGGTTTGCTGCATGAGGCAGGCGATCCTTCGCCGCTTCCGGACTCAATCACCTGTCTTGTGAGTGCTCGCGTCTCCCTTCACCTCGCGGTTTCCGTCGGCGATGATGTGGTCGCCCGACGCAAGCCCTTGGAGAATGCCTTGGATCACTATGCGGCCTCTCTTTCTGCCGTCTCTTCGGGCGTCGGCGTCGGCGCGATGGACGGCGAGGTCATCGCCTGGGCTCTCCCCGAAATGTATCATGCTGTCGAGATGGCCAAGTTGGTATTCCCCTTGCACCTAGATGCTCTCAAGGATTTGCAACGCACCATCCTGCTAATGGGTGAGGTGCGATTCGGGGTGTATTTCAACCCGGTAGAGGAGTGCAAACGGATCAAGGAAGGTTTGAAAAACGGCGTCGGCGTGGGTGGGCTCCGCTAACCTGAAAAGGGCCATTTATATGGCCTTTATTCGACATTATATGAGCCCTGCTAGGGGTTTGGCTGATTTGCTCCCAGCCTAGTCCTCGGTCGGTTGATGGCGGCTGTTGGCCGGATGAAGATGGGGGCGTCATGATAGACACATCCTCCTACATAACCACTGACGGTGCGCCTCTCTCGGAGCGCGCCATGGATAGCATAAGCGATATTCCTCGCTGCAAATCGTTGCTGATCGTTCCGCCGTTCCTCAAGCATTTCGGCGGCCCCTTGGCGGGGCCTGCCTATCTGAAGGGGGCGGGTGAACGTGCCGGTCATCAGGTGCAGGTCCTGGACCTGAATCACAGCTGGATCACTGAGCGTCTTGTTTCGCCTCATCGGTCTGGAGACATCAAGGGTGACCATGACAAGCCTTCGGCGCAGTTGGGAGTTCTCCATGCTGAATGGCAGAAGCTACTGGCAGCCTGCTGGCCCACCGAAATATCGCCGAACGAATTCGAGCGGCGCATCGTCGCGCTTTACTCGTCGACGGAGGAGATTGATGGCTGCGCCCAGAACCTCGCCGCCTCCTCTTTCGGTTCCTGGGTGCAAGCTAAACTGAGGTCGATGTCACGTCCTGACGTGGTCGGGCTCTCGGTCATGTTCAGCGGTCAGGTGATTGCTGCCTTGGCCATTACTCGCTTGGTCAAATTAGTCTGGCCGGCAGTCAAGGTGGTCTGGGGTGGGGCGCATGTCACTGCCTTGGCTGAGCGTATTGGCCAGGACACATCCTATGGCGGGTGGGTGGATGGTTTCGTGGCCGGATATGCCGAGCGCACTTGGGTTGAGCTACTTGACGCGGTGGCCGAAGGTAAGCCCTGGCCTGCTGAAGTCTTCGGCGCAGGCATGAAGCAGGTCAGGGCGAAGGAGGACGGCACCACGGTCCCTTCCTTCGATTTGGCTGATTATCGCGACGGAAGTCTCACCCTGCCTGTCCAGGCTTCCAGAGGCTGTGCTTATGCCAAGTGCGCCTTCTGCACTTATCCTAAGATCGAGGGCTCTTTCCGTAAGATGAGCCTCTCAGCCTTGGAGCCGGTAATCCGTCTCGCTGAGAAGCATGACGCGGTCCTGTCTTTCAAAGATAGTCTGCTGATTCCGACGCAGCTGAAGGATGTCGCGGCGCTCATCAAGGGCCGGGTCACTTGGAGCGCATGCACCAAGCTTCATGCCAGCCTGGATACGGCTACGTTGCGGAGAATGCATTCGGAGGGCTTGCGGACCTTGGAGATCGGATTGGAGACGCTTGATGAAGGATCTCAGGATCTCATCAATAAGCAGCAGTCGCTCGGATTATTCCGAGATTTTCTCGATGCATCGGCTGCTGCCGGTGTGGCCGTTGTCATCAACTATATGACTGGTTTGCCTGGTGCTGACCCCGGGGAGGAGCAACGATGGTTGGAGGTGGTGAGGGCGGAGGTGTCCGCCCGCCCCTCGCTCCAGGCCGTAGTCGAACACAACGTATTTCAGTTGGAGACGCTCTCACCCATGGGGCGGGACCCTCGACGATATGGCATCGAGGTCGTCAGCCAGTGGCCCTGGTCGTCCTTGATGGAATTCCGCCTGAAAACCTCCGGTTTTGCTTTGGCCTCCTGAAAATTAAAACTATATAAACCCACTAGAAAATACCATGACACTACGTGATCTTAAGGATGGCGACGGCAAGGTCAGCATTAAGCAGCAGTTCCTCGCGGACTTCGCCCTGCTTTCGGCCGAGGCTCAGCAGGCGATCGCTTCCAAGCTTACCGGAGAATCCCCCCTGCCGATTGATCGGCTCTCGGCATTCGTCGAGGCGAACCCCCGTTCTATGGCCCGCCTTTACGTGGAGATAATGGAAGGGCTCCCGTTCGGTATCATCGTGGCACCTTTGCGCGTCCTATTTCTGGCGCATGACCATGAAAGCAAATATTTGCAGAAGATAGCCGAGGTCCTTGGTTCGCCGCGGACCTTCCTCGCGATCGACGCAATATCCTACCTTCATACCCGTATTGAGCATTCCGATAAGGCCTTGCGAATGCTCAAGTTCTCCGAGGCTGAGGTGAAGAGGGAGATGCCCGAAGCGGGAGCCGTGGCGTCACTGATGGCGGAAGTGGGCTCTCTGCTGGTCACTATCTCTGAGGTGATTGAGAAACGTCTGCCCCAGGATTTCGCTCAGATGGAGAAGCGCGTACGCAGGGCGGATGAGGAGTTGGAACTCGCCCAGAAGAAGTGGAATGAGACCCAGGAACGCGAGGCCAAGGCCCATGCCCGCGGCAAAGAACGTGCCGCTGCAGAGGCTCGTGCGACTGCCGAGGCGGCGGTTAAGGCCGAGGTTGATTCATTGCGTTCGGAGCTCCTACGCGCCGAGACCGATAAGAGGGTCGCCTTAGACGACCTGAATGCCGCACGACAGAAACTGGCACTGATCGAGAACTCGGGAGGGGCCACGCCGGAACGAGTGGCGGCTATCAGGTCCGAAATCCTTGTTCAGGCCGATGAACGCGTGAGGAGCGGCGTGTCGGCTGAGGTCCGTCCCTGGCTGGCAAAGCTGAATCAGATGGAGGCCGAGCAGGCAGCTTTTGCCTCCGCGGACAAGTTCTCGCTCGACGCTGTCGATACTGCCATCAAGGAGGCCTCCGATAATGATCTGCTCCTTAATTGGCAGTCCAATCGCGAGAAGGCCCTCCCTGTCATCGAGCGTAGGCTCGAAGAGGTCGACCAGCTGATGGCTCGCATGTTGGTGCCGTCCGCGAAGTTAAAGGCCATCCATCATCAGCTACGTGAGGCGGTGATTGCTTGCCGGAAGACAATTCGGATCACCGAGCCTCTTGGGGGTATCGTCGCGGCCATGTTGGCCGGGGTTAAGTCTGCGAAGGACGAGGACATGGCATCGATCGCTGAAGCAATCGACCGGCTCAGAAATGCCGGGGTGCTGGAGCAGGCTGAGGCGAATTCCCTGCTGAAGTCGGTCAACCAGGAGCGGCAGCTCAGGTTGGACCGATCGACCGAGCGTCTTTCTGTCCGCGCCAGGTTGGCCCGTGAGTTTCACGCCCGTCACGGAATCGACATCTTCATCGATGCCTATAACTTCATGCACACGGTCCAACAGCACTTCTCGAGGTTCGCTCGAGAATCGAAGCATAACAAAGGCAAGTATTCGTTTGGTCAAAATGCGCGCGATCACCTCGCTTCGATGGTGAAGTCGCTGCATGAGATGAACGTCGGCTGCCGGGTGCTTATCTTCCTCGACGGTATCAACGTCGATGACTTGAATCCCTTCCCTGGTGTGAAGTTCATCCTTCCGTCTCGGCAGAAGTTTGGCTCCGGGCAGGCGGATGAAGAGATTCTCCACTACGTTAAACTTAATCGCCGGCCGGACGCCAAGACCTTCGTCGTCACCAACGACAAAGCCGTCCAGCAGCTATCAGACATGCATCTCTCTCCAGGCGAATTCGCAACCTTCTTGGATGAGGTCGCCTGAACTACCCCAATTCCCGGAGCGACCCGCTGAGGGCTGAACGGAAAAATCACCAACATAGAAAGGATCAACACATGTCCAACAACAACAACGGCGGCAACTACCCGAGCACCACTGGAAATCCCTCCGGCGGCGGTCGCGGTAACGGCCCACGCAAGTAAGCTCACCTCAGAGCGACCACCCCAGGGGCCACGCAGTGGCCTCTTTTTGTTAAGATATAATATTACATGGACGCAAACCGCTTCCCAGGGGTGGGAATGCGTGTAGGCTTTCGGCACCCCACCATGGAGACATGGGAATACACCTGCAACCAGTCGCCGTCTGAGGCATTTCAGACGGTGCGTCACTTCGTGCGCACTAAGGTGCAGGAGTTAAAAGGCGGCGTTGCCCTCAATGGAGAAGGCATCGACCTAGATTTTATTGATATCGGCGGCGTTGCACGGATCCGCTTCGCAAAGTCTAAGGATGGTTCGCATGTGACAGTCACCGTACCTGACGCGCTGCGAGATAAGACCTTTGCGGTCTTATCGGGTCTGGTCTCCAAACGGAAGCTCACGCCCTTTGAAAGGCCAGAACTAGAGATAATCGAACGGAAGGCCTTCATGAAGGCTATCGACGTTCTTAAGAGCCACCTCGCCAAACCAGACTTTACGAAACACGTTGATGTCTTGCCCGTTGCCCTGGCGCATGCCGAGCAGTGCGTTTATGAGCACGACGGCAAGCTCGACAAGGCACTGACGCACTTAGCTGGCTTTGCCGCTAAGCGGGCCGGCAAGAACATCCCGCTTTATCGCTTGGCGGCGCTCGCAAAGGACTCCGCGCTCGGCAAGCTCTACCGCCCAGAGGTTTCGGACACGGTCGTACGCTACCACGGCAATCGTTACCGTTTCGAGTATAACGGAAAGCCGACCCTCTTCGCCGAACATATCACCATGGGCGGCGGCTACCCCAATGTATGTATGTCCATCCACTTCATCTGGGACGAGGCTCTGGGCAAAATCGTCATTGGCTACTTCGGCGAACACCTCCCAACATCACACGATAAATGAATTCCTTCCCCCAGCCTAAATCCATCTCCGGGCCTTTGTCTGACTGCTTGGCCTATTACGTCTATATGCTGATCGACCCTCGAGATGGTAAGGTCTTTTACGTCGGGAAGGGGAAGGGCGAGCGCTGCCTCCAGCATTCGTCGAAGGACGATGGCGTGGCCAAGGCTTCGAAGATCGCGGAGATTGAGGCCGCTGGTCTTAGCCCTCAAATCGATATCATACGACACGGCCTGGAAAACGAAGACGAAGCCTTTCTGGTCGAGTCCGCCGTGATCGATGCGTTCGGGCTGACCAACCTTACGAACATCGCCCCTGGTCATGGCGTCGAGAAGTTCGGCCGCACGAGTCTCGCAGAGCTCGCTGCGCGTTACATGCCCGAGGAGGCTGAAGTCATCCACAAGGTGATCTTCCTTAAGCTGGCCCAGACCTACAGGAAGGGAATGTCGGCGCAGGAACTTTACGAAGCCGCCCGCGGCGTCTGGAATTTTAACCCGACCTACGCCTCCAAGTACGACTTCGCCATCGTCGTCTATCAGGGGCTGGTCGTTGAGGTCTTCCGGACCCACCGATGGCAGCCCTCCGACTCAGCCCATTACCCGACACGCAGCGACCTCACCCAAGACAACTTCAAAGGTACTTGTGAATTCGAGGGGGAACCTGCTGATCAAGCCGTCCGCGCTCACTATATAGGGAAGTCAGTCTGGCGTTACTTCGCCGCCGGGGGGCTGGTCTTCAACAAATACGGCCCAAGGGTCTAAATTTGACTAAAAATGGGCAAAAATAGGAAACATGCGGGGCCGAACACGGGGTCAGGCCGTACCTTTGAAAAGCTGAACCGAAATTCGCCTAAATGATACGGTTTTTGGTTCAGGCTGCGGGTGGGTACGGCCTGACCCCGTTGGGCCTTCCGCTGATCTCACCAAAGGGCAGGGTGACCATGTTGGTCCGGTACTTCACCTGGTAGGGGATGTAGTTGCCAGCCGCGTCCTCGTAGACCCCGTCGATGCCCTTGGAGTCGTTGGGCAGGTTCAGCGCCTTCCGGATGTTCAGGGGGATAGATCCGACCACCCAGACGTCTTTGGCGTTCAGGACCTTGTCCAGGTGCAGGTAGGCCTCCACCAGGATCTCGAGCGCGTCGCCCATCTCGACCGTATCGGCCAACTTGCCCGTCCGGGCCTCGAACTCCTTGAAGGACTTGATCCCCTCGAAGAAGCCCTGCTTCAGGAACCACGGCGCTGATTTATGTTTCGATGCCACGCGAATGAGGAAAATAGTCTGAGGAAATGTATTAGCGAGTGCTACTACAGGGTTCTTCCCTAGTGGTTATCCCGAAACTTCCCCCGGGCAACCCCTCATTGCCCACATGAGATTACAATCCCAGGGGTTTATTCCCACCCCAACTTCTAACCCGCGGCTTTGTCTATGAAGCCAGTGTTTGCACCTAGACGCGAGTTAACTGTCTGCGAATAGGGGGTCTCAGACGGACCAGTATTCAAGGGCGTGCTCAAGTAGTTCAACTGTCCGAGCGTCGATTTCCTTGGCGGTCCATTTTTCACATGAGCAGACGCCCTGGGCGTGCGAAACAATGACGGAGGGCTTTTTCTTGCCCTTCTTGCCCTTTATCATCTTGCGCGATAACGCCCCAGAAAGTGCGGACTTTTTATACTCAAAGTCGGCGTCTTGATCGCTCTTGTTTGAGTATGAAGCATGTAAAGCAAGATTACCTAAGCAGTCTACTCGCTTACGGAGCAGGTCAATTTCGTGTTCTTTAAGTGCCCATTTTTTAACATCATCTTTCCATGCATTATTTAGCCCTTCTCGGCACGACTGGGGGAAGATATGGTCGACATTGAAGTCGGTTGCTCCTGTGCCGAGGCTCATCGGATTGGCGGCAGGGCCACTGATTTCTCGTTCGATGCCTCTTAGAATCGCAGCGACGCGCTGGGCGGCGCCTGCAGCCTCTGAGTAGACCGGTTGCAATCTATCTTTGTGGGCATCAAGTATTTCATCGTTGGACGGCAAATGCTTCTTTAGCTCCCCTAGCAATAAAAGCGGGCGGCTAACCTTCGCAGCTGATTGTTGGGATGCGGTGCCAATCATCTGCATAAACTTAGACCTGAGAGGCGAGAAGTCCAAGCCGGCAAGGAAGTATCGGGCCAAGAAGCATTCAATTCCTCTCAACGATGCGATGAGTTCTTTGTGATCTATTTCGCCTTTATGCCAGCTAACTAGGCAAAGCATGACAGCCGGATCTGCTGGACCCTTTGAGAAAGATTGGATTTGGCTTAGGATGTGAACTGCTTCATCCAGTATAGGCTCGTTAGAGGGGTTTTTAAGCGGGTATTTCTGGGGAGAAATAATCGACTTATAGACCTCAGCGGTCGGTAGCAGAACATCGATGCTGAACTCTCTAAGGTTTTCAGCAGTCGGCTCGTTGCCTCCGTTCAGTGTCTTTCTCAGGTGCTCTTTTAGCTGGAGGAACGATCTATTCTTATTCGCTTTCTCGCCGCTCTTGCTGGCTTCCAAAATCATAAAGTTATATAGGAATTCATCATTTACTGGAGTGTTTCCGCGGCGCTTTCTTTGCCCGGTTTCCTTAAGTGCGTCGCCGAGGTCGTCCTGGGTTTTGTCCCAACGGTCGAAGAGTTCATTATCCGTGCCAATTGTCCTGAAAAAGTAGGATCTCGCATAATCCCACTGCGAAAATTCGAGCCTTTTCCCGTTAATGGAATCGAAGATTACTACGGCGTTCTGGTCGGTCGGCTCAGTGAGAATATTGAGGAACACAATCTGGGTCTTTATTACATTCTCGAGTTTATCACACTCTGCTTCGGATAGCGGATTAGATGCAATCTGCGGATCGCTTGCCGCTCCAAGCTTCGTCCAGAGTGCCTCGATAGTCGTTATTGCTTTGTCTTTTTGCGTCTTTGCTTCGGGCAGGATGTATTCATCGACTGATGTGAAAGAAGTGCCGCCTATCCAGAGGCAGTATCTAAAGTAGATGTAAGCCTCCAAGACGGCGCTTTTGTTGGGCTGGTTATATTTTTTGCGCCACTTGCCCGCCATTACGTCATCAAGCTCTTTGCCATCTGACGATTGTAGCTCGAGAATTCTGTAATCGGTAAATCGTTTCTTAAATCTGTCATAAAGGAAATACAGAGGGTGATTCTTGAATGTAGGCCCCTTTTTATTCGCCTGCTCATTCGCGTGATCCATGATTGCTGCCAGTAAAAGCAACAATGTCGTAATTCTCTGTTGGCCATCTATGATCTCAACTTTGGTCGACGGCATCCCATCTGCTTTGTTAGATGGGCTCCCGAGAATAATTCCTAGAAAGTGTTTACCCTGATTTGCTCCGGAGAGCATCAAGCCAAGGTCCTGCCACAATCCATGAAGCTTATCAGTGCCCCATTCATATCTTCTTTGGTATCTTGGGACCCAGTACTGCTTGCTCTCATTTGAGAAGAGTATTCCCGCCTCAATTTCGCCAGGTTTCATGCCCGCAGCTTTTGCTTCGAGCTCCTCGTGGCAAGCTGCAGCTATATGAAAAATATAAAATAACACCTCTTTGTGCTAGGGCCTTCCAGAAGTAATTGAATATAGGGCATTTCTGCCCTTGCCGGTGTCACCCTATCATGGCTTTCGGCTATCCGATCAAGGGGGTTGGCCGGCACCTTGGTTGGTCTCATGCTAAAAACGAGGTTTCTGGGCGATTCTGTCATCTGACCGCCGTTCTAACGGCCTGCCCCCGTCATGGGCCCCCTGCTTGAATCCTAGAATAGGCGGCGG
>Ga0209246_10000981_pt1 | contig 11615 bp, 25 predicted proteins | sample LauGreSpBDMM15SN_2_FD_187560 | JGI IMG/M metagenome (GOLD analysis project Ga0209246, IMG submission 187560) | Freshwater lake microbial communities from Lake Michigan, USA - Sp13.BD.MM15.SN (SPAdes) (version 2) | ecosystem: Environmental > Aquatic > Freshwater > Lake | place: Lake Michigan...
TGAACGTCATCCCTTCCGCTCCGTCGGCAACTTGTCCTGGAACGGCGCCGTCTTGTTGAAAACCTGCTCCTTCACCGTCTCCGAAATCACCCGCGGCTCAACCGACGAGTCCTCCGTATACGTCCCGTCAATCACAAACCCACGCCGCGCTGCCTCCCGGATCGCCGCCGGCAGCAACTCCTTCATCGAGCGACGCTCCTCAAACGAGAAAATCTGCGTCGGCTTGCCCTGCAACAACTCCCGCTTCTCAGCCAAAATCCCGAACACAACCGCCAGGTCACGCGCCGGCGAATCCGCCATCTTCTCAGGCGTCATCGCCTGAAGCGCCAGCGTCATCTTCTCGCCGAGCGCATGCAGCATCTCCCCATGCCCAAACGCCTTCACCGCCTCAGCCGTCCCCACATGCCGCGTGCGCATCCGCCGGATGAACTTGTCAACCACCCGCATCGGGAACCCCTCGGCCGCCGCCGTCCGCCTCACATCCCCCTCGGGCACCGTCCCCATGATCTCCAACAACCGCGCCTTCTCATCCGTCGCCAACTCCCGGTCATCATGCTCCGGACTGCGCAGCTTCTTAGCCACCGGCACCTCCACAGGGCGGGAAGTCGTCAGACTTCTTCACCGGCGCCGCAAAGACATTCTGGCTCCCGCAGCCGGGCCAGTGCGCCAGACCAGGAAACACACAGCCTGGACACTCCACGCCGTCACGAAACACTGCATCCATCCTTGAACGATAGAACTCCTCCCAAGTCTTCGGCTCACGTCCTGCCATCACACCACCAACCAAAAAAAAGGGGCCGGCGCGCCAACCCTGGAAGACCAAGCGCAACCGACCCCTTCACCGAAGCGCACTCTCACAAGCGCACCCCAATCACATAAACCATCAATCCCGATTGACAATCAAATTCCCACACCACTCACCAAAATCCACAAACAACCCCACAAATCAGCCAACCGACAAACTCACAAACACACCAACCGAGAGCGCCCTTTTGTTTGAAAAAGTTTGTGAGTGGGACCCCTAATTACGTCCGCCATACCCCGGGTCCGCCCAAGTGCCCCCCGCCCCGCATCGAGTTGCGAGTGATCTGTGATCAGTTCGCGCGGCCTGGAAAACGAAGCGGCATCAACGGTTTAGGTGAAGGTGACAGACCGCCGGGCTTGTCTGTCACGCCACCGGCCTTGCGTTCCTGCCCGAATTGCCGGTGCCCCTTTGCCCTCAGCCGAATCGCGCGCACTTGTTTCAGGCATACGCAAAAACATACGATGCCGTTCCCCTGTCCGTTCCTCTGTCCGTCGCTGCGTGCGTTGCGCGGCCGGTGCCGGGCGCCGGGTTTGTTGGGGGCGGTTCGGTGTCGGTGTCTTGGTTGGTGCAGGGGGCCGCGCGACGGTGCCGGGGGCGTTAATCACTTGTCAAGGCCCTTTCTAGAGTTGAGCCTGGCCGTTGCCGCTTGAGGGTTGATTGTCAGTGTACGGATTAAATGTGTGCAGACGAATCATGCGGCCGATTGCTGAATTGCAGCGCGTATGTGAGCAAGACGCGAATCGCTTGTGACTGTGTGAGGCCCGCTTCTTTCCTCCAGGCCACGAATCGTTGCCGCTCGTAATCCGTCACTCGGGCCTTGATCACATGGATGCGCGGGCCGAGTGCACGCTGAATTGAGATACGAACCCGGCGCACTTTAGAACGGAATCTCGGCCCCTCTCCCCTTTTTCCCTTCTTTTGCGCCAAATCTTTTTTCCCAATTTGTCAAACTCGGCCTTAATTGCGCCACAATTGGGAGTTTAACTCACACTCACACAACGGGGCAACCCGGCAACCCTGGAGAAAATCACATGTTTCGCACTTTCGTAGCCAACCTTATCGCCCCCCGCATGGCCCGCACCGGTTTCCGTTTCTCAAAGGCTTTCCGCCATGGTGAAACGCTTGCCCACCGGATTGTTTACGCCCTCGTTTCCACGGTGCACGCGAACATTGAAGCGGACCGGCTCGCGAATAACGCGCAATGGCTTAAGGCCTGGAAGGAACACACGCACCGTTAAGGCCCGGCTTTCAGGGCCGGATTAGTCCGGCCTTGCGAGACGCGCCTTGCGTCGCAACCCTGGAAAGGAAAACTAAAATGCGCAACGTTCTTCTCTTCTCAGTATCGGCCGTTATTCTCGCGGGCTTCGGTGCGGGCTTCGCCTCGGTCATGGCCCAGGAAACGCCAATCGCGATTGACTACAACGCTGCACCGGCATTCCCTAGCGATGCCCCCAAAGACGCCAAGGCGCCCGCGATCGCGCCAAAGCATGCAACGCACCGGGTCACGACAAACGGCAAAACATTCCGCTTCGTAGCATGCCGCGAGGCGCGCGACGTGCGCGGCACACAGGAACGCCGGTGCGTTTCGTGGAACCCAAAGAAGGGTTGGGCGCGTTCGGCAAAATGGGTTCCGGCTTATCAGTTACTCGGCCTGACAGGCCCGTTGCCACAGTAACGAGTTTAGCAATGGCGCATCGGAAACGGTGCGCCACATGCTGCACTCACGCGGCATCAACTCTGGAAGGGAATTCACATGTTTGGAATTGAGCGGCTTGATGAAAGAGACAACCAGTGGAAACGGCTTTGGGTTGACTATTTGGGCGCGCCTCTTGTCTACGATAATTGGGCGGTAAAATACGCCATTGAGTTCGCTGCCGAATTGGACAAGCAAACAGGCTATTCGCACCGGCTTTGCGTGATTGCTTCGCGCACGCAAGAGGAGGAAAGCGTTTTGGCCTATGTGGCCAAGCGCTTGGGCGAAAGGTAACGAAGCGGCCGGTGCTCGACGGCAATCGCGCACCGGTCTTAGCCACAATTCAACTCTGGAAGGTTGCTCACAATGACAGACAAATCAGAACTACGCGTGCACCTCACGCTGAAATCACGCAACAAAAAGACGGGGCCAATCCCGGTATCGACGACGACGGAGAAGACATGCCCCACGGCTTGCCCCTTTTCGCTAAACGGCTGCTATGCCGAAACGGGGCCGCTGGCCATGTTTTGGCGCAAGGTCACAGAGGCCAGGGAAGGCGTGCAATGGCGCGAATTCATCGGCATGATTCGCGATCTCCCGGCCGGGATTATGTGGCGCCACAACCAAGCCGGTGATTTGCCCGGCGATCGCGTGAAACTTGACGCGGATAAGGTCGCGCAATTGGCGCGCGCTAACGCCGGGAAACGGGGCTTTACTTACACTCACTACGCCCCCAGCGCGCACAATAGGAGCGTAATCCAGGCAGCGAACCAAGCCGGGTTTACAGTCAACCTATCGGCCAACAACCTAGGCCATGCGGATGCACTCGCGGATTTTAATTGCGGCCCCGTCGTGTGCGTTTTGCCCGATAGCGTAGACGGCAACGTCACGCGCATGCTCGAAACGCCACACGGGCGCCCCGTGGCAGTCTGCCCGGCAACGTATCTCAAAACGAATTGCGCAGAGTGCCAATTGTGCGCGCGGCAGGATCGAAAAGTGATTGTCGGTTTTCCTGCACATGGAACGTCGAAGAAGAAGGCGGCCGCGATTGCGGCTGCCTAAACATCACACCCAGGAAAGGAATAGACCATGCAGTCATTTTACTTTGAAGGCCTTGGCGAATATCTCACGCTGCAGGATGGCACCGGCTTGTGGTGCGTTGATAAAGACGACGACGGCAACGTTACGCACGGCCGGATTTTCCGCCCTAGCGAGTTTAGCGTTGCCGGTCTGAGCAAAGTTGACGCGGCCAGGAAAATCAGGGCGCGCCTATCGGACGAACATGAATCCCGGTGCGTTGCCGCTTATGTGGCGGAAGGTTTAGGAGAATAGCCATGATAGAGAAAAAACTCACACTCGAATTGACTGCACAACAGTGGTCTACAATCGCGGGCGCCCTGTATTCCGATGCTGAATCGCGACGCTATGAAGTCAAGGCCGGAACATGGGGCGACGACGACGAAGCTGAGGCGCTTGAGGCAATAGACGAAGCCGAAACGCTGGCGGCAATGATAGAGCAAAGCCTAAACCGATTGGCTTAAAGACCTTCCAGGGCGGACTAGGGGCGCACGTTGCGCCCCTTTTCTGCGCCTAGGGGCAGGCGTAGCACCACGTGTGCCGCTTGCCTTCCCACGGGGCCGCAAGGCCTTCCCTTATCAAGGCATCTTCGACCGGCGCCCCGTTCACTAGAACCGTTGCAAGCGTGCGGCCGTAGCGATCCGGCCTATGCTGCCGGTCTAGCGCGATGCCGGTGCCATCCCCCAGCAAAGCGGCCAGGCGCGCCTTGGCCAGCTTGGCAAGGCGCCTCTCAGCGTCGCACTTGGGGCTGAATAGTTCGGGCGCGTCAATCCCGGCAAGCCGGATCGTTTCGCCGGCCAGGGCGAACGTGTCGCCGTCGATCACGCGAAGAAAAATACCTGTCTCGTTTGGCGTCGAAATTTTCGCGCTCGAAATTTCGCGACCTTCGGCGAAACGCGCGGACGAAAAAATGATCGACAAAAGCACCAGGCCGACGAACAGCCAAAACAATTCTTTGAAGAAATTTCTCATACCCGTCTCACTCCACGTTGCTACCGTTTGGTAACGGCCGAAAATTTGCCCGCTGGCGGGCGAAGTGTGATTTTAAATCCCGACCTAGCCGGAACCTAAATACCTGTCTCGTTGGGCGTTTTTAAGGCAACCTTTCGCCCAAAGTGTTTTTCGAGTGCTTCGGAATAGTTGCGGTGCAACCACTCGACGCAGAAGCTGTTGTCCACGAACACAACATGTTCGTACTCGCCCAGCCTGGCCTTCACGAAGTAATTGTGTTCGACCGTCGGGTGCACCGTGTCGAGGAACCGATCCCAGTTCGGGTTTCTGCGCAGCGGTGAGGATTGGTAACGGAAAGCAAGCATGGCGTCGGTAGGCTTCAGCCGTCGCTCATGCACTTTGCGTTCAAAGGCAACCTTGACCACGCGATCCTGCACCTGACGATCTGCGATCTTGCGGATGTCAGATGGCTTCGGCCAGCGGTCTCCGACCTTGATCCATTCGCTGATCCCACGCTCAACGGTCGACGCTGGCAAGTCGGACAAGGCCTCGAGCCATTCGTTTGCCATTTGTTGAATTTGGGTGGTGTCGCGCCCCCACGGATCGCCAAAAACTGCGGCGAGTCGATAGAGTTGCTTCGAGACAACCTCATCATCCGATGATCGGACGAAGTCAGTCCCCAGCAGTTTCGCGTCTAGCGCGGGCATTGGCATAGAGCCGCCCGAAGATTTCACCAGCTGCGGAAGTTGTCCCATGCTGTCCCGTTGGTTTTCCTGGTCCATTTGCTGTTCCCTTCGAATTCAAAATCCAGTTGATGAATGTCTGCTTCCAGTCTTTTTTCATGGGGTTTCTCGCATCAGGGCTGGCCCAATAGTGGCTGAATTTCACCACTTCGTGCCGCATGTCGACCGGGCCAAGCCCGGCCCTGTCCCGTGCGTCAGCCGCAGCAGCCTGCCAATCGTCAGGAACGATGGCATCAGCTGGCCAGCGTGTTCCTCGTTCAGGCTTTTTGGCTTTGGGAGCAGGCAAGATTTCAATTTCAGGTTCTGGGGAAGCGAGAACTTGTTCTCGCGTGTCTTCTCCATTCCCTTCCCTTTCCTCTTCCCTTATTCCATTCTCCATTCCCTTATTCCATTCCAGCGGGGGTGATTGCTTCACCGTTGCTTCCCCGTTGCTTCCCTCCGACTTCACAGGTGGTTCTGGGTGCTTCGCTGGCTCGCTCGCTTCTTTCCCTCCGAAGCGTTGGTGTTCGGCAAAGGATGGGATAAACCCGTACCGTTTGCTTCCCACCTCATAGGCCTGGATGAAGCCCGCAGCCTCAAGGACGCGGATCGTGTCTGCCATGTCGAATTCGAGGAACGGGAGGATGTCGAGTTTCAAGTGCCTTGGCTTGCACTCGAACCTGCCGAAGCGGTCGCAGTGCCCCCAGAGGCCAGCAAAGACCAGCATGACGTGTGCGCCGTGCTGTGCTGCAAGGTCTTGCAGACCTTCGTGCCGGAAAAACTCAGGCTTTATCGTCCTAATCCGCGCCATTGAATTTACCCTCCAGGGTTTGCATGAGTTCGTCGAATTCAGGTGCGTCTCGCCAATCCTCGATCAGCGCAACGTTGTGCATGATCGTGGTGATGTCTCGGTGGAACAGCTTGGCAAGACGGTTCAGTGGAACCTGGCCCGAACAGTGGGCCAGGTATTGAGCGACCTGGCGGGCGGTAGAGATGGCTAGCCCGCCACGTGTTGGCTGCAGGATCTGCGGCCTGAAGACCTTGTACGTCTCCGCCGCGATGCGCGTGGCGCGGGCGACTACCGCCCTGTCGTGACGCGCATGCGGCCTGGGCATGTCATACGGTCTTTCCGAGGGCGAAGATCGCGTACTCGCGGAAGCCCTGCGTCCACTTCTTGCCGGCATCGGTGGCAATGAACTGGTCGAGGAGCGTCTCGTCGCTGATGCCCAGCGCGGCGTTCAGTTCGCGGGCCGACTGCTGGATGCAGGCGTGCACGACGGACTTGGTGAACGTGATCTCGGTCTTGAGCAGGAGGGGTTCAGGTGCGGCCTTGCCGCCAGTGATTGCGTTCATGATGCTGGTCATTTTGTTCTCCGGGTTGTCAACGCACGCGCCGCAGGAGGTCACGCAGGACCTTCTCCGGAAACACGTAGAGCCTTGGCTTCTGGTCTTCGTGCAGGACCAGGAAGTCGTTCTCGCCGATCCACTTCTGGATGGTCTTGAAGCCTGCGCCTGTGCCGCGCGCCTTCACTTCGCCGAGCAGCGGCCCGTCATCAGGCCCGTAGGCATAGAGGTCCACGTCGCCGGTGTAGTCCCCGCCAGCCGCGCCTGAGAGTGGCACGCGCGCGGACTTGAAGCCTTCCGATCGCCAGTAGTTCACGAACTCCCGCTCGCGGCGGTTGCCCTTGTCTCGCTGTGATTTACCCATTGTCTCCTCGCATCTGCGTTGGTGGTTCCGGCAGCAGTTCCTCCTGCGGGGCATCGTCGAGCGCCAGTATCTCGCGATAGGAATCGAAAGCCTGCAGCAGCGCGATGCGCTTGACCTGGTCGAGCCTGGCGATTGCCTTGCAGATGGCAAACGCCCGCGTGTGCAGGCCGTGCGCCAGCTTGGCTTCCTTGATGTCATCGGCCACGACGGAGGTGATCTCCGTCGCAGCCGTCTGGGCCTCCAACGCCGCACCCATCAGGGCGCAGAGTTTCTTCGGGTCCATCTGCCCGTCGCCCATCTTTCTCATGCGATGTCCGCCTTTTTGGCGGAACGACTGAGCAATTTTGCTTCTACGGTATGGTTTGTTGCTGTCGTCAGTACACTGAGCGTTTCTGCAGTCACCGACTGTGATTTAGCAGCGTCGATGAGTGATTTTACCTTGCCCATGCTGGCAATTTGGTCGTCGAGATCCGTCGACACGTTAATTTCACACTTCAACTTGATCAGGATCATTGGCATTTGTGGACTCTCCGTATTATAACAGTGGAAAGGCTAGGTGAAAGGCACCGCCATGCGACTACCGTTTCTTGATGGGAAGGCGCGCAATCTCCGTGGCCTTCTCCAGAATCTCGTAGGTCAGCCAGTCGCTGTGCGCGCGAACGAGCGCAGGCCAGTGGCGCGTGGGGATCCCCTGCGCGTACCACTTGCGTGGCGCCTCTCCGGACACCTTCAATTGTTTGCACAAAGCGGTCTTCCCGATCCGCTGCACGATTTGCCTGGGTGTGAACACGATCTTCATGCGAATCAGGGTAGGGAAATAAAATCCCACCCGCAAGATTATTACTCCCGCGATCTGTGCATATCGCTGTGCAACATTCTTGCGGCTACCGACAAGTTGGGATTCGCAACATGACGCATTGGTCCGAGCGCATGATGAAACGCCTCAAGCAGCTTGGCTGGACACAGCGTGAGTTGGCGCGGCGTGCCGGGTTAGACGAACAGAACGTAAGGAAATATGCTCAAGGGGCAATTGACAAACCACGTGGTGAAGTGGTGAATAAAATCGCCAAGGCAATGGGCGTCAGTGTCATCTGGCTCGAACATGGGGCGACGATCCAGCAAATGAGCATTCCATCTTTCGGTTATGTGGGCGCCGGGGAAACTTTCTATCCGGACGCCGGGACAAAGGACGTGGTGTCGGTCCGCGCGGACGACCTGGACCTGTTTGCCGTGCACGTGCGCGGCGAGAGCGGGCTTCCGGTCTACAGGCCAGGCGAGATCGTGGTGTGCAGCCGGTCGGCCGGGTTCTCGGAGAACGAGTTCCTGAACCGCGACTGCGCCGTGGTCCTGACTGACGGGCGCGCGTTCCTCAAGCGGATCCAGCGCGGCGCCAAGATTGGGACCTACACCCTGCATTCCTACAACGCGCCACCCATCGAGAACGTGATGATCGAGTGGTGCGCGCCGGTGGTCATGGTGGTCAAGGATGCGAGCCTGATCGCCTCGAAATAGCAGTGTGAAATTTTTTCACGCTACCCCCTTGCAATTAGGGTTAAGTGGGATTTTAATTCCCACTACCGAAGCAGCAAGGAGGTCCCGTGGACCCTCAGTCCAATGCGTACAAGTACGCCCTTGAGCGCCTGCGCAACATGCGCAACCGCTCTGAACAATCCGCCATCAAAGTCATCAGGGAACTGATCGAAGACGAGAAGGTGCCGCCCGACGTGGCTGTCCGGACCGTCGGGGTCGTGTTCAGCCTGGGGTTCAACCTCCAGGGCAAGCTGATGGACGAAGCCATGCGCCGCTATGGCCACTCGGCGGTGCGCCCATGATCGTCCCCACGAATTCAATCGGTGGCGAGTGGTCCAGCCGGGACATCGCGCTCTTCGCCGGCATGGTCGAAGCCGTGACGCATGCGTGCGATGAATCCCTGAAGAAGCACGGGCGCCTGAACGATCCGGTTCTCTACATCATTGCCAAGGCCTGCATCACCGCAGCGAAGAGCATGGTCCTGACATCAGGCCTGCACGACCACGCCACCAGCGCGGTGGCGCTCGAGGCTTTCAACGCCATGCTCAGAGAAGAGATCGCCGGGAACGCAGGGCTGGCCGAGAAGGTCGACGCCGTGTTCATCCCAAAGGAGAGACACTAATGACGTTCAGCGAGAACCTCTGCCTCGTTGCCGCCAACCTGTGGGGCACCGAGTACAAAGACCTGATGGGGCGCAACCGCTTCCACCAGAACGTCGTGCCACGGCAGGCTGTCATGCATGCGCTGCGTGAACTCAAGGCGTGGTCCTTCCCGCAGATCGCCCGCATCTGGAGAATGGACCACACGACCGTGATCCACGGCGTGAAGAAGTCCCAAGCGATGGCACTCAGCAACGAAGACTATGCGTTGAAGTTCCACTACCTGCTGCAGGAAGGCGAGCGCCTGAACGACCAGACGTTCCAGACGCTGCAGACACAGGCCATGCAGAACGTCGACCGCCTGTCGGTGCGCCTGTACACGCAGGAGGTCTGCGCGCTTGCAGGCTTCGGGCCGGCGAAACTCAGGCGCCGCATCGCCGAGGGCAAGTTCCCGCCCCCGGTCGAGCGCGGCAACCAGCTGCTGTTCGACCGCGATGAAGTCCTGCGCGCGCTGAACATCGGCACCCCCCAGGTTCAGGAGACAGCCCAATGGTGAGGCCGCTCGAATGGGCGAGCGCCATCGCGGTGGTCCTCGCTTCCTGCTGCCTGCTGATTGCCTACGGCTACGCCCTCGGGTTCGCCAAGGCATCCACGAAGCAGCGCCCCCAGTGCCCCATGACTTATTCGATCCCCTTCAAAGGAACCCTGGAATGAAACTCACACCCGGAATCTACCCGTCGATCAGCAACGACGACTACGTGTTCGACCGCCTGTGCGAAACGCCCACGCTGTCATCGAGTGTCGCCAACGTGATCCTCGATCGCTCGCTGGCACACGCCCGCCTCAAGCACGCGCGCTTTAACCCGGCGATCATCCTTGAGCAGGACTTCTCGCGGCCCGCCAACTTCGGATCCGCCGTGCATGCGATGGTCTTCGGTGGCTCGCACATCGTGGTCATCGACGCCGATGGCTACACGACGAAGGAAGCCAAGGGTCTGCGCGACCGCACGCTGATGGACAGCGGCATCCCCCTGCTGCGCGAGGAGCATCTGCGTGCGACGGCCATTGCCGATGTCGTGACACGCGCGCTCGTCGACCTGACGAAGCAGGAGTTGGAGTTCGAACGCACGGTCATCTTCAAGCATGGCCCGACGTGGTGCCGGTCCCGCCCCGACGCGATGACTGCAGACCGCCGGCTGATCGTGGACCTGAAGGTCACCGGCACGAACGCGCGCGACGCGAACCGCCAGTTCTTCAGCCAGGGATACGACCTGCAAGCGGCGTTCCTTGAGCGCGCGGCCGACAGCCTGGACGAGGACGGCATGGGCAAGCGCGAGATCATCTACCTCTTCGTCGAGAGCGAACCGCCCTTCGCCTACTCGATGCTGCAGGTCAGCGAGGGCACGCTGTCGATTGCCCGAAAGAAGATGCACGCAGCGGTGAACCTCTGGGACCGCGCACTGAGGAAGAACGAATGGCCCACCTACCAATCCAGCCGCACCCTGACCGAGCGTCCCTCCTGGGACGAGTCTGCCTGGCTGAACCGGGAGATGACGGATCCGGCGATCAAGGTGGAGGAAGCAGCGTGAGGAACGTGGAACTTATCTTGTCGGCAGCGTTCAGCGTGCTGTTCCTTGCCATGATCGCCGTCCTGTGCCTCGCCGTCGTGAAGTGGGGCATCGTCTATCTGATCGGAGGTTTCCAATGATGAAATTCTGCAAGGACTGCAAGTGGATGCGCCTCAATTCGGGGTTGAGCATCCGGTACGCGCAATGCGTCCAGCCCGACATCGGAAAGTATGACCCGGTGTCTGGAGAGTTGGCGACATGGTGCGAGACGGAGCGCAAGGACTTCGGATCCCTCAACAAGTGCGGACCGGACGGCAACCTCTGGGAACCGTTCCAGCCGGGCGTGTTTGAGCATAACGGGATAGAGTTCAAAGCGGTGGTGCTGACATGACCCGCATCTTCACCAACACCCCCGCCCATCGCGACCAGGTCCCCCTGCTCGTCGGCGTGATGGGGCCAAGCGGTGGCGGCAAGACCTTCTCCGCGCTGCGCCTCGCGACCGGCATCCAGCAAGTCAGCGGTGGCGAGATCTTCGTGATCGACACGGAGTCCCGCCGCTCGCTGCACTACGCTGACCAGTTCAAGTTCCAGCACGTGCCCTTCGGCGCCCCCTTCGGCAGCATCGACTACCTGGAGGCCCTGCGCTACTGCGTGAAGCAGGGTGCCGGTGTCATCGTGGTCGACAGCATGAGCCACGAACACGAAGGCGAAGGCGGCTACCTCGACAGCCACGGCAAGGAAGTCGAGCGCATGGCCGGCAACGATTGGGCCAAGCAGGAGCGGGTCAAGATGGCGGCATGGATCAAGCCCGCCGGCAACCGACGCCGCCTGATCACCGGCATGCTGCAACTCAATGCCAACTTCATCTTCTGCTTCCGCGCGAAGGAGAAGACGAAGCCGGTGAAGGGGGGCGGCATCCAGGAACTCGGGTGGATGCCGATCGCTGGCGACGAGATGCTGTT
>Ga0209246_10000983_pt1 | contig 11612 bp, 18 predicted proteins | sample LauGreSpBDMM15SN_2_FD_187560 | JGI IMG/M metagenome (GOLD analysis project Ga0209246, IMG submission 187560) | Freshwater lake microbial communities from Lake Michigan, USA - Sp13.BD.MM15.SN (SPAdes) (version 2) | ecosystem: Environmental > Aquatic > Freshwater > Lake | place: Lake Michigan...
CTTGATAAGCGGTATCGCGCCGCTGTTCGGCCACTATGGCCGCGACCTTTTCGAGTGTAATCATTTTATGCCCCTATTTAATTGGTAACATTCCGCGTGTAATCGGTTAACTTCATTTTGTAACTCGGTTGCTTTACTGGTGGGCAAACTGTTTATATAGATTTCCCAGTCTGAAGAATCCCAATAATATTTACTTGCTACGAATTGATTTAAAGTCATTTTATGGCCTCTCTAGCGATATCGTCGGCTTGGTCTTGCCGTCAAAATTATAGAAGTCGTCTAAATCCTTATACAAAACGATACATTCGTACGAGATACCAACCACACGACCATCCTTGAGCGTGATTAGGTCAACATGGTTTTCGGTGTATATGTCATCGATACAAATAAAATCAGATGTTTGCATTTTGATGCCTTTCAATATAGTTTAAAAGATTGTTGCGCGCCACGTCATCGCTAAAAAATATACCCGCATAATCGCCCGTGAGTATGCCGAGCGCGTCGTGGATGTGCCTGACTGCTATGTCGAGCGCTTCGTCTGCTAGTTGTTCTGGGATTAACATTCTTCATCCTCATATTGACATTCTTGCACACGCCAGTCTGCCGCGTTAAAATCTTCCATATAACCCACACGCACCGAGTATTCGCAATTGTCTACCAACGCTATAAATTCGGTAGCTGCATCGTACAGTGTGGCGTACGTTTCGCCGTCTGGATTTTGCCATTCGCCGTTGGCGAATAATGTTTGTATTTCATATCTCATTTGTCTATCTCCTGAAATTGTGCGTTATGAAAACAATCTTACCCTCTTCCGTCATGTCTATATAGTCAGAATCAAGACATGAAATTAAATCTTCTTCGTTGGTACAATCCCATGAATGATACGCGTTGACTTCTTCCCATGTCATCTCGTCATATACGTTCATGTCGTTGCGCGCTTTATACTCGGTAACAATATCTTGGCCTTGTTTGCTTAGCATTTTATTGCGCCCCCATTGTTGAGTGATTAAAAGTGAAATAATATCCGTTATCGTCCGAGCCGTAACCCATGTTAGATATATCCCAGTCCAGTTTATGCTTGGCAACAAGCGCCTTGACCGCTTCAAAGTGGCAATTTTCATGGCTAAGCTCATGAGGGTATGAAATAGTAGCCTTGAAGCCGTTAGCGCTTGCCTGTATGCGTGAGCCGCGTGTATTTGTGTGCGGTAGGTATTTTGTTTTGATGACTGTCATCATTATATGCCCCTATAAAGTAAGTATGCGAAAGTCGAGCCCATGAATATTCCCAAAAGATAGGGATAGGCTTTGCTGTTTACTATGGCTTGCATGGCTTTAAAGATTTTGTCTTGTAACATTTTATTATCTCCTATAGTTGTGCTGCTAGGTATCATTATACAGAGATTCTCAGTCTGTAAAGCTTTTCTTTACCTATATTTTGATATAAATCAAAAGAATCCAGGAAAATATTGACATAGATCAACTTTTCGTCATTTAAATGGATTGTCATGGATTTCCTGCGATTTCTTTGGATAGGCGCGTGAATGACAATCGTGCGATTGCTGCTATGATTGGGCTGGGGGGTTTTATTGTCATATTGTCATTACTACTTTAATACTGTAGATGTTATATATGTAAGGAATAGCCGAGCGCAGAAAGCCGCGCGTCATGTCGGTAATCGCGCAAACATTTTGCGCGTGGCAATATGACAATATGACAATCCGACCATGTAAATAATAACCTTACAAATCCAGGGGTTATTCGCCACAATGGTGCGCGGCCCAAAAGGTGTAAAGCAATATCCATTTCGGCGGCGGCTCGTTGCTCGACCTTTGGCCTTGTTGCTCGCATGGTTATCATTAACCCTGTTAGCAATAGGGCTTTGTGAAAAGTGCATTTTTCAAACTGAGGGGGGAGGGAGGGCCTTGAACTTGGTGGTGTGGTCGCGGCTGGGTTCGCAGACAATTTTTTTTATTTAGCCACCTGATTAAACCTGAATGACTATTTGACTATTTGACTATAAAGTATGATACTATCCGCAAATGCTATCATTACCCTACAGCCCTAGAGTAGTACAGGCCACCGAATTAAGGCTACAGAAGATATACGATGCTGCTAACATAGGGTTAAAAGGTGACTCCCTGGCGCTTGCCGCCGGTATGTTACCTAGCGAATACAGGCAGCTATGCCAAATGGATCCACTCGCAGACATGGCGGCGTTGAAGGGTAGAGCAGATGGCGAGATAGAAGCCGCCACGCAACTCCGAGAAGCCGCCCGCGAAGGCGATGCGAAAGCAGCGCTAGCGATACTACAGCACGTATACGGCTGGACGGCCAAGCAGGAAATATCTGTTGACGTATACCAGAAAATCAGCATCACTCAAGCACTACTCGAAGCACAGGGGCGGGTCATAGATGGCTAATGCTCTCGCCCCTCCGTCTCGCAACTCTCTGTTTGGCTTTGTAACTGACCCATTCTCTGTCAACACTTACGCTATTAAAAAAGCTGCGTCGGAATACGGGCCAGAAATGCTACAAGATAGAGACGCATACCGGCATTTAATAGGTATAGCTATGCTGGCTAAACGGCAGGGTAACAAGTACGCTGAAACTGTTGGTAAGTTGCATGAAAGTATGCTACCAGTAATCGGAGCGCCGCCAGGACAGACAGATGAAGAAAAGGACATGGATACGTTTAATAACGTACTGGGGTTAGAGATAGCTGGTAAGGCCAAGACGGATGAAGATATATTCCGCATGGCGCGAGAGTATGTGGCCGCAGGTAAAGTTAGGCGGTTAGGTACGCTAGGCCCATAATGCAACTACCTATATATAAGTCTGACGAGGAACAGCTACTAATGGCTAGGCTCTGGTCTACCAAGCTAGCAGACAATCCTGAAGATTTCGTACTATATGCCTTTCCTTGGGGGCAGAAGAACACTCCACTCGCTAACTTCAAAGGGCCACGACAATGGCAACGAGAAGTGCTGCGCGAGATCAAGGCGCACATAGAAGCTAATAAAGGTCAGCTTCAGATGGACACGCTACGGGCTGCGGTCAGTAGTGGACGGGGTATCGGTAAGTCGGCGCTAGTAGCGTGGCTTATATTATGGATGCTGACCACTCGCATAGGTAGTTCGGTGGTGGTGTCGGCGAACAGTGAAAGTCAACTAAAGTCGGTAACTTGGGGTGAATTGACCAAGTGGCAGGCCATGATTATCAACTCGCACTGGTGGGAGATAAGTGCTACCAAGCTCGTACCGGCGAAATGGCTATGCGAACTGGTGGAGCGCGACCTGAAGAAAGGAACGCGGTACTGGGCGGCAGAAGGTAAGCTCTGGTCTGCTGAGAATCCTGACAGTTACGCGGGTGTACACAATCACGACGGAATGATGCTGATATTTGATGAATCTAGTGGTATACCTAACCCTATCTGGGATGTGGGTGCTGGATTCTTTACCGAGAACATATTGGATAGGTACTGGTTCGCTTTCAGTAACCCCCGTAGAAACGAGGGTTATTTTTTTGAATGTTTCCATGCCAAGCGTGCCTTCTGGAAAACCAGAATAGTTGATGCAAGAACAGTAGAGGACACGGACAAACAAGTATATGCCCAGATTATTGCAGAGAATGGTGAGGACTCCCCGCAGGCTCGGATTGAAGTGTACGGGGAGTTCCCTAGCGCGGGGGAGGATCAGTTCATCAGCCCGATGCTGGTGGACGATGCGATGGGCAGAGAAAGGTATAAAGACCTAACAGCGCCAATAGTTATAGGAGTAGATCCGGCGCGGGGCGGGGCGGATAGTACGGTGATCGTGGTGCGCCAGGGTCGGGACTTGGTGGCCATAAAGAGGTACTCAGGCGAGGACACTATGACCATCGTCGGGCGGGTCATCGACGCAATGGAAGAATACAAGCCAGTGCTGACAGTAATTGACGAAGGTGGCCTAGGTTATGGTATACTTGACAGATTAGTAGAACAGAGATATAAGGTACGAGGCGTTAACTTCGGCAGTAGAGCTAAACAATCTATCGCTTTTGGTAATAAACGTGCTGAAATGTGGAATAGTATGCGAGAATGGCTAAAGTCTGCTAGTATAGCGGATGATAGACAACTAAAAGCAGACTTGACAGGCCCAATGAAACGGCCAAACTCGTCTGGTACTATATTTTTAGAGGGAAAGAAAGAGATGAGGGCAAGAGGCTTGGCTTCTCCTGACGCTGCGGACGCACTCGCGGTGACTTTTGCGTTCCCTGTAGCACATAGAGAGTATACTGAACCAGTAAAGCGTAGTTATTCACAGCAAGGTGTTATTAATTCTTGGATGGGGAGCTAGCATGGCGATACCACGCACTACCACAGGTAAGGGTAAGAACTACAACCCTACTGATAAGGGAGCAGGTATGACGGCCAAAGGCCGAGCTGAGTATAATGCAAAGAACAATAGTAACTTAAAAGCACCAGCACCTAACCCTAAGACAAAAGCAGACGAAGGTAGAAAAGCATCATTTTGTGCAAGAATGGCAGGAGTAGTTAAACACGCTAAAGGCGATGCACCGCGAGCTAAAGCGTCTCTAAAGAATTGGAACTGTTAATGAAAAACGGACTGTACGCTAATATCAATGCTAAACGTGAAAGAATTGCAGCAGGCTCTAAAGAAACTATGCGTAAGCCTGGTGCAAAAGGTGCGCCGACTGCTAAAGATTTTAAAGACTCAGCCAAAACCGCGAAAAAGAAATAATGGCATACGATCAGACTAGCATGAACATCGTCGGTAAAGTAGCCGACGGAGATTCAGAACCAGCAGAGTATTTATCTTTAATGCGTTCACGCTTTACGATGGCTGTATCTGCGCTATCTGAAAGCCGTGAAGATGAACTTGACGATTTAAGGTTTAGTGCAGGCTCACCAGACAACCAATGGCAATGGCCTGCGGATGTATTGTCAACGAGAGGATCTGTACAAGGGCAAACGATTAATGCACGACCATGTTTAACCATCAACAAACTCCCACAGCACGTAAAGCAAGTAACCAACGACCAAAGACAGAACAGGCCAAGCGGCAAGGTAATTCCTGCTGACGATAAGGCCGATGTAGAGGTAGCTGAGATATTTGACGGTATCGTCAGGCACATCGAGTACATCTCGGACGCTGACGTAGCCTACGATACAGCCTGCGAGAACCAGGTAACGTACGGCGAGGGCTATTTTCGTCTGCTGACAGAATACTGCGACGATGGTAGCTTTGACCAAGACATTCGTATCGGACGTATTCGTAATTCGTTCAGCGTGTACATGGATCCGACCATTCAAGACCCTTGCGGTTCGGATGCTGAATGGTGCTTCATCACTGAGGACATCACTAAGGTAGAATACGAGCGTCTGTTTCCAGATGCAGCCCCAATTTCTAGTATTATGCAGCAAGGAGTAGGCGATCAGTCTTTATCTCAGTGGATAAACGAGAATACTGTACGAATTGCTGAGTATTTCCACATAGAACACTCTAAAGAGAAGCTAAACCTGTACCACGGCAACGTAAGTGCTACTGAAGGCTCAAGAGAGGACGTTCAAATGAAAGAAATGGGCATGAAGCCCATAAAAACTAGAAATGTAGACGTAAAGAAGGTCAAATGGTGCAAAACTAACGGATTTGAAATACTAGAGACACAAGATTGGGCTGGCAAGTACATACCTGTAATACGTGTAGTCGGAAACGAATTTGAAGTGGACGGAAGGTTGTATGTATCAGGTTTGGTACGTAATGCAAAAGATGCACAACGTATGTACAACTATTGGGTTAGCCAAGAAGCAGAAATGCTGGCTCTAGCACCTAAAGCTCCATTTATAGGTTATGGCGGTCAGTTTGAGGGATATGAAAACCAATGGAAAACAGCCAACACGACTAACTGGCCATATTTAGAAGTAAACCCAGATGTAACAGATGGTCAAGGCGCTACTCTACCGCTGCCACAACGCTCACAGCCACCTATGGCTTCAAGTGGGCTTTTGCAGGCTAAAGCAGGGGCTAGCGACGACATTAAGAGTACAACTGGGCAGTATGACACAAGTCTTGGCGCTACGTCTAACGAGCGCTCTGGTAAGGCTATATTAGCCCGTGAGAAGCAGTCTGACACCGGCACATATCACTATGTAGACAATCTAGCAAGGGCTATTAGATACGGAACTCGTCAGCTTGTTGATATGATACCTAAAATCTATGACACACAGCGTATAGCACGCATCATAGGAGTAGATGGTACGACTGACTCAGCTAAGATTGATCCTAACCAACAAGAGCCTGTCAAGAAGATAGTTGACCAAACTGGTATTGTAATTGAAAAGATATACAACCCAAGTGTGGGTAAGTATGATGTATGTGTGACTACAGGCCCAAGTTACATGACCAAGCGTCAAGAGTCGCTGGAGGCTATGGGTCAACTGCTGCAAGGTAATCCGCAACTGTGGCAAGTAGCTGGCGATCTGTTCATTAAGAACATGGATTGGCCAGGGGCTGAAGAAATGTCTAGACGTTTTGCCAAGACCATAGATCCGAAGTTACTAGCAGATAGCGACGAATCTCCTGAGATGCAAGCAGCTAAGCAACAAATAGAGATGATGGGCAAGGAAATGGAGCAAATGCACGGTATGTTGCAGAATGTCCATAAGTCCATAGAAGATCAGACTCTGAAGGTCAAAGAGTTTGAAGCGTCTATCAAAATGTACGACGCAGAGACTAAACGTATCACTGCTCTGCAAGGTAATTTGAGCGAAGCAGACGTACAAGATATAGTTATGGGTTCTATACATGGTATGCTTAGCAGCGGAGACTTGCTAAGCGAAATGCCAAGTAGAGATGAGGATATGATGCCTATGGACGAGATGCAGCCACCAGAAGGTATGCAAGGTATGCAAGGTATGCAAGGTATGCCACCAGAAGGTATGCCACCAGGAGGGATGCAATGAAAGCGGCAGCCTTTATAGGAACACTATTCTTAGCTCGTGATGTTGCTCATAGCGTACATTTGAACACTAGGAGCTTCAGTAAGCACAGTGCGCTTAACATTTTCTATGACCGTATTGTTGGAGCTGCCGATGATTTTGCAGAAGCGTATCAGGGCAGACATGGATTAATAGGGGCTATTCCTTTGCACTCAGCAAAGAAAACAGCTAATATTATAGAGTTCTTACAAGGCTCGCTGAAAGAAATTGAGGATGCTAGGTATGAGGTATGCGATAAGTCTGACAGCTCGTTGCAACAACTCATAGATAACATAATAGAGGTTTACCTTCGTACGCTGTATAAACTACGCTTTTTAGCATAAAGGAATAAAATGTCAGACTATCGGAACATATCAACAACTACCAACCTAAAGACTTCAGCCGGTAAGCTGAAGGGTATCTTCGTAAGCGCAGCTAGTGCAACGCCTACCATTACAATTTACGATTCGGCTACCACTACCACGACTAAAACGATTATCAGTGTATTTACACCTACTGCGGCTACCATGTATCCTTTGATGCCGTCTGAAGGTGGTATTTTCTTCTCTAACGGTTTGTATGTAGTAATCAGCGGAACGGTAGCAGCTACATTTATATACGAGTAAAATATGGCTAATAAAAAGATTACCCAGTTACCAGCAGCCACTACGCCCTTAACAGGCGCGGAGATAATTCCTGTAGTACAAGGGGGTATCACTAGCCAGGTTGCTATTAGTAACTCAATACCAGTTACTGCTGTAACCGCAGGTGCTTATGGATCAGCTACTGCGGTAGGCACGTTTACTGTTAACAATCAGGGTAGACTAACCGCAGCAGCTACGACAACCATCGCCATACCTGCTACTCAGATAACGAATGGAACTACAGGAAGTGGTGCGGTTGTTCTAGCAACAAGTCCTGTTCTAGTAACTCCTGACCTTGGTACTCCTACGGCTCTTGTAGGTACAAATATTACAGGTACAGCCGCAGGGCTGACTGCTGGTAACGTCACAACTAATGCCAATCTTACAGGCGAAGCGACTTCAGTAGGTAATGCGGCTACCCTTACCAACTCTGCCGTAATTGGCAAAGTTATTACAGGCTTCACATCTGGAGCGGGAACAGTCGCTGCTACAGACAGTATTCTACAAGCTATACAGAAATTAGATGGAAATAATTCTACTAATGCTAACCTAACAGGAGTAATCACCTCAGTTGGCAATGCAACCTCTATAGCGTCTCAAACAGGCACTGGAACCAAGTTTGTAGTAGATACTAGCCCAACGCTAGTAACCCCTGATCTTGGTACTCCTACGGCTCTTGTAGGTACAAATATAACAGGCACAGCTACTGCCTTTACAGCCAGTAACGTAACTACTAATGCTAATCTGACTGGTGAAGTTACCTCTGTGGGTAATGCAGCTACACTGACCAACTCGGCTGTGATTGGCAAGGTTATTACAGGCTTCACCTCTGGTGCTGGAATAGTAGCAGCTACAGACACAATTCTGCAAGCTATTCAAAAGCTAAACGGTAATACCGCAGCTTCTGGAAGTGGTACAGTAACTTCAGTTTCTGTAGTCACAGCCAATGGAATATCAGGCACAGTAGCAACGCCTACTGTTACTCCGGCGATCACACTAAGTCTAACCACGACAGGCACTGGTACTACTTATGTAACCGACACTAGTCCTACAATTAACACACCAGTTCTAACCGCACCCGCGCTAGGAACACCATCGTCAGGTATTGCTACCAACTTAACAGGCCTACCCCTAACAACAGGTGTAACAGGAACTCTGCCAGTAGCTAACGGCGGTACAGGAGTAACTACAAGCACAGGAACTGGTGCGGTTGTATTAGACACTTCTCCCACTTTGGTCACCCCATTATTAGGTACTCCTACGAGTGGTGTTGCTACCAACTTAACAGGCCTACCCCTAACAACAGGTGTAACGGGGGCATTGCCTATCGCCAATGCTGGAACAAACATAACCACTTACACTACTGGAGACATTCTTTACGCTTCAGCCACCAACGTCTTATCTAAACTGGCTGCTGGATCTAATACCAATGTATTAACACTTGCGGCTGGAGTACCAGCTTGGACTGCCCCAGCAGGAGGCGGTGCTGCTTTAAGTAACGACACAGCTACTGCTACTAACGTCTACCCAATGTTCGCGGCTGCCACAACAGGCACACCTACGACAGTTTACACAAGCAATGCTAAACTGCTTTACAAGCCCAGCACTGGTGAATTTCAAGCGTCAGTCCCAGTAGCATTAAATGGACTGTTTGTAAATGCAACTACATTGGTGGCGAGTTATACTGTTGCTTCTGGGCAAAGCGCACAAAGTGTTGGTGGAACAAGTGGTTTCACAATACCCGGTGGTTTAAGCGTAACCCTCAGTTCAGGTTCGCGTTGGGTTGTTTTATGATGGATGCACATATTTATTGTGTTACTAACTTAATTAGCGGTAAGCAATACGTTGGGCAAACTATGGTCAATAGGAATAAGGTTGGTCATGGTCAGGCGTTAAAAGATGCGTATAACAAATATGGCAAAGAGCAATTCTCTTATGACAGAGTGTGTACAGGCATACAAAATAGAGCAGTATTAAATTACTTGGAGCGTTTTTGGATTTCAATATGCGGTACTACAGCACCCAATGGATATAATATTGAGCGTGGCGGTACAGATAAAGATGAGGTATCTGCAGAAACTCGGTTAAAGTTGAAAATGGCTAACTTAGGTAAGACACTTTCATTGGAAACCAAACTAAAGATAAGCATGGCTAACCGAGGTAAAAAAAACCATTTTTATGGAAAGACGCACAGTGCTGAAGCCATACGAAAAATAGTTGCTGCAAATATAGGTAAAGTTGTAGTCATATCGGACGAGCAAAAACTCAAAATAGGGTTTGCAAATGCGGGGGCTAAAAATGGTATGTACGGTAAAAAGCATACAGAAGCTACCAAAGAAAAGTTTAAAACCCGTCCTGTTGCTAGGCATTGGCTAGGCAAGACTTTTTCAGCGGAGCATAAAGCTCATTTGACGGTAGACAAAATATGCCCACATTGCGCCAAAGAAGGAAAAGGAAATGCCATGATTCGCTGGCATTTTGATAATTGTAGAAATAAAGGAGCACTATCTTGAGTTCAATTTCTGTCGCTGGAGACACATCTGGCAGTATTTCCATAACCGCCCCCCTAGTCGCAGGGTCAGGAGTTTTAACACTTCCTGTCGCAACAGACACATTAGTGGGCAAAGCCACGACTGATACGCTGACGAATAAGAGCATTGTAGCAACACAGCTAACAGGAACGGTGGCAGCAGCACGTTTACCAGCAGGTAGTGTGTTGCAGGTTGTTAGTGCGACTAAGACAGACACTTTCACAAGTGCAGTAACAGCTACTTGGACAGACATTACGGGTATATCAGTTGCAATTACTCCAACTTCTGCTACATCTAAAATATTTCTTATGTGTACTGTGCAAGGGGCTATATATAGACCGGGAGCATCAGCCGTAATGTTAAGACTGGTACGAGATTCAACCGCCATTGGCATAGGTGATGCCGCATCAAATCGAACAAGAATGACTTTTGGTGCGTCTGTTGTCTCTAATGATTCAGTAGCATCAACAACAGTTAATTATTTAGACTCACCAACAACTACATCATCAACAACGTATAAAGTGCAGTTTTTTCAAAGTGCTGCAACTATACAAATTAACAGAACTGTTACTGATGCTGATGCTGCTGATAATGGAAGGTGTGTTAGTTCAATAACAGTCATGGAGATAGCAGGATGAACCATAAAGCTATATATGCGCTATACCATCAAGTGGTCACTATTGATGATGGGGTTGGTGCAACAGATAAAGACGGCAATAAGGTTGAGATTGACTTATCACTTGTTAATGCTTGGATTGACCCAGAGGCTTATAAATCATTAAGACAATATCCATCTATCGCTGACCAACTAGATGCTATTTGGAAGGGTGGAGATGCTCAAGCAGATATGCTTAAACAAGTAATGGCGGTTAAAGATAAGTACCCTAAAGGATAAAACATGGCAAGCACGATAGCAGCATCGGTTTCGGGGGGCGGTGGGATAATCCAGACAGCAGACAGTTCTGGCAATCTCAACCTACAATCTGGCACTACCACAATACTAGCCCTCACCTCTACTGGTGTAGCCATCACAGGGACACTCTCGGCTACTGGTGTAACAACTGTCGCAGCAGGTAGCGCAGCACTCCCCGCCATCGTATCTACGACCGGCACAGCCGATACAGGGTTGTGGTTCCCTGCTGCTGATACGGTTGCTGCTAGTACGGCTGGCACAGAACGTATGCGTATCGACTCCAGCGGTAACTTGAAATTCGACTCAGGTTACGGTTCTGTTGCCACTGCATACGGATGTAGAGCATGGGTTAACTTCAACGGCACTGGTACTGTGGCTATTCGTGCGAGTGGGAATGTATCTTCGATAACGGATAACGGTACTGGTGATTACACGGTTAACTTTACGACTGCTATGGTTGATGCTAATTATACAACGGTTGGTTCAACAGGTGGATATAACGGTGCTTCTTCTGTAAGTTCAAATGCTACTTTTAGGATTAACCCAGC
>Ga0209246_10000985_pt1 | contig 11589 bp, 15 predicted proteins | sample LauGreSpBDMM15SN_2_FD_187560 | JGI IMG/M metagenome (GOLD analysis project Ga0209246, IMG submission 187560) | Freshwater lake microbial communities from Lake Michigan, USA - Sp13.BD.MM15.SN (SPAdes) (version 2) | ecosystem: Environmental > Aquatic > Freshwater > Lake | place: Lake Michigan...
CAATAATGCCAGACGTAAAGGTTGCTGTGGTACCTGTTAGTGAAGTGAATGTTCCCGTAGGAGCAATGACAGTTGTACCGGAAACCTGCGTAGTAAATACACCTGATGCAAAGTTAGCAGTTGTACCAGTAGTTGTAGTACCAGAAACAGTAACAAAGTTAGCTGTTGTACCTGTAACAGTTGTACCTGTAACAGTAGTAAAACCTGCTGTTCCTCCTGTAATAGCAAGCCCGCTTAATGAAGTTGTTACACCAATATTTTGAGCGTTTACGTTAGTAAAATTAGCTGTGGTACCAGTAAAAGTAGTCGCTGTTGCTGTTCCTGATAACGTTAAATTATTTGTTATTGATGCATAGATACCAGAAAAAGTGGTTGTTGCGTCTACTGAATTGTTGGTAAAGGTGACGTTGTCTACCTTAACGGTTCCGTATGGCATGGTTATCTAACTGTTTTTTTAATTATAGCTTCAAAAACTTGATCGAAATTAGGGAAGAATTATTAAGGGCCCTTGGATAATAAATCCTGTTGTATTACCAGAGACAACACCTGAGCAAATAAATGCAGGTGTGGCACCAGATGGGGTTGTTACGTGGAGTGTTGTTCCAGTTATGTTTGTAAATCGAGCGTTTGTACCTGTCACAGTGGTACCTGTAACAATAGTGAAACCTGCTGTACCTCCTGTAATTGACGTAAATTGTGCTGTTGTTCCTGTAATTGTTACTCCGCTTAAAGTTCCACTTATATTTACACCAGACGAAAAATAACCTGAGCCAAATACGTTAAGGTTTCCTGATACTGTTGCACTGGTAAAAGTAAAGTTAGAAAAAATACCTGTTGCTGCTGTTATGGTAATTCCTGTAACACTTGTGAAATTAACAATGCCACCAGTAATCGTTGTAAATTGGCCTGCATTTCCTGTTATTGTTGTTCCTGAAAGAGTAACAAAATTAGCAGTTGTGCCTGTAACAGTTGTTCCTGTAACAGAAGTAAATCCAGCTACTCCTCCTGTAATTGTGGTGAATTGTGCTGTAGTTCCTGTTATCGTTGTTCCACTTAAAGTTCCCGTTACCGTTACACCTGAAGCAAAAGACCCTACACCAAGTACATTTAAATTTCCTGATACAGTAATATTATTTTGAACAGTATGTCCACTGGTAACTAGTGTTCCAAACGTACCACTTGTTGCATTGATTTGATTACCAGTAATGGTTGTCCCTGATAGTTGAGTAGTGAATATACCGGATACCCCAGTTACTGAAGTAAATTGTCCAACGTTACCTGTAACAGTTGCTCCTGATAATTGAGTAGTGAATACACCTGATATACCTGTGATTGAAGTAAATTGCCCAACATTACCGGTAACTGTGGTGCCACTCAGTGTGCTGTAATTACCCGATGTAAAATTGGCCGTTGTTCCAGTAATGGTAGTTCCGCTTAGCGTTCCTGTTACTGTTACACCAGAAGCAAAAGAACCTGATCCTAAAACCCTAAGATTTCCGGATACAGTCAGATTATTTTGAACAGTATGTCCACTGGTAACTAAGGTTCCAAAAGTACCTGTTGTCGCACTGACTTGATTGCCAGTAATTGTTGTACCGAATAAATAACTAGTAAAGATTCCACTAGCGCCAGTGATTGTTGTAAAAAGCCCTGTGTTACCAGTGATTAAAGCACCTGAAATTTGAGTGGTGCCAACACCGTTAACAAATGTGATATTTGTAAATTGTCCTGTATTACCAGTTATAGTAGCTCCACTTATTGTGCCTGACGTTGTTAAATTATTCTGTACAATTACATTTGAAAGAGTGGATAAATTGGATACTATAAGCCCTGACGTTGTTAAATTATTTTGAACTACTAAAGAACCGTAAACTGTAGACCCACTTGCTGTTAGATAATATGTATCTAGATATTGCTTTAAACCTGATACGGTAATTTTTTTATTTTTTAACGTTGGATCAACTTCAAATACATGAACCACAGTAAACAGATCCTGTTCTGCTACCTGCGTACCATCTAATAAAGGAAGTTCAGATATCCTTCTGTTAGCCATCTATTAAGCAACAAATACTCCTATTTTAATTATAAGTCCCTTTTACTTACTCCACTTAATTTCAATACGCGGAAGGTTATTTGCAAGATGCCAGGTTCCTTGGATGCCTAAAACAAGACCACAAGAAATTAAAAATACAACAATGAGCTCAGCAACGGTTAGATTTCGTCGTACGTAAACGACTCGTCCAGGGGGAGATACCTGTGTTCTCGCTGCTTGCATAGCTTGCATACGGGCCTGTGCTTTAAGCTGCTCCAGGTTTTCAGGTGTTAGGTAATCTTCTATTGTGGGAAGGGCCTGAGGAGGCGTACTAGCAGGAACTTGATTTTCTTCCATGAGTGACAATTTACTTATTTTAAAGCTAGCATAAAAAAAGTTATATTGTCATTATGAATTACGGGTTAAGAAAAGGTCTTGAGGATATGGCTGCTGAATTAAAAGGCATTCGGACAATTCTAGGCTCCATGTGGCATTCTCGTTACAAAACAGAAGAAACGGATCTGATGAATCCAGAGCTTTATGCAGATGAATATATTTCAACTGAAGAATGTGCTAAACGTTTAGGAATATCAGATCAAACTATTAGAAATTGGATTGCTCAATCCAAAAGTAATCAAGGTAAGGGTTGGATTGAAGGCATTCATTATATTAATATTTGCCCAAGAGAAAATAAAAAGGCTATTATTAGGATTCCCTGGAACGAACTGATCCGTTCTTTTGCTAAGAACAGAGAAGCAGACGTCACTGATTTTAGAAACAGGTCCTTGTACCAAAGTAGTCATAGCAGTCACTTATGATATGTCACATCTAATTGAAGACCTAGACGTTACAACCGTCACTCTTGAGAACTATTTGCAATTACTCCCCAGTATTATTGGTAAACAGGTTAAAGCATTTTTACCTCCTTCTGGTTCTTTTGATAATGATTGTCTACAACGATATTTAAAAAACATACGAGATTACGAAGAAGAGGATGCTAATTCAAGTATGACCCTTGCTAATAGATTACGTATTGCTTTTGCAAATATGCAACCTGATACAATCTGTGGCAGGTTTCCACAAGCCGAACTTTCCCTTAAGAGAAGGTTAAGGTGTGTAGCTGAATACTTGATTAGAGCTAAAGAATTTGATAAATTAAAAGATGATGAAGGTAATCTGATCAAGCGCCGTGGAGCCATTGGTAAAATGGTGTGTGTTTACCAGCCTCTTCCTAAACTTCTCGAATCCCTTGTAAAACAAAACCTGGTACAACCATGAACAAACGTGAACGCTTACTATCAACGTTATTAGATAAAGACTTCTCGCAAAAGAAGGCTAAAATCCTTGATACTACAGTGCGTTTTATTCTTAGTGATATGGGTAAAATGTATATTAATTTTTGGAATACCGAAGGCCCTGGTGTCATGGTATTCCAACCTACATCACAAGAACGGAGTATGTTTTATTGGACTCTCCAAGAAATTCATGCAGCAAAAGAAGCATGTGAACAAGAGAGCAATGATGATCTAGCCGAAAGCTTACGACGTATTTTTGAATCAGCTCAAAAGATTGATCCAGAAGCAAGTGCGGGTTACATCATTAATGATAACGATGGCATTCGTTATTTTCAAATAGACTATAACCAGTTAACAGAACAATGAAACCTTTAAGAAAAGAAGATCAAGAATTAATTACAAACTCTGATCTTGTTGCAGCAGCTCATATGTTAATGGGTGAGATTGACCTGGATCCTGCTAGTTCTCATACTGCAAATGAATACGTCGGTGCTGTAAATTATTTCACGCCTCAAGATGATGGTCTTAATGCGCAAGAATGGTTTGGCAAAGTATATCTATTTCCGCCTAGTGGATCTTACTTTTTTAATAAAGCATTAGATAAATGGAAAATGACTAGGGTTAGCGCTGGTACTGTTACATCATCTCATGCTATATGGTTCCAGAGATTGTATCGTGCTTGGTTAAATAACGAAATTGAACAAGGTTTATTTTTTACCAATTGTCCTGACATGATTCGATACGAGCAAAAAATATTTGATTTCCCTATCTGCATTCTTAAAACACCTCCTGAATTAATTAAGTATTCCAGTAAAGGAATAGGTAAACAGCGGACGTGTACAAGTTTACTAGTCTACCTACAACCTAAAGACAATTCTGGAGAAGCTACCCAAAGATTCATTGATGTTTACGAAGAGAAAGGTCGTGTTCTTTATTAAGAAACAAGCATTTTCCTTGTAACTGCAGTACAGTAAACGAAAATCAGGCATCAGATGAGCATTCTTTGCGACCTTGAGATCAAAGATTTAGCCTTAAATCATGACATGATCAGTCCATTTGTTGATCATATGGTTAACGAAGAAGATGGAAGGAGGGTCTTGAGTTATGGTCTTGGTTCTTACGGCTATGATATTCGCCTGTCCCCAACGCAATGCCTAGTTCTTGGTCGTATTGATGTTGGTGAAACTGATCCAAAGAATTTTAATCTGGAGATCTTACGTCCTGTTGAATTACTAGAAGATGAAAGAGGTAAATACTTTCTTATTCCTCCTTACAGTTATTGTTTAGGAGTAGCAGAAGAACGATTGTCGTTACCAGCGGATGTGACTGTGGTTGCAATGGGAAAAAGTACATATGCTAGGACAGGTATTATTGCAAACATTACACCAGCGGAAGCGTTATGGCGGGGGCACTTAACTCTTGAAATCAGCAATGCTACTCCGTTGTTTAATCGTATCTATGCTAACGAAGGTATTATCCAACTTTTGTTTTTCCGTGGTAATCCTTGCAGCGTTACCTATGAAGATCGCGCAGGTAAGTACCAAGATCAAGCAAAAGAAATTGTGACCTGTCGAGTATGAAACCAACTTCACTTGATGTAGATCAACGTCTTAAAGTATTACAAATTATTGTTGACACAGTAGTCCATCAAAATAACCCTTTACTAATGGCTGAGTTATCTAGATTTAAGGCTGATAATGTGCAATGGACTTTAAATATGCTTAATGAGATGTTTCAACAATTGCAAGACGCTTTAGAAATGCAAGATTATGGTCATTACTTAGACGAAGGGTGAGCCAAAGTTAGGTTGTGGTTTACGTGCATAACCTACACTTCCAACGGGAGAGAATGTTTCTCCTTTATCAGCACTGGTTGGTTCATTAAGTAATGCACTTTGCTTGAATTTACCTGCTGACTTTGCAGCTGCCATAAATTTATTTATTCTTTCTTGTTGTCTTTCGTTATCAACACGTTTAGCTGTGGTACGTTCATCAATATCTAACCGTCGGATATCAACGTCATATGCTCGACCTGGATTAAGATCTGACGTATCTGTTGCTGATGTACCCGCATCAAGTGATGGGTCATAAGTACCAGGGATTATCTCTTTCCCTGCTCTGTTTAGTGGTTGGTTGAATCGTCCCATGTTAATATTGTAAACGAAGAAGATTTAATCAAATGCATAACGCAATAGATGCTCACGATTTCCTTGATGGTTTTATGCACAGTGGTGATGAAGTTAACAGACGTGCACTAACTGCCTGTGACTTTGGTGATCAATTAGATAATGAGGAGAATGACGTTCCCTTGTATGATCAGTATAATAGAGGTCTGGCTGTTACCCAAGCAGATCGGCCTCGTCAAAATTTAGCCTTAGAAGGGAACCAATGTCCGACTTCACCCATGTCAACCACTCGTCCTGGATTAACTGGATATATTCCAAGTGTGGAAGAGGGGATAGAAGTAGGTGCAGCTCCTTTACCGAAGGGTGCAGTGGTATTGGATCTAGGAGCAATCCCAACACGGGAGAAGCAACTATCAGCGATGCGTCGCGGAATCCAATAGATCTAGTTAATAATCCTCTTCATTACAATCAGGGATCTGTTGAGTGTATTGAAGCTATTGAAGCGGCGTTGACACCAGAAGAATTTCGTGGGTACTGCAAAGGTAATGGAATTAAATATATATGGCGTGAACGTTTAAAAGGACAAGGTGAATCTATTGAGAAAGCCACGTGGTATCTAGATCGTCTTCAGAAAGGCTGAAGATTATCTTCATCAATTTCCTCGTCATCATCGTCTTCGTCATCGCCGCACATAAACGCTAATTCTTCTAGCTCCAGTTCTGTGGGAATATCGAATTCAATATTGACGCCTTCTTCTTCCATGATGTCTTTGATCGCTGTAATCTCAATTAAACGTTGCTGATACAGGTTTAATAGAGCTTGATGAAGTTGTTCCCATGTCATTTCTGATGCGCGTAACGCAGCTTTGCGCATAGCAAATTTAAACTCCAGAGGGAGTTCTAATTCTTGGGGTTCACATGAGGGATCCATTAGAGGTTTCATTTTCCGCCTGTATCTATTCTAAAGCTTACACTGTAATTTCACCCTGGTGCAATACTGGCAACTTGAATTCGTTAGCAAATTCAGCAAGGATAACTGCATGAATACCCGACTCTAGACGTTTAATAGCTTTGATTTGGTTAGGCGATGAATTAAAAAGCATAAAAGCATTTAATAGAAGTTGTCCACCAAACCCATAACCATTTTTTTGTACGCTCATTAAAAATAAATCAATTTCATCTCTACGTCTGTGAATTAAATTACTGATTACTTGGTAATCTTGATCAAACACCCATCTATACATCTCTTCTGCTACAAAATCCCACTTACTTTCTTCTATTGCATCCAAGATATCACTGTAAAGAAAAGGCTCCCATCCTATGGAATGGATAAAAGAAATTAAAGCTTCTTTCATATGCTCATCTAAATCAGGTATTTCTTTTATTAAAAGTTTATTAATTTTTTCTATTTCATGTAGAAGATATTCTTTAGCTTTTTTATAGGTACATAACTGTCCTCGTTCCACTGGTTCGCCGTCAGGATAGTATTGTGTTCCAAAACCTATGGTGTAAGGTGCCCCACCAGTAGTCGGATCTGGAAAGGCTTTTTCGTTGTAGCCTTCATAATTTATAATGATGTCAATGCCAGTGGGTAAGTCTTGCATGGTAGGTGGAGACACATTACACCTATCATACATAAGATATTTTAATTTTGTTAACTCTTAAAATGTCTACCAATTATAATTACATGCCCAATAACCGGGAGTTAGTTTATCTTTCTTTTCGGCACAATTGTGACGTGCTTTAAAATTAGCGCGTCTTTTTTCATCTTTGTGTGAAAGGTAATCAGAGTACCCTCTAAGGCCAAACCGAACAATAGCCTCTTTCCCATCTTGACATCCTTTTACAACATATTTGTGTTTGTCCCCAGTAGGAGCTCGTGTTGGTTTGTTACATTCCATGTTTTCTTTTTTGTACCGATTAGCGGCACTAGCTGCTTTTTTATGTTTGTTTGACATTATTTTTTAAAGAGAGCGGCATAATCACTAAGGAAGGAATCAGGATCAGTGTCTTTTTCTTCTTCCTCATCATCTAATCCTATTTTAAAGTAACTAGTTGTTTTATCAGTTGTTTTTTTAGTTGAAGGTGTTTCTAATTCTTTTAATTTACTTAATGCAGACGCTGGATCTTTTGTATCGAATGTAAAATCAAATTCAGGCATCTTTCCTTTTGTTGCATCAGTTAATAATTTAACGTCTTCTGGACTTGTATCTGTCATATAGTCAGTGTAAAAAGTTTTTTCTGTGCCTGTGTATCCCGCATTTTTAAAAATTTTATATAGCGCAGTTTTTTCTACCGTAGCAAGATTATCTTCTGGCCTTTCTATATAGGTCACACCTAATTTTTCTTGGTTTGGTGTTTCTTCTAATTCTTGTAATTCTTTAATTTGAGTTCTAATTTCTTCAGCTGTACCTAAAGTCAAAGCATCTACTATTACTTTTTTAATTTCATCTTTAGTTGTATCTTCATCTAAATCATATTGTTCTAATAATTTTTCCCATGTTTCTTTATCTGCAAAAGGATCAATATTTTTTAATATCGTATCAGCATAACTTTCAGGTGTTGTAAACTCACCAAAAACTGTTTCTATCGATGCTGCTTTTTCTGTAATAGGATTTTCAAATTTTACTTTTAGTACTGAGCTTGGATTCATAGCTGGGTCAAAACCAAAAGCAGGTAAAGAACCAATAATTTGATAATGTAATTTAGCAAAATTATTTTTATCAGATAAATCTTTTACGTTGTACATGTATGCATTCTCTGCCCATGTTCCTAGATACGGCATACTTGGATTTACTAATGCATTGGGATTATTCTTAGCTGTTTCCCAATCTTTTGCTACCATATCTGTTTGTTTTTTATAAGTAGCTTGCATTTCAGGTGGAGCATATTTATCTACTGGGTTAAAATAAAAATCTGTTCCGCCTTCTTCTGTTTGTCCAAAAGCATAATTAAAACGTGTGTTTAAATCTGGAGCTATTGCTTTTGCTACACTTTGTGCATAAGTTTTTACTTCAGTTAAACGGTCTGTTGTTTGAAATATGTTTTTATCTTTTTCAATAACATTCAAATAATCACGAAATTCATCCATAGATTTTGAGAAATCAAATCTTGGTTTTAAATATTTATCAATAAATTGACGTGCAAACGAAGCTTCTACTTTAACTTCTTCTGGGATGCTATCAGCACCTTTGTATGTTAATTTTAAATCTCTATTCTTGGTAGCATCTATTTCTGTAACTTTCTTTTCTAAATTTGTTTTTAAAGTTGTTAATTCTGTTTGTGTATTTGAGGTAGGATTTTGCAAGCGAGATAATAAATCTGTTCCTGTTATTCCTTGTTTGTTTAAAAATTCAGTAAGAGCTTCATTTGTATTGAAACCAGTTTTTTTTATAAACTCATCTGTAAATTTTTTACCTTGTTTGTCGTATATTTTTGTAGCATCTGTTTTTAAAGCTGTATTAACGATGTCAAGTGTATCTTCTGTTACTTGAAATTGCTTATAATCAATTCCGTATTTTTCAGTTAATTGATCATCAAACCATTTTTGCCAATTGTATGTAACATTACTTTGAAGACCAGTAGCTTTTCCTAATTGTGTTTCTAAATCTGTTGTTAATTCGGATTCTGTTTTCTTTGCACTTGCTGCTAAATAACCACCAATTCCTGAATCTCCCATAATAGAGTTGGCTAAGGTTTTATTTAAATCCATTACTTCGGTAAAGCCATCTAGATTACGGTAAAGATCCCATTGTAATTCTTGATTTTTAACTTTGTTCAATTTTGCAATCGTATCTTTTAATGTGTTTTCTACTAATGCTGAATATTGTTTAGTCTCTTCTTCTTCGTTTGGACCTAATATTGATTTAATTAGTGTATCAAAAGCTGTACCTGCACCAAGTGTCGCATCCATGATGCGTTGTTTATCTAAGTCTGTTGGTGTCTCTACATAATCATCTGCCCTATCTGTTGATTCTTCTTCATATCCTCGAATACCATTTAGTCTTCCTTGTGTTGTGTAATGAGCAGAAAAGTAATCTTTCCAATTATTGTTATACCTTTCTACAATATCTAAATCATCATTAATAACAGCTTCTGTCCATTGAGATGTTAATGAGGGGACTTGTTTAGCATAAAAAGCAAGATCTAATTCCTTTGTTCCACCAGGAGAGGGTGGCTTAGCAGCTGTACTTGTATCCCACGGAGTTAATTTTTCATTGCGATAAAACGTTTTAAAATCAGTTTCTAATTTATTTTTTGTTGTTTCATTAATTAAACCCTCTTTTTCAAGTTGCCTTATTATGTTTCTTTTTTCTAAGTAATCACCACCTGTTGTGTTAGCTGCAACGGAATAAGTTTTATCAAAAGCTTGATTATTTTTGGTATTTTGATTATTTAAATTAGTGTTTTGCTGATTAAAATCTTGTCCTTTTTGATTTGCTATTTTATTGTTTTCATTTGTTTTTTTATTTTCTTCATTCGCTTTAAAATTATCATCGTTGGCTCTTTCATTATTACTATTTAGTTGTCTGTTCTCTTCGTTTATTTTTTTATTTTCTGTATTAGTTGTAGTATTTGTGTTATTTGCACTTGCATTTTCTTTGTTTGCTACATCGTTTCTTGCGTTTGCATCTGCATTATTTTTATTTGTAGTTGCATTATTATTATCTGTTTGTTGTAGATTGTTTTTAACATTTTGAATGTTGGTCCATGCTGGGCCGCTTTGTTTCCCTCCTGCTTGTAAATAATTATTAATTGCTGTTTGATATTGTGCAGCGTTATTAGTAGATGCGTCTGTAGGTAAATTTGTTTGGTAATCTGTTTTATAGTCTGTTTTATAATCTGTTATATAATCTTCTCTGTAATTTGTTTTATAATCAGTTCTGTAAGCAGCTGGATAATCCGTTTTGTTATTTGTTACATGATCTGTTTTATTATCTGTTGTCCCTGAAGTTTTAACCCATTTTTTATTTGTTTTATCATAAACAAGATTAGGTTCTATATTGTTTTGAGTATATACAGGAATAATCACCCCTTGATAAATCAAAGGTGCTGTTGTCGGTGCTATCTCAGATGCAGGTATACGTGAACCTATTGTTCCTATTGAAACATTAGGAGGTGTAGGTGTGGGGGGAGGAGTCGGTGTAGTAGGTGTAGTAGCGCTTAAGCCAAGAGAATTTCCTGTTTCTGCCGCAAATGGGGTATTAGTAGATTGTATCCAGGCTTTTATTTCATCATCTGAATAACCATTTTTCTTTGCTTCTGTATAATCTAATCCTCCAAAAATAGTTGGGGACTGTCCATATTCTGCCGAAAGGGGTTTTTTTGCAGGCGTTGAGGGAATTGACGGAGCAGGAGAGCTTTTTAATTGACGACCTTCTTTTTGCCCATATTCTTTATAGTGTCTGACAGCAGCATCTTCGCTGTACCCCACTGCATTAGATACATCAGGATTAGCGTTTAGATAACTTTCCCAATCAAAACTTAAAGGTCTATTTTCGTATTGTCCGTTATTTAAATAATGACCTATAGCAGCGTCTTCACTGTACCCCAGTGCATTAGCTACATCAGGATTAGCGTTTAGATAACTTTGCCAGTTAAAATCAGGAGGCATTTTTACTGTTTAGCTCAGGACTAGTACATTCATCAGTGTACAAGAAAAGATCAAAAACTTTTTGATTTCTCCAATCTTTAATTTTTTGTAGTTTTTTATCACAAAAAAAATCTTGCTCAATGTACCACTCTTCTACTTTACTGCTTCCTTTGCGGTTGTTACAACGTTGACAAGAAGGAAGTAAATTGTTGCGATTGTTAGAGCCTGATCGAAATCTTGGGATAATGTGATCTAAAGAGGTGGCCTTCTCTCCGCAATACCCACATTGGTGATTCCAGGCGTCGTATATAGCTTGTCGATAACGTCTCTTTGCTAATTTTGGAGTTAATTCAAGGAGTAGGTAAAGCGGATCCTGCTCACAATTGAACATGCTCGCTAACTGCTGTTAGTTTATTTTAATTTCCCTACACGTGTAACGGTAAGTAACGAAAACATGAAAATTTCATTAAGAGCCTTGACTCTTTGCTATCACTCGTTAGCTTAGTAAAGTACGTATCTTTCCACACCATGAACAAAAGCAGCCC
>Ga0209246_10000993_pt1 | contig 11538 bp, 9 predicted proteins | sample LauGreSpBDMM15SN_2_FD_187560 | JGI IMG/M metagenome (GOLD analysis project Ga0209246, IMG submission 187560) | Freshwater lake microbial communities from Lake Michigan, USA - Sp13.BD.MM15.SN (SPAdes) (version 2) | ecosystem: Environmental > Aquatic > Freshwater > Lake | place: Lake Michigan, USA...
ACAGGTTTTATATTCATCGTCTAACTTATTCCTTTTTTTGGTTTCATCATCATATTCTGCCGTTTTTTGTTGAAACACGGATAGCAACGGTTCACAGTCTTGTATCTTGTCTTTGCATTCTCTATCGTATTCCGTATATTTTTGATCTAGTTGTTTTGATTGTTCATCGCGTTCGGCGATAAGCGTAGTGAGTGCATTGCGCTCTTCTACCGAACATGTATTCTTATACTTAGCATCACAATCCGCATATTGTGTATTTAAACTGGTTAACTCTGTATTGTATTGGTTCAACAACGCCTCTTGCTTCGCAATAACAGCCCTGAGGTCTTTACACCCTTCTTCGCGATTGCCATAATAGAATTGTTGTTGAATCAAAATAATCCGGTCACTATCATTTTTATTTTTATTTTCCGTAATTATTGATTTATTCGATAACAGTTGTTGCTTTGTAGACGTATAAGTAGTCATTTCTGTGGTCAACATGGTAAGATTATTTTGCGCCGGTGGTATTTTATTATTAATATCTGTTATTTGATTATTCAGTTGGCTTATTTTTTGATTGTAATTTAATATACTACGAATAAAAGGAGAAACACTCTGATATCGGTTACGCGAAATTTCTAATTGATATTTTATCGAGTTATGTCTATCAACATCAATTTGTGCCTGCCGTAGATTTGGCATTACACGGTTTATATTTGCGTCTACTGTTTCTATTTGATTCGATATGGTTTTTAAATCGTCATCATAACCAGATTCATACTTCAATAACTCCTCGTTTTTATTACGATAATATGTTTTAAACTGCGTATCAGTCATAGATGTATTGAACCGTTGCATTTTTTAGTTTATTCTATATAATACATAGAATAAAATATGAGTAAATGACTAAATTATGTACCACATTTGTTTTCGTCGTATATTTGTTTGTTAGCATTGATTTGAATCGTTAAATTTTTGATTTGTGTTATTTTATCCTGGATTTCCTGCTTCTTTTTGTCGCATTCTTCTTTGAGAAATTTGCATGTATTTAGTACTGTTCTTTTGTCCTCGATTTTTGTATCATAGTCATTTATATTTTTTTGAATATTATCAATTGCAGTGGTGATTCCCGCACATTTATTTTTATGATTATTACACGTATTATATATTTTTGATGCTTCATTATATGCGGGTTCTAAATCATTCACTTTTTGCGATTGTGCCTTATATTGTTCGTTCAATGATATACAATAGGCTGCATTTGGTACACTACATTCTAAATACTTTGCATAAGAACCATTAAATTCAGTGGTTGAGTCAGTTACCACACTAGTTTGGGTTACCGTATCCAGACCTTCAATTATAATTCCCTTAGACGGGCGTGTGGGTTTCACATATTCATCTGTTTCAAACATGTGATAATTATATGTTTTATTATTAGGATTGGAAGAACATATATTGCACTGTTGCATATTTGGTTCGTTAATATATTATAATACGTGTATATTTTTTACCACGATGTTGTATCATATACATTGTTATACACTAAATTTGTTATATACTGACCAAAATTATAGACACTATATTGTATTGGATAAACTATAAACGGGTATGCAAATAATAACATCAACATGAATAATTTTCTATAATACAATGTACTATACCTAAACGATCCATATGCATAGTATGCGTAATATATTAAAAACCCATAATAAAGGAAAATCAAAATTAGATTGACTACATATATATCATTGGTTTGGTCCTGTATATATGCACTTTGTTGAATATCAGCCGGATGTGTTTCCTCGTTTTGTTTGTATTTGTTTAAATTATCACCCACTAAATTTGCCATTATATACTGTTCATATATTTGAATTTTTTAGTTTAAAAATCATAATTGCGGCGATGAATATACCAGCGCTAAGATTAACCGCATCTAACAGCGCGCGTTGATAAAAATACCGGGTGTTCTCCAGATGATTCAAATTTGCATCGTGTTTCACTGCTTGTTTTTTTGCATCAATGTATGTCGGCGCCATGTGTAATTATACATTTATGAAGATTTAAATCCCCGACGAATTAAAAACTTGAATAATTAAAATGTCCAATTTTAATGACCGTTAGTATAAATCGGCTAAAACTACATATGTATCGGTTTATAACTGTAATTATACATCGATTATTTGGTCAGCCTAATAAAAAATAGAGCAATATTAGGCTTTCGCAATAAAAACGATCGCGGCCAATATACCAACACTTAAATTCAACGTATTTGCAATAACGTCTGTGTATACTGTTTTCGTGCTATTATATCTTACTTCTGCGCCGGAATTTTTTTGTTCCGTGTTTATTAATTTTCCGTTTGGCGCACGGGTCGGGCGGGATGATTGTACAGATGTAATTGCCGACGTAGGTATGATCGTATCAGTTAATTGAAGTCTTACTACTGGGTCTGCAGTTGGTACACTGGACATTGTTTCGACAGCATAACCTCTAGTTACGCTTAAAATATCGACTTTTAATAATCTGCCATCTACAGCTTCATATGCAAACCCAAACTTCGTCGGGTCATTACTTAAATCCGCTGATAACCCACTAAATATACCTGCTCCATTCACCATCTTGCTGCCGAGATATGTTTTAAAATCATTCGTGAAAATGTGGACTCTTCCTAGTGGTACGGGGGATAGACCTGCTTTATCCAAAACCGCTCCAGTATTATCGGATAATCTGCGACCAATCACAGTTCGGGTCAGGTTATTCGTTTCCGTTGAACTTTTTCGCGTTGAATCCTGCTTCTTATTTGCATTATTCGCCTCGTTTAATTTATCCCAGCCTTGTTTATATTGATTTGCATACGAACTGTTTAATGCACAAAAGTCTGCAATGCCCTCGATAATGGGTCTCGATATTTTATCGGTTTTATCGGGTTTCGTTGTTTTATCATTTCGACTGGCGTAGCTACTAATTGATTCATAAGAAAAAGGATATTCACTATATTCAACAGACCCCATTATATATTTATGCAGATATAAATCCTTGAAAAAATACACCCTTAAATCATTGCCGAATTAAAATGTCCAATTTTAATTCGGCAATGATCAGTTACCAGTTACAATTTGAACCATAGCACCTCGTAGGGGTGCGGTTTCAAATCTTCGCTGGTATAAATCTTCAAATATATATAACTTACACGGGTTGACTCCCATAATGAACATGTTTATTCGAGAAACAACTTAGAATTATGCCAATTAAATATACAAAGGACTATATAATCATGGAAACCTCTAATCTCCCGATATATTCTGACAACCAAACTGTATTGTCTGATTTAACCGACGTGAATGATGCGAATACAGCTACATCGTTTGTGATTGAAGATAAAATAGATGAAATCGTACTGAAATTGAATGCCGAATTGAATAAATTAAATGCGGATAGTTTAAAAGAAAAGGCAAAAGATCTGGGCATAATCGTCCTTTCAAAGTTAAAAAAACCAGAAATTATTCAATTATTTGAAACCATGTTTTTGAAACTATTGCCAAATTTGAAGGATAAGAAGTTAAACGAATTGAAAAATATTTGCAAACAGTATGGGATCAAAGGGATTGCAGGGTCAAAAAAGGATCTATTAATATATCATATATTATTGCATTGTTCTGCAACACTAAAGTTTACAGTAGATATTGCACCAGAAGTTGAACCTGATATAGCAGGAAAGACCGAACCCGCTCCGTTAACTATAATCGAACAATTGGAAAAACAAAAATTAGACATCGAACTGAGACTAAAGGAAGAAGAAAAACGGGTACAAGAAGAGAAACGTCTACAAGAAGAAAAACGGGTACAAGAGGAAAAACGTGTGCAAGAAGCCAAAGACAAAAAAGCAAAAGAGGATGAAGATGCTGCGAAAATAAAGGAGGAAGAAGATAAGAAGGAGACTAAAAAGAAAAAGCAAAGCATCCCAAAGAACGTAAGGGTTATTGTATGGAATCACTACATAAGTGAAGATATTATTAAGCATAAGTGCTTATGTTGTAAAAAGGTTACTATATCGAACACTAGTTTTGAAGTGGGACATGTTATTAGTGAGAAAAATGGCGGAACCCATGAAATTAATAATTTAAGACCCATTTGTTTCGCATGTAACCATTCGATGGGTACAGAGAATATGGTCGATTTTGTTGTGAAATATGGCTTATATATTGGGTAAATACGTTCAGGTGCGTTTGATAACAATTATTTTATCGGTTGTTATCAAAAAATACAAAAATACGCAAATTTTTATGTGTTATTAAATTGTTTATGAGTTGTCAAATACTTACACACATACTCTATAATATTCGGTGCTCAATGCAGTCGCGCTTTTTCTGTCATATTTGCATACTTCCCCTGGACGAAGACAAATCGCCAATGATTGTGGATCAAATCGCGATACTTCAGGCAGCTGTTTCACGGACATCAAATTAAATCTTTGTTTCAATGTTTCGACTTCGGCAGCGGATAAGATGTTCGCTTTGGGAACCAACGTATGTTTCAAAATGTTATATTGCAAACGCTTAATGTTATGGATTACAATGAAAATGCCGTCATGCTCGTACAAATAATTGATTTTGGCGACAATTGTGTCATTCGGTTCATCTTCGGTTACAATAATCAGGCAATCTTCCTTGGTCAATACGTTTTCGATGAAATAGAGATCTTCGATAATATCATCTAAATCTGGCTTCTTTATCTGTTTCGCTTTCAAATAATATTTAATATACACTTTTCTACTATTTTTACTATGGGTCAACAGCATGTCTAGCTGTGTGTTTTTATACATGGCGTCTACTTCATTAATGCTAAATGTACTGTAATCATCGGTTTTGTATCCTTTTTCTGTCAATATTTCCACCAACGTATTTCGGGAATTATATACAGATAGGATTTTATTACTGGAAGCACTCATTGTGTAATATACTAATAATTGATACTTTATATTTTTTACAAACTATCAATTTTTCACCGCAACGATTGAATTACACTTTCTTTATAACCATTCCCTTGCTAAAATCGAATGAATTGTCGGCCGCTGCTGACTCGGGTGCGTCGCCAGTCCCCGGTGGTTTCATTTTGATAGGAGCTTGACCTGGACCAGAATTGGCAGCGGGACCATTCGTTGTGTCCACTTGGAATTGTGTAGTATTCGATGGTTCTGTCATATCATTTCCATTTACAATTTTAATATTAATCGCCGGCATATTTGTCGGCTCTGCCGGTTTATTTGCATTTGCTTGTTGTAGAGGTTCGTCATATAATGGTTGCACCAACGAGGTATTGTATGCGAAATCACCGGGTCTATATATATCTAGTTTTGTGACTACCTTAATCGCATCACTGATATCTAATCCAGCTGTATCGCGCGTTTCAATGGTAATAAATTTATCACCAATGTTCTTAACCGCCCATATTCTGCCGGGCTTTGAATCGCCTCTAAATATCACAGATTCGCCGACATAAAACTCTGTATCAGGACCGTCAGGTTGTGAATTAATCGGCGTGTTAGGATTATACACAGCGGAATTGGAATTGTTCGCGGACGAATTTGGTTGGACATGTTTCTCGGGAACATACGGCGAATTGACATTATATGCAGGTGAATCCGGGTTTACAGATTCCATCAAATGTTGATATTCCGCATCTGTAGGTTGATACACATTATCCAAGTTTACGGGAGAGCCAGGTGCAAACGGAATTGAGTCGGCGGACTTGGGTGCAAACGGAATTGAATCGACTGATCCTGGCGCAAACGGAATCGAATCCGGTGTTCCAATCGAAGACTTAATACTTTCTGGTGTTGCCATCTGGTTTCCGGCATAGCCTTTGCTCAATATTTGTTTGATTTGCAGTACAAGTGAGTTCGGGGTGTCGGCTTTGTTTTTTGTAAGTGCATTCAAATTGTTCGAGAAGGACATATTTTCGATTTGGTCAATATTGTCTTCTGTAATAATACGCATTTGAACGTTGATGGCCTGTAATTCCTGGACCAACAACTTAAATGAATACGGTACTTCAATAACACTAAAACTGCGGCCGAATTTGCTTACGGTTTCAATATTCATTTTACTACTATCCACATTGTCGGTAAAACGGATAGGTCCATCCGCCATTGGACTCATGAATAAGTTCTTCGCCGGATTATAAATAGCAATCATACCAGTTGTATTGCATATAGCGATTTTGTACTTGTCGCCACGTTCCATCATCGACTCCTGTAAAAATGCACTTGCACCGTGTGATATAACACCATCACGTTCCATCTCACCTATGCGTAACCCGCCGTCATTTGCTCTACCACTCACCGGTTGTCGGGTGAGTGCCGTTCGCGGACCCAATGCACGATAATTAATCTTATCTTTCACCATGTGTTTCAAGCGCATATAATAATTCGGTCCCATGAATATTTCCACTTCTAACTGTTCGCCTGTCATTCCATTATATAATACCTCATTTCCGCTCGAATGGTAACCCGATTTACATAATAAATCGCCAAAGACCCCTATTTTGGATCCGTCATTGTTAAACGCAGTGCAATCGCCAAACGCGCCATACATGGCACTGGCCTTTCCGGTAATCGTTTCAACAAATTGGCCGATTGTCATACGGGATGGAATCGCGTGTGGGTTGATAATCAAATCAGGGCGAATACCGTTTGCCGCAAATGGCATGTCGCGTTCCGGCACCACTAAACCGATGGTACCCTTTTGTCCCGCGCGCGACGCCATTTTATCACCAATGTTCGGTATGCGCTCTTCACGGACCCTTATTTTTGCAATACGGGTTCCTTCTTCGCCTTCGGTGATAAATGTTTTATCTACAATACCGAGCTGCCCCTTTTTGGGGGTTTTCGACGCGTCCACTTTCACGTCGCTCGCCGCAGAATTCGATGTAGCCATTCCAATCAACACGGTTTTGTCGTTTAATTCGGTATTTTCTTTAATCATTCCGTGTTTATCCAACTTACTGTAATCGTAGCCAGGCTTCGTACCGATAACATTGTGCTGCATTTCGATATTCATAAACGTGTTTTCGACAGTAGCATCGCTCGTTTGGCTCTTCTCTTCGTGCATTTCATATGTACTGTAATACGTTGTGCGGAACAATCCGCGTTTTAATGCTCCTTCATTTACTAAAATCGCATCTTCCACATTATATCCAGTATAACACATCACTGCCACAATCGCATTTTCACCATATGAATTTTCTTCATTGTTAATATGCTTCAAATAACGAGACTTAACTAGCGGGACTTGACCAGAAACCAATACAACCGCCGTTTTATCCATACGAACCTGGTGATTGGTGTGATACATCGATACCGCCTGTTTGCTTTGTCCACATGAAAATGAGTTACGAGTTGCAGGATTATTTTCCGGAAAGTTAATCAAATTGCACATGGTACCAAATATGAGGGATTCGTGTATTTCTACATGTGTATGTTGATGTTGTTTATCTTTCATCAATTCAGCGGCATTCATTGCAATCAATGCGCCTTCCGTCTCACTCGTATCAATATAGTCAATAATGGCTTTCTCCTGTAGAAATCGCGCCAACTTTGCAGGATTCGACTCCACATCGATATTTTCATACAGTTCGTGTAATTCATACATCGTGTAGCTGTTCGGGTTAAATCCTTGTACCTTTTTACGATTGAACCCAGTAATCAAATCGTTCCATGTAAACTTATCGTCTTCCAAATATTGTTTAATTTTCGGTGTATCATAAGACATTTTGTGGGTTTCGTCATCACGGTAAAATATGGGACGACATACACGACCCGCGTCTGTGTATATAAAAATGGTATTCATCTTAATATCGAACGAAACACTCGTGTAAATAGGAAGTAATCCATTGCGGCGGAACAACTTTATTTTTTGCACCGTGTCGACTGGCTCATATACAGCCCCTGTCCAATATCCATTCACAAAAACCTTTGTCAGCGATGCCAATAAATTCGGCGTACATTCTTCCAATAACTTCATGCTGACCTTTTCGCGTAACCATTTAATAATGAGTTCGCGCGAATATCCCTGACTGATATACGTTGTAATGGCCAAATGTTTATGCAAACCAATATTTCCACCATCGGGGGTATCGATCGGGTCAAAGAATCCCCACTGTGTATTGTGTAATACACGTGGACCGACTACTTTTACACTCGCATCCAATGGCAGGTTTGTTTTGCGCAAATGGCTTAGTGCGGAATTGAAAGATAAACGATTCAAATCTTGCACAACCCCAACACGTTTTGTATGCTCTTTATCACCCCAGCTTCCTTTGAATGCCTTTTTGAATCCAGCTTCTACAATGCGTTTACCAAATACTTCCTTGTATTCTTTCTGGATTAACCCGTATAAGTTGTCGGCGTATAATGATTGATTGAAGAAAATTTTCTTTTCAAATTGCTGATGAATCTCATGTTGTTGCTTTGAATAATATTCGCGAAACAAATCATACATTAATGACCCGACTAATTCGATTCGTTTGTATTTGAAATTATCACGGTCGGTGGGTGGCTCGACGCCAGTATAAACAGACAATAACCGGAATACAATATATCCCAAATAATACGCCTTTTGTGTAAAATTCATTTCGCCCACATGTGGCAAAAAGTAGTCGGCCAAAATCTCGAGTGCATGGGGAACAGTCTTACCTTTTGTCAATGTGGCAATATACTTTAATGCATTTACCTGATTCAATATACCACCAGCATCATGGACTGACGGTATAAACAAATCGATCATGTCAGGATGTTTCTCTAAATCGAGTAAGCAGGTTGTTATAATTTGTTTGTCGCTGATTACACCAAGTGCGCGAAACACGATAAACAGTGGCACTGGCTTACGGACATTCGGTATATTCACTACAATGTTTTTGAATGTGAATTTGCTGGTTGGCGTCATAATTTTGACCGATAATGTTCGAACCGGTTTGGATACGTTCTCAGATACGGACCGGATTTCGGCAGAATACAAATATGTGTCGTCGTTAACGTCGCGAATATACAACATATTGTCGCCAAACTTTTCTTGTGAAACGACGGTTTTCTCTTTTCCGTCAATAATAAAATATCCGCCCACATCATTCAAACATTCGCCCATTGTATGACGAACTTCCCGAGGCAATCCCGACAAAATGCAGTGATTCGATTGTACCATGATAGGGAATCGGCCAAAGAATATTTTTTCTAGGGTGAGTGTGCGCTTTTGGCGATTCGACGTTTCCATCGATTTGGCGGTGGCCTCTTTAAACAGCGCCATTTCCGCGGGAGTAAGTTCGACCGCCGTGCGTTTTGCCTGTTTTCGGCGAAGCGGGCCTTTTCCAGAACCGCCTTCTGTTTTGTTTTCCTCGCCCACTTCCGCATCGGTTTCTTCGCGAATCATGTCTTCGGTACCAACAACAGTGGGCATTTCCCCTTCTTCCAATATGTCGATGAATTCCACTTCCACATCATAATGAATCGTTATACCGTATGTCATATTTCGCAGACGAGCCTCATTTGGATACATATAATGCGCGTTATTGTCATCGTATATCACCGGTTTACCGAAATATATTTTACTGCCGTCTTTCCCGCCAAAATACATGATGCATTGTGAACGATATTCTTCGATGCGTTCGTCATATCGGGTTTGTATTTTTACGGGATTCTTTTCATTGAATATTTGGAATATACCCTGCTTAAAAAAGTCATTGTAAGACTCAATGTGGTGTCTTACTAAAGATTGTGGATTGTCTTCAAAATATTTGTCTATCACTTTCCATACGGTAGTATTATCCATATGTCCGTCGTATATAAATTATACTATATATTTTTATGTTATTTCATGTAGATTGTATATCCGCGTTGAGAACTATGTGAATCACAATTGTAAATTTGTTATATAGGGTGTAACTCGTGTAAATAAGATCAACTGCCGAATATTTAGTAAATACTATTTGTAAATGATATTTTTTCTTGGTATATACTATAATCACCAAATATGGCTGACTTGATGAATACTCTCTTTGGTCCTCTCGACCGCAAGTACTGCGACTACTTTTATATTTTGTCCATTTTCGGGTTTGTGCTATTGGCCATCTTATTGGTGTCTTCCCTTTTGGTTGGCATTACCAAGCGCAAGGGTGTTGATTTCTACATGCAAACCATTTCGATTGCTTTAGGGTATGCGATCTTCTATTTCCAGAATAGATTATTACATTCCATGTGTGTCGGGACAATGAACTAAATCCGTTTATTTGCGAAAACCTTTTTTTCCATATAATATAAAATCATTCATGGATATTTTATATTATAGCAACTATTGCAAACACTCCCAGAACATTATACAAACTTTAGTGAAAAGTAACTTGACGAATAAAATCAGCTGCATTTGTATTGACAAACGTACACGTGACCCCAATAACGGTCAGGTTTATGTTACGCTAGAGAACGGCGGGAAAGTGATCATGCCCCCAAATGTACATAGTGTTCCATCTTTGCTATTAGTGAAACAGCAATACCGAGTGATTATGGGGGATGATATACTAAAACATTTGCATCCGGAAATGAAAAGTACCATGACATCTAAGCAAAGTGTCCAGGTTGAACCGAGTGGGTATTTTTTAGGAGCATCTGCCGGCGGTACAAATATTATATCCGAGAAATTTACGAGTTATTCTATGACTCCCGACGAATTAAGCGCAAAGGGAAATGGTGGCTCGAGACAAATGTACAATTATATCTCGGTCAAAGATGATATGAATCTCATTAATACACCGCCCGATAATTACCGCCCAGATAAAGTGTCAACTGATGTTACACTCGATAAACTGCAACAAAAACGAATGGACGAGATTGGACAGTCTAAGTAAACGAAAATCACCATAATTTTACACCAAGTAATTGAGTTAAAGAATATGTACCATTATTTGTATAAAAATGAAGGGTGTAATTTGCTTATCTATATATAACAATGAGTTTGGACTGCCATACTGTCTTAATAATATAGCAAAATTAGCGCGATGTTTTGATACGCTTCACGTTGTCGCTTTTTATGATGAGTCAAATGATCACTCATTACATATATTAGATGATTTTAGCCTACATAATCCAATCAATTTAACTATCATTGTGAATAATAATGCCAAGTTAGCAGAACGAACTGCAAATATAGCTTTTGCTAGAAATGCATTGTTAGACTACACCAGAACGCGCTTTGCTCACTACGACTATTTCATAATGATGGATACAAATGAGTATTCATGCATCGGTGACATACAGTTGGATGTGTTTAAAGATGCAATTGATAAACGTGATCTATGGGATGCAATATCATTTGACCGAGATGCGGGATATTACGATACATGGGCTCTTTCGTTTGATCCATTCATATACAGTTTTTTCCATTTTAAGGATTGGAAAAATGTGGTAGAAGAAATGAGAATTGCCTTTAATTCATTATTGAATGACTATAAAACGAATTATCCCGATAAATTGATCCCCGTATATTCGGCGTTCAATGGGTTTGCTAT
>Ga0209246_10000997_pt1 | contig 11488 bp, 9 predicted proteins | sample LauGreSpBDMM15SN_2_FD_187560 | JGI IMG/M metagenome (GOLD analysis project Ga0209246, IMG submission 187560) | Freshwater lake microbial communities from Lake Michigan, USA - Sp13.BD.MM15.SN (SPAdes) (version 2) | ecosystem: Environmental > Aquatic > Freshwater > Lake | place: Lake Michigan, USA...
TAGGGTATGTAGTGTTTGCAGTAACTACGTTAATGTTATCTTGTGGGATAAACCATACTTGATAGATACCACCACTGTTATTATCGCAACTTTTTTGAATGCCCTCGAGGGCTGTACATGTTGGCATATTTTTTAAGTTTTATATAAAGGGGGTTGCCCCCCTCTATGAATTAATAATTAAGAATAATAAACGATATTACCTGGATTAACATAGTTAAATCCTACCTTCATGTTAGCACGTGTTCTGATAATTGGCTCAGCTACAGTATCTGCTAAGTTTACAGCACGTAGATCTGATGGATCACCTTCACCATCAAAAGCAAAAAGTAAATTATCCTTCAAAGTGATTACAAAAGTATTATTTGACATACCTGGGCAAAGAACTATTTTGATACCTAAGTAAGTCAAAGATAGATCCTGAGTTATAAAGGCATTAGTGTTACCTGTAGCTACACCTAATCGGTAGATATTAACCAATTGAGTTGGTAGGTAGATACGCAAGTCAGCAGTACGTGATGCAATAGCTGCAGGAACCAAAGCAAAAGCAGCTTCTAATTTTGCACCTAATCCACTAACACCTGAGAATGTAGTAATAGAGCCTGTACCACCTGAGATAACAGGATCAATTCCAGGACCAGGAGTAAGACCATTACCAAGTAAAACCTCATAACCATCACATAAAGCAAGTGCAGGAGTAGCTGATCCTACATCACCTTGCCATCTTAATGACTCAATTTGTCCTGCAATAGCGTTTGCCATTTCAGACCAGTAGAAGTTAAAGAAGTTAGCTACTGTGAAATCACCATTAGAACCTGCTGCCATTTGTAAAGATACAAAAGACTGCTCTAAGTCAAACTGGCAAACCTGAGCCATAGCAGAAAGAGCACAAACGTCTACTTCTACTGAGCTTAAATCATCAGTGTTAAGGTTAGGGAAGTTACATGGGGACAAAGCTAATAAGCCTGAACCAAAAGTAACTGTGCCAATTTTAGTCTTGTACTTAATACCTGGTAAAGTACGGAAGTTGTCTGCTATCTCACTACCTCCTAGGTAAGCTTGAGCATAAAAAGCATCAGCGTTGGGTGTCAATAATGCAGAAGCATCAATGTTTAAATCAAATCTTAGTTTTCTCATTTTGTTTTTTATTTGTTATTGTTAAATTTATTAAAGTTACTTAGTTTTTGTTGTGCACTCAAAGCCACAACCTCTTCTACCACATCCTCTTCACTATCTACAGCCATAGCATCTTCTAATTGTGCTTTTAGGTCTGCTATCATAGCTACTAAATTATTTACTTCTGCATCTAATGCAGGCTTAACTATTGCTAGTATTGCCTCAGCATCTAATACAGGATCTACAGCCATTGTCTCTTCCTCTACTACTTCCTCTTCTACTACTGTATCTTCTAGGGCTACCTCTTCTGAGGCCTCCACTATTTCAACATCATGTATCTCAGTAATCTCACCGTCTTTTACAACATAGATCTTACCATCGATAGTGTGTTCTCCATCAGGTAATTTGTTCATATTTATTTTGGTTTTTAATTGTGTTTCTGCTTTTAATTTCATACCTAGATATCCCTCTATTGAGAAGCCTACCTGGTCATTATCTACCAAATGGTTATAGTACTCAACATCAGTTACCTGAGCTGTTACCATTAAGGTACCTGTAGGTACTTCTATACCAAAACTAGAGTATGCCTTATCTTTAAGGGGGTTATCTACTATCCATGCTTCAAGTACATAGGCAGGAACTGTCTCAGTAGTATCATGCTCTAGATTGAACAGATCCTTATTAGACATATCCTTCATAAACTTAGAATGAATTTTCTCTATCTCTTCCTTAGTAAACTTAACATAGTACTCTTTGCCATCCTCATCATCTTTACGATAGATTTCCATTGGGATAAGAGCAGGTGCCACTATTCTATACTTAACATTATCCTTAAATATCATTTTTTTAGCTTGACTATTAAAAGCCATACCCATAACTTTGATAGCAGGAGTGCTAGTAAAAGCTATTTGCTCAATACCTAAATCTTCTCCGTTTTCAGAGTATTCAGGATCTATAGTAATTTTGTAAATAGGTAAATTATCTTTAGCCATACCTATATTATATTATTTGTATATTTGTAAAAAAAATTAACGATGATAACTATTTTAGGAAGGGATATCCCTAACCACCTTGACGAGCTGACTATAGAGCAGTTTGAAGTAATAACCGAGCTTAGCAACAATAAGGAGCTTGATGCTGTAGATAGGCACTTACAAATTTTTGGTAGCTTAGGCTTAGAGGAAAGCTTATTCTATGATGTAGATGTAGCTGACTTTATTGAGTTTACTAACCAGTTTAACAGTATCCCTGAGATAGAGTACCCCACCATCTCTAATATAGAGCTAGCAGGTTACAGCTATAGTGCAGAGATGAAGCTTACAGTAAGAGATACTAAGCTAATTGAGAAGATAGCAATTAACAAACCTAAAGGATATATCTCAGATGTATTAGCAATTTTCTTTAAGAGGGATGATCTTACCTCCACTGAGCACTATGCAGAAGCTCACCTTAAACTTAAGGCCAAAATGATTAAAGATCTTAAGGCTAACATAGCTATCCCTTACTTACTCTTTATCACTAACAAGCTAGCTAAACAAGTTGAAGATGTGCCTACCGAAGCAGTGGAGTGATGTAACACTTGAGCAGTTTATTGAGATATCTGAAATAGACAAAGACCAGGGAGCTAATAGCTACAATAGTGAGATGCTGTCTATTCTTACAGAGATGAGCTATGATGAGATAGATGAGTTAGACTTAGATGAGATGATTGAAATGGTTGCTCAGTTCAAATGGGCCTTATCTCAACCATCAAAACAATATAAGCATGAGCTCTTAGGTATGAAGATAAAGCCATTATCTAAGCTGTGCCTATTTGAGTACATAGATCTTGACTATTACTTCAATGATAACTACCACACTAACCTAGATAAAATTTGTGCTATCCTATACAGGCAGTCTAAGTTAAATAAGTGGGGTGAGGTAGTGCTTGAGACTTATGACTATGACATCCATATAAGAGCTGAGAAGTTTCTAGATTTACCAATCACTGAGGTGTATGGTATTGTGGCTGAGTTTCTGAAATTTAAGGAGAATTTTCTAGATGTATATTCTAATCTATTCAACGAAGCTGAGGATGAGCTAACTGCAGAGGATAAGGCAGCTATGGAACCTGATGAGATTAAAGAGGTAGAGGCTGAGGTAAAGACTAATAAGTGGAGTTGGGAGCACATGATCTATGGCCTTACTAAAGGGGATATTACCAAAACTGAAGCAGTCGGAGCTCTACCACTTACCTATGTTTTTAATGTATTGGGTATGAAAAAAGAGTTAGACATCTAATGCATAGCCAGGTGTAAAGCTAGGTGGTGCAAAGAGTGCCTCAAATGTATACACTAATTTTTGTTGCCTTTCTAATACCTCAACAGCTTCTACTAGTGGATATTTTTTAGTAAGCCATTCAGTATATTGAGCATATATCTCAGCAGTAATACCTGTATTAGCCAAAGCAATAGTGAATTTATCTACAAAATCTCTAGGTGCAATACTACCACCATTAGGCCCATATTGATTACTAGTCACAGGCACTCCATTGTTTAAGAATATAAAATAATAAGCTGCTACTATTTGTATCTCTAATTTTTGAAAGCCTGTTATCTTTGCATTGATACGTATACTGTTTACTAATGTACCCTCACTATACTCCCCTAATTCAGCATCTACTATACGCTTAAGTATATTAGCCATTCTCCTACGAGTAGGATATAGCACATTAAATTCTCCTGTGTTTGCGTATGCCATCTTAGTAAGTCATTAAGTTAAGCATCCAATTACCCCACCATCCCATAACTATATTATATTATCAAAGTGAAATGTTTAGATTGGCACAGCACAGTCAGTCCAATCATTAACTGTTAGTGTTATACTCATCTGATACCCTGCAGCGTAATCTAGTAAATCATTATTGAGGGGTGTAAAAGTAGGCACACCTACCACATCAAAGCTATAGTCAGTGCTATCCATATAGTAGATGTACAAATCATTAAGTATCTGTTGCGTATCACTTAGTATAGTAATGATGTTTGCTCTATCTTTTTGTATTATGTCATAACAATATATGTCAAAGGTAAACTCTGTAGTATTTTCAGTTGGTATTACTCCACTAGGCACGATATACACCAGGGGATACTTCTCATTTTGAGTAGCAAAGTTATACAGCTGTTCTTTGAAGTCACTGCCTACCTTAAATACTTGCTTATGGGCTGTATAGAATGCTGTGATGTGGTTAATTATTGCTTGTAGACTGTTCATAGCTCTGAGTTTTTATTGATCATGTTTATTTTCTTTTGCACGTTTGTTATCTGAGTTTCACTAACCACAGCTGTTACCATCATATTACCAGCACCACCTGCAGTAGTACCTCCTGCATTCATAGTGTTAGCATTGTTTGATGAGCCAAATAGCTGAGCTGCTTGAGGTATCATAGTGGCTGTATTGCTACCACCACCAGTGTCTCCACCTCCTCCTCCTCCTCCTGATGTTACAGGGGTAGATGGTGATGTGAGTAACTGTTTAGCCTTAGCTATGTTTGTAGCTATCTGTATGATACCTGATGCGAACTGTGCTATACCTGCAGTACCTGCTGTTACACCATTCAATGGGTTTGTATTAGCAGCTGCTACTAATGCTGAGATAGCCTTAGCAGTGTCTATACCTATTTGAACTAGAGCAGATGCCTTATTGAATTTAGCTAGCTTAGCCTGGTCTTTTATTAGCAGTCCTCCTAAATTAGTCAAGCCATCTACTGTATCCTTAGCAAACCCTAGCTTAGCATCTCTTACTTGTCTATCCTTTTCAACTGCAGCATTAGCCGCCATAGTATTAGCATTCTCAATATCTATATCATGCTTATTCTTTAACGCTAGCAACGTCTCAGCATTACCATTAGCAAGCTCCTGCTCTTTTAGATACTGAGCTTCAATGGCTGCTATCTTACGTTGGTCATCTGTTAAGCCTAATTCATTAAGTGAGTCTAATAGAGTCTTTTGGTCAGCTATCTTTTTATCTGATCTAGCCTTAGTGGCAGCAGTGTCTGCTATTGCTAACTGATCAATAAATAAAATAGCATCTACACTATTAGCACCATACTTTAACTTAGCAGCATTTTTAGCAGCATTAAAAGCCATCAACTGCTGTGCTGCTATCTTAGCCTCACCCTCAGCCATATTAGAGATTTCTAGTGCGTGGAGAGATTGATAATTTTCATTTGCTATTTTCTTTTTTTCATCCTCCGTTTTTGCCAACTCAATTTTCTCTGCCACATTAAACGCTTTTTGTAGCGCTATTCTCTCTGCTTCATTTTTAGTTTTATCAGTTATCAAATCAGCACGCAACCTTTTGTACTTCTCAGCTATAGTAGCCTGTTCCCTTAAGCCTGCATCCTGAATAGCAGCTATCCTTAAATCTTCAATTTGCCTTTCAGCATCTAGTCTATTTTTGGCTGCTTCTTTTTGTTTAGCCAATCTTTCTTTGTATGCAGCAGCATTAGCAGTAGCAGCTTCTTTAGCTTTAGTAGCAGCCTCATCAGTATCATCTTTATTTGCTTGAGCATTAATCTGCAGTCTTTGATTAACTCCTGCCTTGATAAGGTCATTATCAGCTTTTATTGATGCAGCTAGTGCTATTCTTTTCTTGATTGCTTCTTCATCATCCATGTGCTTCATGGATTGATATGTTTTGTGATTATATTTTATTCTAGCTTGAGCCTCGTTTTGCAGCTTAACAGACTTTTCAAGTTCTAGTTTAACAGTATCTTTACCTGCTATCTTAGCCATTGCTATCTCATGGTCATAAGACTTACCTATATCTTCACTCCTTAGCTTACTAGCTTCTCCTGCCTTCTCCATAGCTGCTGATACTTTCTCAGCGTTCTCATCTGCAGCAAAGGAAGTTAAGCCTAACCAATCTGCTAAGTCTTTGAATAACTGAATAACATAATTAATAGGTATCATTAATATATTAAAGGCTTTTTCTAACACCCCTATCTTATTTAAGAAGATAAGCACTGCTGCCACTATAGCCACTATTACAGCTACTAATAAGAATATAGGATTAACTAATAGAGATAAGCCCATCTTAATGAATTGCATAGACAGTCCACCCACAGCTTTAGCAAGTGCTCCTATTCCTGAAGCAAATGATGCAGGGTTCATACCTTTTAGAGTGGTGGTAAAAGTGCTTAGTTTAGTTGCTGCCTCTTCAAAGTCTAAGTTTGCTAAGCTGTCACCTATTCCAGATATCTGATTGTTTACCTGCTCAAATTGTGATCCTGTACTAAAATTATTAATACTATCATTAGCATCTGATATACGGTCTTTGAGTACACCTGCTGCCTGTGATAGACGAGCAATTTCTGCAGGATCTGTAGCATCTGCTATCTGACCTTTGAGATCTCTTAGCTCTGCTTTAATGGCACCTAATCCTGTTACTTTTATTGGTATTTCAACTTCATTCATTATGCTAAAAGTATTTTGTGGGCTACCCCGTTAATAATTACATCCCATGTCCTAGTTTGTGCAGCTGCTGCTACGCTCACTGCCCCTGCAGGATAAGCTACACTACCTGATACAAATTGATTAGAAGCTGTGGCAGTTGCATCTCGGCCTAGTATTATGCTAGCATCAAAGTTGCCACTTTCAGTGTTAAATCCTATAGCTGTGTTATCACTGCCTGTAGTGTTATTTAGTAAAGCCACTTGCCCAACAGCTGTGTTACCAGTACCTATACTGTTATTAGCTAAAGCAGCTTGACCTAAAGCTGTGTTATTATCACCTGTACTGTTACTAAATAAGGCAGCTTGACCTAAAGCTGTGTTATTATTACCTGTACTGTTACTAAATAAAGCACTTGAACCTAAAGCTGTGTTAAAATTACCTGAAGTGTTATCAAATAAGGCATCTGCACCTAAAGCTGTGTTATTATTACCTGAAGTGTTATTAGTTAAGGCATTTTGACCTATAGCAGCGTTAACACTGCCTGTAGTGTTACTTCTTAACGCACTTTCGCCATAGGTAGTATTAGTAGCTATACCCCCCTGCCCATTATTCCACAGTGTTAAATCAGTATCATTAGTTTGAACAAATGAAGGAAACAGCTCTGAGATAGATGTGCCATTTATGCTAGACGTTATTAGGTTATCACTTGCTAATTCATTCTCACCTATTACATAGTTATCTCCTACCACTACTGATCTAGTGCCTCCTACTATTACGTTACCCTTACCCATTACCATAGCATTAGCCTGATTGCCAAACACATTAGTGGTAATCATTCTAGTAGTATTGATATTACTCATGGCTAGCATCTGCATAGGTCCTATAGCTGCAGGAGGGTTTGGTATAATAGGACCACCTGGTCCCATAAACTTTGTAAAGTTAATCTCGTTATCTATGCTAATCAGTTCTACCCTTGTAAGCTTGCGAGCATTGGCATCATAATCAATAACCTTGTTAATGTTCCACCATGAGTTATCTATCCTTATCTTATCATTGAGCTTAAGAGCCTGGATATCATTCTCCTTCAAATCAAAGTTGGCTATGAGCATCTTACCATTGTTAATCTGCCCCATGGTCCTCCTCCAATATCTATTGTATAGATTGTTATCAGTTAGGCTAGTAGGTTGGTAATAGTAAAAGTCGCAGATAGCAAAATTAATATCAAAGCTAGGATTAAGAGGATCATCAAAGTGGCCTACCAAAGGATAGCTAGTTAAGTTGCTTTGCCCTACAGATTGATAATCTAAAATAGAATAAGGACCACATGTAGCTAAGGGTTGCCCTGCCTCAGTCTTATCATAGAGTATCCTTATGTTTGTCTCAGGTGCTGCACCTGCTATCATAGGCACAAATGCTCCAAACAAAGTTTTGATAACAGGGGTAGGTGAGAATAATATAGGCTTAGTGTCTACCTCCTTAACATACTCATTATCGAAGATAACCTCAGCTTGACCGTAGATATCACTAGTAGCATTTGTATAGGTTACATTGGGTGCATCCTTATCAGCTGCATAAGTTAAGATAACTTTCTTAGCTGTTATTTCAGGCAGGAAGGATAGCTCTTGTTCCTGGTCCTTAGCAAGCTTAGCAGTCCAATCTACCTCCACACCACTATCATAGAAATCATCTCTATTTTGCAGTAGTAGTTTGTTTGGCTGTACGCTATCTACCTGAGCATATAAGTTATACATATTGAAGATGCCCTTAATGAAATCACTCTGCTTAATCTTCTTAGGCACGTAATCATTCACCTCTATAATGCCACCTATAGCATATACTGTACTGCTAGGTACAATGCTTAGTTGTATGTTTGTTATCACAGCCTGTATGCTAACTTGACCTGATGGACAAGCAGGACCACCTACACCACCTGTAGCCCATCCTTGAACAAAGCCATTATTAGGATACTGCGCAACATTTAATCCTAAACTTACAGGTACACCACTGTTAATGAATGGAGCAGAGAATGGAAGGTCAACTTGTGCAGCTTGTGTAAGAATGGTAGTGACACCATTAGGTATGGTTAAAGGCGCTGCTACTGAATTAACAACAGTTGCGTTTGGTGGGTTATTATCTAAGTATAGATTAGCTGAAACGATAGGGATAGTTGGTGCTACCACCCCAATACTTGGCTTATAATAAACAGCATCTGCTATCATAGCTGGAGCTCTCCTAGCAAATAAGATACCACCTGAAGTATTATTCAATCTAAGCTCATAAGTTATAACTACATTGTAATTATAGTGCTGAGCATTAAGTGAGCTTATGATAAAGGGTGTAGTGTATACACCTGTTACAGGGTTAAAGATATTTTGTAGATCTTCTAGCTCAGTGTATGGACCAGGTATAGCTACTATAGTTAATGGAGTAGTAATGTTAGCTGTACCTATATTGGTAAATCCTGCAAAGTTGTTATTAGAATTAATAGTAGCAGTCACTGTTTTTTCTGCTTTAACCAAATAGTCATTATAGTCAAAGTTATCTACCCCTCCATTGTAAGGGATAAACAGCTTGTCAAATCTATCATAAGCAATGGTAGGCCAATCATAAGTGAAGCCAGCATCAGCGAAAATTCTATCAAAATAAACCTTAGCAAAGATAGCAGGCTTAAACTCCTGAGTATTATAGATGTAGGCTGAGTTAGCAGGGAGGAAATACTTGAAGCCATCTACTATAGTGTTATCAAATCTATTAACTACATTGAATGCATCATAGGTATGGTTGAAATCTGAGAAGTCTATATCAGTTAGTTCCTTATTAGCTATGGCTGTAAATAAATCTGCTTTACTATCCTTAATCAATACCTCATACTCAACGTGCTCCTCATAGCCATCAGTCATCTGAGCCTTCTTAACTGAAGTAAGCTGTATAGATACATCCTCCATAATTGGGATGCCATCCTGAATAACTGATCCTGTAGTAACAGCATTGATATTGAAAGTGCCCTCAATGATATTCACATCATAGTAGTGGTTGAGTAGGTTGTTGTTATTCTTACTGCCAGTGAGAGTGATAGTCTTAGAGTAGTTGCCTTGCCTCTTAGATATATCCCTAATATCTCCCACTTGAAAATTCAAGGGGAAAGCTGTACCCTCCTTAACATCTAAGTAGCCAGTGGCTAATTGTATCCTTACCATCTTAAGAGTTTACTATATTGTTATTAGCTAGCTTAACTACTATGCTCTGCTTTATCAAATTCTTATTACGCTGCTTAAACTCCTCAAAGGTAGAAGTGACTATAGTGCAGCTCACATACTGTTCACTCTCAGGTAGCTCACAATCTGCATCATAGTTGCTGATCTTAATGTAAGTGTTAGGTGAGCTGATTAACTCAGTGAAGTATAGAGCCATATCTTGATTCATCCAATCGGTGTTAAGTGCTATGTTCGTATCAGTAGAGATGTAAGTGTTAGTCATACCTGTCTCGGTAGTTTCATATAGCCATCTATCTATACCTACTGTCTCAACGTATCCTGGCACATCCTTGTTAAACTGTTCTCTAGTCACGTTGCCTGTAGTGTATGCCCTTCCTGTGAAAGCAAAGCTACCCCATGAGCCCATACGATCTAAGAATAAGATACTGTGCTCTACTGTTCTCACCCTTCTATCTAAGTTAACCTTGTATTGCTTAGAGCTTGGGAAGCCATTTCTCTCATAGCGTACTGTATACCATTCAGTGCTTGGCTTAATCATAGGCAGTGCTCCTGCTACTACTGATAGTAAGCCATAATTGTTGGGCCCTATTGAGATACCACTAACATGATCTACTGCTGTTACGTTTTTCTCGAAGCTATCACCATCACTAGTCTGAAAGAACATTGTATCAGGTGGAGTAGTTGATCCATTAGCCACAGCATTAACCCATAGATCCTGGGATAAGGTAGCATAGAACTCAGAAGGTGGTAGGTTGGTTAAGAATCTATCCTGAAAGCCATTGAGCATAAACTCATCATAGTCATATACAGGCCACTCTACCCATCTGATTGCTCCATTGAATACAAATTTTTTAATAGCTGTAATGATATCTCTAGTCACTGTCTTACGGCCATCTGCATAAGTGATAGCACCTCCTAATACTGCAGCAGTTACAGTAGCCCATGGTGAGCTAACTACTATGTATAAAGGATTGGCTACTACCACAGTGAATAGCCCTTCTAGGTTTGGGTTGGCTGTAGCACCTGGAGGGTTTTGAGTGATGTTAATCTGATCACCTACTAAAAAAGTGTTAGCCACGTTTATCTGCACGTTACCTACATAGGGAGCTGTTAGATATTCAGTTAGTGCTAATGTATATGTGGTAGTAGTAAGATACTCCTCCCCTACATGAACATCATACTGATAGTGGCTATTGGTTGCGTTATATGCTGAGGTGTTAGTTAGGTTAAGGTCATAGCTTACCTGAGCCTGTAAGAGCTTCGATAGATCTACCTCACCATAACCTGTGCCATAGGTAGGCATCACCCTGTACTCTGCTATCTTATTAGCTGTGCCACTTTCGTAGATGTCAAAGATATACTTAAACCCTTGTAGGTTGTTGTTACTGCTATCATAGATAAACTTGATAGGGTTGTATGCAGGCATCAGAGGCTGTGCTATTGCTATTTGTGTAGTTGGCATACCTATATTATTTGTTTTTGATTATTTGTTTTTGAACTCAGCCATAGCTATAGCATAAGCCTGATCCAATAGCTGAAGGTGCAGCTGCATTTTATCAGGCCTATTGAATACTATCCTAATCTGCTTACCTGTCTTATGGTAGACGTAGGCTTGCACCACTTGTATCTTATGTAGTATGTCAGAATGCATAGTAGCTGTCATCAGTGTAGTACTCCTGCCTTATGTGAGTAGTGGCATAACGGATGGCATCCATTGCATCATCAAAT
>Ga0209246_10000999_pt1 | contig 11476 bp, 7 predicted proteins | sample LauGreSpBDMM15SN_2_FD_187560 | JGI IMG/M metagenome (GOLD analysis project Ga0209246, IMG submission 187560) | Freshwater lake microbial communities from Lake Michigan, USA - Sp13.BD.MM15.SN (SPAdes) (version 2) | ecosystem: Environmental > Aquatic > Freshwater > Lake | place: Lake Michigan, USA...
GTTAGCGATTGCAGGGTCTACATCAGCAAGGCTGAATAGTTCCAACGCACGTGTAACAAGTACAGAGTTACCATACTCAGCAAGAGTAATAGTAACTGATGTAGGAGCAGCGATTGCTACAGAATCTTTCTCTGTAGATTCTGTCAGAGCAGTTGTTGACTCTGATAGGTCTGCGTATAATTGTAGAATTACGGTTGAGCCAGGATTTGCCAATTTAGCAGGGCGCTTGTCAGCAACACTACGAATAAGGGGTTCTGAACGCAACGCGAAGTCTAATAGACGGTCATAAGCCTTTTGGACTAGACCTGCAGCACCAGCGGTACCAGCAAGGTTGCCAGTTGACGAGGTATATGCATTAGCCATTGTTCACCTCCAAGGTGATTAGGAATTACTATGGATATTAATTGCCTTGAATTATTGAAGTGAGTTCATCTGCGGTAGCCGCATTCATAACTCTATTCATTAAATCTTGGGCTTTGTCAGGGGTCGTACCAAGTTGAGTAACTACATCCTGTTGCCGTAAGGCTGCACGATTTAGTTCCTGTTCCTCAGATACCGCTGGCTCTTTGGTTAATCCAAACAAATCGCCATTGTCGTCAAGCCAGTTATTAACTGACTCTTCACTAATGTCTTCTAAGTCTTTAAGGATTAATCTTTGTGCCTTTGGATTGACACCCTTCTTTTCTAGGACCTCTTTGACTACACGCTCACGCTGCGACTTGGATAATCCCTCAAGTTGCTCAGTGAGTTCCTTAATACGTTTTTCATCGTTGCGCTTGGCTTTTCGTAACTTTTTAAGTAAGTCACTTCCATCCAGTTGCGTTTCGTTGTCGGTATCTTGGTCGTCTTCGTCTTCATCCCAGTAGTTGTTGCTCATAGCAACCCACCCTTCTATTCGTTTAGTTTAGTCGCAAGCCTCAGGTTCCAATCGGGGAATCGGTCTGGCTCTTACTACCAGTCTTTTACGCTGTGTGGGCTGGTCGGTCACACAGGATTCTATTTTAGTACTGGCCTAAGCCTCTATTTTTAGATGCAAATCTTCCAGAACTTCCTTGGAATCTTGCTTCTTCTTCTTTCGTCAAATCTTGTAATGCTGTAAGGTCACTTGCAGATTTATTAATTATTGCTCTTTCAACTCCAACTTGACCAATAGATTGTCTATTAGATATTTCTGCTAATTTTCTTTCTACTGGCATAACTTGAGCAACTTGGCTGAACTTACCTAATGCGGTTTGATAATCAAGTCCAGAACGTGCATAATCAGTTGCTGTCCTTAAATCCAAACCTTGACTAATTTGTGTTGAACCAAGTCCCTGAGACTCTGCTGCTGCAAGAACTTCATATCCAGCAACATCTTGAGCGAGTTGGGCTGCGCCCTTATCACCAGTTGCTAAAGCCTTAGCAAGAGAAATTCTGTCAACATATGGATAAAAACGTTGAATAGTAGACTTTACTTGTTCTGGAGCAAAATCAATTTTATTAAATATATTTGTTACTCTATTATTAAACTCAGTAACAGATACGCCTTTACCTAAAACACCACCAAGAAAGTCTTCAGTTGCTAATTCTCCCAAACCTGAAGCCTTTAATATATCACCCATTTTTGATTCAGCCGCAAAATATTCAGCAATAGTTGGGACTGTAACTGCTAAGCCTTTTACTTTTGCATCTTGTAAAGCGTAAATTCCTTTAAATCTATTTGTAAAATCAATCATATCTTTATTGTTTCTTACATCTTGAAGAGCAAAATTTATAGATTCGTCAGGAGTTGCTCCACCTTTATAAAATTTTGAAACAGATTTATACAAAGTATCTACCCAGGGTTTAGACATCTCTGCCTCACCCATAAACATTCCTATTGTTCTTCTAAAAACATCAATCGCTAGTTCTTGAGTAGTTCCAGTATTAGTTGCAGTACCTGCCATTGAAAGAGGATTACTTCCTCCACCTGAAACAGGATTTCCAGAGGAATCATATCCTCCGCCAACTAAGGGTTTACCATTAGCATCATAACTACCCATTCCATCATTTACTAATGGAACTCCATATTCGCCATATTGTCCTGATACTTTTGCTGTTGCATCAGCCAAAGATACACCAGTAGAAACAAGTTCTTTAATTTGTTTTTCCTGAAGTATTCTAGCCATTCCAGCAGTATCAATGTTGCCGTTAGGAAGTGTTACTTGTTTTCGCTCTGCTGAAGTTAATTGTCCAGATATAGGAGTGTCATTAAAATATCCTTCTGAGTTAATGCCACCACGAGAAGCAAGATATTCTTTGGTATAACCTAGTGCTCTTGCTTCTGCTTCTTTAGCAGCGTTACGCTCTGTACCAGTAATAGTTAATCCTGATGCAGCAGATACTTTTCCAATTTCTAAAGCAGGAGGCGGCTTAGTAGAACCAACATCTAGTGCTTGTATTTTTCTTCCATCTGGCAATGTTACTTCTTTCATTTTGCCAGTTGATTGATAAAATGGGTCTCCTGCAGAGCCTGGAACTACAACAGGTGAGCCACCTGCCTTTGCTTTTTGTTTAGCATCATAAGCACTATCTGCTCCCATTATGCGCCCCCCGTTCCATATCCTTGTGCTTTAAGAAATGCAGTTGCACCTGAAAAGGCCATATCTTTTCCTTTTTTAGTTTTATCAAAGTTGGGATGGTTAATAGCAAAGTTGTATGCTTCTGAAATAGTTGCTGGTGCCATTTTGCCCAAGATTCCATCTGGTCTAACTAGTTTATCAATGTTGGGGTCATCTAATTCAATAGTATTTGGGTCAACTTCCCACAGGTTAGCAACTGTATTAATAATAGGTTCTACTGCGTCCCTAACAGTAAGCCCTGGGGTTGCCTGTAATCTTGGCGCTAGTTGTGGATAAGCCTTTATTGCTTTTTGTGTTAAGTCAGATTTTAAAGCCTCTATAGTTGTTTGACCAGAAGCAAGATTTACACCAAGTTGGTTAATTTCTTTTTGACTTAAGTAGTTAATTCCATTTAACTTAAGAAGATTTCTAATAGCAGCAATTTGAGTGATTGCAGTTGATGGAATCTTTTTAGTATCTTCAAAATTTACCTTTGCCCACAAGAATGATTGAGTAAAAGTGTTGGCATCAAATATTGATGGGGTAATAACAGTCTCAGTACCGCCCTCTGTAGCCTTACGAGTAATTGACTTACCAGAGTTTTTAGCCTCAGTTGATAGTTTATTAAAGTATTCAACCTTATCGGCCTCTGTAAGAAAGGCAACATCAAAGCCAATTGATTTAGCAATTTTATTTAATAGAGCATCTGCTGTTAATCTATCATAATTTGTATAAGTTACATTCTGTCCAGTATTTACTGGAGAGTTCTTTGTTAAGGTTGCTAAAACATCCCAAGGGCTTTGTTTCTGACCTTGTTTAAAAGCCGCAACAGCGCCATCAACGATATCATTCCATAATGCCTGTCGAGCAGAGTTTGTTGGTTGCTTGTTTGCTACACCAAGAAGATACTCTGTAAGAGTAACCTGAGCATCGGCTGGTAGTTTTGCAAATGATTTCTTGATAACACTAGCATCTGCTTTTACTAAATCACCATTTGCTGTAGGCATCCAAATATAAGTAACAGTTTTTTTACTACCCTTAGTAGGTACAACTATTGGTGGTGGGGCTGGAATGTTGGTAGTAGACACTATTTAGTCTCCTTCAATTTATCATTTTGGAAATACCTATTAATTATTTTCTGAAGTGCTGGGTCCCACATTTCTAAAGATTCTTCAAGGTATAAAGACCATTGGTCTTGAACATAACCTTTTGAACCACTAGGGGTATCTTGATAGGCTTTAGTATAAGAATCTCTGTATTCAATAAATGCTTTTGCGTGAGTCCAGAATTGAGTATTTCCAAACTTCTTCATCCATTTTTCATCATTAACAAGTTTTTGCAAACCATAGGCATTTAACCAAGCGTTATCTGCTCCACCTGTACTGGGTTTAAACTCACCCCACCAGGCTTCACTTATTGGACGAAGAGTATCTTCAGCATATCGTTTTAAACTTTCTCTTAACTCTGGAACGCTAAGGTAACTTGCATATTCTGCTTTAATTGCAGCATCATTTAATTCTTTTTTATAAGTGCTATATGCTTTCCAAACACGAGACTTTTCTAATTCAGTTTCAACCATTTGTGGTGTCTTAAGTTGTGAATTTAACTTTGTTCCACCAGGTAAAGTGGTATTTGGGTCATTTAGAAACTTATTAATTTGAGGACTGTATTCTTTTGGAAGGTCAGCAGTCATTAATCCAACAATTTCAGGACTAATTTTTTCTAGTTCTTTTGCAAGACCAGAAAATTCATCCCAAACTCTATCAAATGATTTTTGACTTGGTATAATATATGGTGACATTTCCTTAGAATTCATATACAACCTATCCATAGGAAACTTTCCACCACCAGCAAGGCTTATTTGTTTTTGGAAATCTTGGTCAGCAAGTTTTTTAGCCTCTGAACTACCATAGTTTTTTCCAGTTGCTGGGTTAACTTTGTTTTTATATTTATCAAGTAATATATTGTAGTAGTCATTATAGATTTTATCTGGTCTAGCCTCAACAAATTGAGGTGAACCAAGTAAAGAGAAATATTGTGTTCTAAATTTATTTATATATATCTGTTTTGTTGCATCTAATATACTTTTATCAGTTGGTTTTGGACCAAGTTTTAAATCATAAAGAATCATCTGAGCATTTGATTCAGATACCCAAGAATCCATCCAAGTTTCATTTGTTTTACTCTCAGAAAATACAATGGCAAGGTTACGTGCCCAGGCTGGGGTAAATGTATTTGCTACTTGGCCCTTAAGACTTGGGTTAATACCATATGGGAACATTTGGTCATAATTATACCCAGGAATTTTACCTATTGTATTATTATGAATTTTTTTAAATTCATCTTCACTATTAGGTTTCATATCATATAATTTACCAACAGCAATTGGAACTAACCAAGATGCTCCAGGTAAATTAGCAATAAAGTTAGTGGCCCTAGTGCTAACTGTAATACCTTTACCTTTATTAAATCCCATTTCTTTTGTTCCTGGGACTAGTAAATATTCAGCATCCATTGGGTTCTCGACAGGGTTTCCATATTTGTCTACACCAAAAGAGTTATAAAGAGAATAATAATCGTTTAAGAACATAGCAGTTCTTTTAGGTTTCTTAATAGCAAAACCAGCGTAACGCTGAATACCACTAGCAGCAGCATTTGGAAAAGTAGTTAATACTCTTGCAATGTATAAACCTCTATGCTGGCGAGGAATTGTATAAAATACTTTATTTAACTCATCAACTACTTCTGCAGCCGCTGCTTGTCTTACGGATAATGCTGTAGTTAAACTAACTTCTTGTCCTTGAGATACTAATAATGCTAGTTTGTCGGCTGTCCTATTTTGATGTTCTACTCCACCCCAAATTTGACGAATAAAGTTTTCTGGTTTTCCCAGCCAAGTCCACGCTCTAGAAGTAGCAATATCAACGTTTTGATTAATACTTTTTGTTAACGAAGTTGGATTTGCATAAGGAACTTCTAGTGGATGAATTGGAACCATTTGGTCTAATTTATCTGATAAAAGTTTACCTAAGTCAGTTTCTTTTACGGGACCAGCAGCAGCAAGTGCTTTTGCTTCATCTGTTGGCAAATGTCTGTTTACATAAGTAATACTGTCGTCAACAATTTGGTTTATATCACTAGTTGGTCTACCCATATTTGTTGCGTAAGACCTACCTTGACGAGTCGTAGCCCATTCTAATAATTCTGAACGAGACTGGCCCGCTAAAATTCTATCAATTAGAATATCACCACGCATATAATTATTAACCACATATGTTAACTCACCAAAATATGCTGGGTCAGCAGTGTTGGTTATCTTAGATGGACCTTTGCGTGTAATGGAAGTAATTCTTCCAGCAATTGCTTGATTTCCTAAAAACTCTATAGTTCTAGTAGCGTTTTGTGAAATTTCACTAACATATCCATCGCCAAGATAATTTTGATTTGCAAATGATGGGAATGTAATTTTTTGTCCATTAGGCAAAACTCGCGTAACCATATCTGGCATTGCTGGTTTCTTTTGGTAACGACCATCAGCAATTGAAAATATTTCTGCTTTTTCTTTTAATTTAGGACCAGCATTTGTTAAGGCTTGGCCAATTTCATCGTATGCTTTAGCAATTCTAGCATTGATTTCAGTTAATTCTGGGGCAAGGGAATTAATTTTATTACTTGCTTCTGCAACTAACGCCTCTGCACGTGCAACTAAGGATGCTTCTTGCTTATTAAATTCAACTACCCGTTTTAAAGTATCTTTATATTCTTTTTGTGGTTTAGTATCCTTGATTTTTAAAGATGCTAATTTTTCTGAAGAAACTTCTTTTCTTAAAGTTTCAATTCTTTTTTGTAAATTATATAAAGATGGAACATCTGATGGAATAGGTTTGGCACCATACTCAATTGTATACTTATTCATTGCTTGCTCTAATTCATCTACTACTTTTTCAGCAGCACGCAAATCTTCTTTAACGGCATCTGCCCAGTCCCGCTTTGTTGCTGGAGAAACCCCAGGTGTATTACTAAAATGTTGTTGATATTCAGCAAAAACTTCATCACGATTATTTATTGCTTTATTATATTGCTCAGATAATATTCTTACTTCTTTTTGAATTTCTTTTTTAGCGCTTGGAAGAAGTGTTTTTGATTTTTCAATATTTCTCATAACAAAATTAGCACTATTTTGAATCATTTTAGTTGATACTGCACCACCTAAAGCGCGAGTAAATTCTAAACCATTTGCTAAGGTTGCGCTAAGTACTGGTTCAAATACAGCATTCTTTGGTATGTAAGAAAATTTATATAATTGAGCAAAAGAAAATGCTTTATTTCCCAGTTCAAACACAGACCTAGCGGCTGCGCCCATATCTTCTATTTTATTTCGTGAACCACCCAAGATTTGTTTTTGATTTAATCGTGCTTGTTTAATAATCATTCTATCTAGTTCACCGATTGGTAACATAGCGGTAGAATTTACTAATTGTTTTTGAGTCATTGGGTTTACGTTAATTCTTACGCCAGTTGGGTCCATTGAGTATCCAAAATTACGCAAGTCTCCGTGAACAGAGTTAACGTTTGTCATTAATTCTTCAACCCATTGGTCTAATACAGCGGTGTCGTTAAAATCACGGCTGCGAGCAACGGTTATTACTAAAGATTTATTTGCATTTTTTACAACTAGTTCACGTTGACCATCTGTAGTGGCAGAAACAAACTCATCAATAATATTACGTCTATATTGAGATACTGTCATTTGTCCAGTAGGAGTAGTTACTAAATTATCACCTCTAGTAAATAAAGGAACATCATCAAAAACTGCCATTAACTCATCAATACCGTCAAGTGGGCGTAAACCAGAATGTGTGACAATACCCTTTGGCATTGATGTGCCAAACCAACGCATTAATACTGTTACTGGTTTGCCAATAATGTTTCCGCCAAGAATGGTCTGAGTCATTCCACCAATTTGAGAAAAATCTCTCTCAAGTCTTGCGGTTTTAATTTCTCCAAGACGGGAACGTGCTGCAATAAATGCTTTCTTGCCAATTACTGGTTCAATTGCTTTATTACCTGAACCAAAGAATCTTGGTTCTGTTGCAAATACACCAGTTTCTGGGTTTTCAACTTCTTTTAAGAATGCATCATATATTTCTTTCTGTTTTGGTTCCTTAGCAATTGCCTCATCAAAAGCAGAACTCCAACGTGCCCTTTGTTCAGTTGTGTAAGTAGGCAATTTTCCATTTTCAATAAAATAACCTTGGATTATTTTACTTCCATCACCCAAATACCATAAATCATCTTTACGACCTGCAAAGGAAAGGCGTTCAATTGCTGGGCCATAACCTTTATCGGCTAATAATAAATCACGAACAAACTCTGGGTCTTTAGTTTCTCTAACTAAGTTTGGTAAACGTGGATTAAGGCTATATCTTTTATCAACAAGAATACGCGTAATATTAATTATATTATCAGATTCTGCTAAGTCTTGAATATCTTGACCAAAAACAGTTTTAGAAAACATTGGGTCAGCGCCATTGGTTTTTAGAAAATTAATATGAGAGTCAGCAAGTTTTTCATAATTAACCATAGCGTTTATATCATCTACCGCTATCTTAGTGTTTAAGCCTGCTTTCATTGCTCCCATTTTTGCAAGAGCACCAGCGCCAGTAAATACTTTAGCGATTGCTACGTTTTTACCAATAAAATCTGTAAAACCAGTTATCCATTTTCCAGCAGGATTATCTACAAAATGTTTTTTTATGCTTGCATCATCCCATAAGTCTACTTCTTTTAAATCAATTCCAGCCTGTGTTAATGCTAAATGCTCAGCAATGCCTAATGGGTTAAATGCTGATAATAAAGATTTAGGTAAAGATTGACCAAGAGATACAAACTCACTTCGGTTCCAAGCATCTTTAACATCTGAGAATTGAAATCCTTCGCCATATTTTCCCTCAGCATAAAGTGGTGAGTATGGGTCAGTTGCTAAATTAACAGTTGAAATTCCACGAGCAATTGGACTGAAAACATATTTTTCTGCTTTTTCAGCAGCATATAAAACTGGGTCTGCAATTTTAATAAGTGTTGAATCTGTTGTTGGCACACCAGCATTTTTAAGAGATTTTTGAAGTCCTTGTTCGGCAGCAATACCTGCCTGGGCTGCTAATTGTGGATTGCCTTTAAATACGCTAGAAGTACCAAGTCCTGTTACACCTGATTGTAAAAATCCTGATACTAAACCAAGGTATGGCTGAGCAAGTCCTTTTCCAGTAAGTTTTATATTATCCCAAAATGACATTATTTAACCACCCCAACATTAAAGGTTGAAGGCCCGCCGCCTTTTACATCTTCTCCAGTTAAAGCCATAATGAAAATATCGCGGTCCTCTGTAGATTGCCAAGGAACCATTGATAAACAAATTGCAGTTGGAATATTGTCGTATCCTAAAGAATTTCCAAATTTGTCTAAATGGTCAAAGAAATTATTTTCTGTCCATTTCATCCAATTACCTTTTGTTTAATAGCATTAACTAATTTTTTGTATGTATCAGGAGTTCCAGGTAATCTTGTTATATTTATTAATTCTGGTAAATATCTTTGCATTAAGTATAAACCCTCAGCCATATTCTGGTCTTGATTACTTTGTTGTCCTTGTAAAGTTTCGCTACCGCGTCCTCTACCAACATCTACTCCATCGGATATAGGAAGTGAATCTCCACTATCAGCATCTAATGGTGTTGCACCAGCAAGCATAGATGATGCTAAATCTTGAGTAGGTTCGGCTGCTTTGATTGACCCTACAGCAACATTGCCTTCTACTCTTGAATCATTTAATGCTTTATTTTCTCCATATTTAAAACCAGTGTAATCTCCATTAGTACCATTTCCGCCCATTGGATTAACATTTGCAGGATTATATTGTGGCCCACCATTGGCACCGCCACGAGTTTCTGGTGAATTCATTGACGACATTTTATCCTCCTACTTAGTAAATTGTGTTTTTGTGTGAACTGGTCCACCGCACCAAACATTGTATTGAATTGCTACATTGACTGCTTTTTTAGCAGCACCTGATGCTTTGGCGTGTGTCTTTGTTTCTACTTCTATCATTGCTAAAGCGCCAAGGGCTAACCCTCCACCTGCGCCTATTCCGTATAAGCCTCTATCATCTCGCATATATCCATAGTCATCACTAACTTGATATAAATTTCCATTAAAACAAATTAATGCATCCCATCCAGCATCATCATCGTTCTTATTCTTTGGTGCTGGGTCATAACCTGCTTCAGTTAGAGTTTGTTTTATAGAGGGTAATACTCTAATCATCATAAATCTATCTGGGTCTTGTGTCTTAATTACTTTAGGTGGTTGCCATAGATTATTAAGAATATCTCCCGCTATAGCATCACCTGCTACTGCAACTAGATACTCATTAACCTTAACTATCTTGTCACACCCTTTGGCTACATACGGTTTATCTGTATATGTAGTCATTGAGTCTGCTGCTAAGACAGCCCAACCTTTACCCTGAACACCAACAATTGCAGTCATAGTCCCCTACTTAATTAGCCCCTAGTTACTACTCTTGCGTTTCCTTTTCCACCTGCGGTTAGACTCGAAAGAATTGTTTGAATGTCTGGTGGTGGAGTAGGTGCTGCTATTTGTCCACCTTGTTCTGGTGGAAGAGCGCCTCCTGCTGGAGCACCAGAGGGAGCAGGGGACGTTTGCTCAACCATAGGATTAGAAACTCCAGCAGAAGGAACTGGTTGCTGCGGAGCGAAAGTGGCTTCAATTGCGTCTTCTAGTGCTTGACCCTTTTGGCGAGCCTTGATAACCGCAGCAATCTTATTTACTATTCCAGATGCATCTTGTCCACCTGCAACCATCTGTGGAATTGCTTGACTTAGTGCTGTAAGAGAACCAAGAAGAGAGGCTCTCATATTTTCAACTTCAATTTTTTCTAACTCTTGAGTTACGTTAACTGTAAATGGCAACTCACGCATAGCCATATCTTTAGATATTAAGCCACCACCCAAGGCTTGTAGCATAAAAATAAGTCCCTGTGCTGGGTTTAATCCTGCAAGCATTCCGTAACGAACATCGGCTGAGTAGTCACCTTTAATATCTTTGGTTGGCTTGTAGGTAATTTCATATGGAGAACCAGAGTCTACACCACGAATTGTTTTTTCTTGAGGGTAAATAATTTCATCAACTTCAAAACAGATGCTAATTACATCACGAAGTGCTGCAGCAAAGATTGCTTGTGCTGATTTAACCTGTGTATCAAAGGCTCCCATAAGAGCCTGTACACCTTGACCAGTAACAATAGAAGCATCAATGTTTCCAGTACGAGATTCTGGATAACGAGTTCCTACTCTTAACTCTTGGTTAAGAATGTTTTGTTCTGTAAAGGCACCCTGTGGTAATGTTAGTTCTACTCGGCGAACACCTGCTGGGTTGGCGGTACGGATAACCGCATCTCCACCCAACTGTAATTCCTGTACATCTTGTGGAAGTACAATAGGGGCTTGTACAGATTTTTCTGCAGCCTCCATAGCAAGTAAAGCAAAACGATTACGAAGTAACTGAATTCCAAGTACATCGTCAAATTGTCCACGTAGTTCGCTGTCAATAGACGGCTTACGTGCTACAACTATCATCATTTTCCCAAGCGGATTTAAAGCCTGAGATAATATTAAATTTTGTCTTGCTGGTATATAAACTGTTGATTGGTCTTTATCGTAGTACCGAATCATTTCTATCTGGGCATTTAGATTTTGTTCGTATCTATCAGGGCCAAGTAGTTCTCTTTCATACTCTGGGAACTGGCTTACTAATTCACCTAGTGTAAGACTGTATCTTTTAGCAAATGCTATACAACGACCATAGCGGTCAAACTCT
>Ga0209246_10001000_pt1 | contig 11474 bp, 5 predicted proteins | sample LauGreSpBDMM15SN_2_FD_187560 | JGI IMG/M metagenome (GOLD analysis project Ga0209246, IMG submission 187560) | Freshwater lake microbial communities from Lake Michigan, USA - Sp13.BD.MM15.SN (SPAdes) (version 2) | ecosystem: Environmental > Aquatic > Freshwater > Lake | place: Lake Michigan, USA...
ATGGGCGCATGGAAACACTCGTTCCCTTCCCGAACACGATAGTTAAGCATGCAGCCGCCGATGGTAGTGCACCCCCGCTGGTGTGCGAGAGTAGGTCATCGCCAGGTTTACGGACCCCGGTCTCCGCAAGGAGATCGGGGTCCCCTCATTTACGCGGTTCGCCAGCCGGCCGGAGCATCCCTCCCGCCGGCTGGTTAGTCATGCCTCGGCCGAAGGCGACCTCACCCGATTCCTTTACGCGGACGCAGGGACTGGGGGCGCCTGCTCCTCCTCGCCAAACCCTTGCAGCTACCCGTCGCAGGTTAGCCAACCGACTTAGCTGCGCCCTGCCAGCTCGCCCAGGGTCTGCTGCGAGGTCGCCGTGGCCATGAGGCTCTGCTCGATGACGCTTAGCTCCTTGGCGGCAGGGTCCGAGGTGAGATCCGGCTCGCCGGCCGTCCCGGCCGAATGGGTATCCACGACAGCCCAGAGTTCTCCCACGGTCATGACCTCCAGCGGACGTGCCGGCTTATGGCCGCCGGTCCGCGACTCTGCCGCCAGGAGATTAGCGTCGCGCAGCATCTGAAGGCAGCCTTCCACCACGGTGGCCGGGACCCGCGCGGTCAAGGCGATGTCATCGGCTACCGGCCCGTCCTTGCCGGCCCGGTAGCGACGCAAGGTCTCGGAGACGCAGACGAAGGCCAGCGTCCGCCTAGCACGATGGCTGAGGCCTTCCCATGCCTTGTGGCGAGCTAGCGCGTGGCGGTTCTGGTAAGCATAGGCGACCTGGCCGCCGATCAGGACGAAGAGCCAGGTGAGGTAGGAGCCGAACATCAGCACGAGCACGATGCTCAGCTCTCCGTAGAGGCTCTGCAGCTGGGTGACCTTGCCGACGTAGAGCGCGGCGACGTGATGGTTGATCGCAATGAGCAAGGCGATCGCCAGTCCGCCGACGAAGGCGGCGCTCCACCGCACGCGGACGTTCGGCATCATCCGGTTGAAGGCCGCGAAGGCGAGCGTGAGCAGCGTGACCGAGATGAGGGCCGGGCCGCCGCCGCTGAAGAAATCGATCATGGCGGCGCCTCCCGGCACGCGTTGCATCGAAGTGGTCAACCACGTGGTGCCCTCGCCGATCGACGTCGCGATCGAGGCGGCTGAAAGCATCGTCAGCGTCGTCGCGCCGACGAGGAAGAAGAGCACGAGGAAAAGCAGGTAGTTCGCGAAACGATCACGCCAGCTTCGCCCGAAGCGCACGCCCCAGATGCCGTTCAGCGCGTCTTCGACGCGGCTCAGCATGAGCACGGCGAAGCCGAGGATGAGAGCCAATCCGATCACGCCCGCCTCGCCGCTCGCGGCATTCTTCAGCAGTCCGTCGACGAGCCCGTCGAGGTCCTTGTTGATCTCGCGCAAGGTCACGACCTGGCCGGCCTTGCCTGCCTGCGCGACGACCTGCGGCGCGACGTATTCGACGGCGGCGACGATCGCGCGCTTCGCCGGATTGTCCGCCTGCGCGCCCGCGCGTGAGAGGATGAAGCCGGACACCGTCAGCGCGAGCGCGAGCAGTGGCCCCAGCGACATCAGCGTATAATAGGTGAGCGCCGCGGACTGTTGGGGGAGTCGATTATCGAAGACGCCGTACCAAGTCGTGGCGATCACGCGCCAGCCAGCCTGCAGGCCGCCTCGCCATCCGCGCTGCGCGAGCGCTTCCGGCGTCCAGCTGGCGGCGAAGAAGCCGAGACGGCGTTGATCGCCCGGTGATTCAGCGGTGGGGCCCTTGTTCATGGGACGAAAGTGGGGCAGGGGGGCGAGCACCGCAATCTCCGCCCTCCGCCGGCCTGGTGAACACAGTGAGCAACACCAACAACTGGCGTTTGCCGAACGGTCCCGACCCCGATTTTGTTGGGGGATTCACCCTAACCTGGCCCCTTCATCAAATTTTCGTCAAAAACCCCAATTGTGAATAAAGTTTTTTACCTAAGTAGCGAAATGTCAGGACCTTGCGTAAAAACACTACATCTAGTGGTGAAATAAATTTGCAGCCCCTACATCTAGTAATTTACTTCGGGACATACCAATCACCTAGCGGCCTTTCCGGCCTCTAACTAAGCCCTTTACCCCACTCTCCATCCATGGAAACCATCACCATCAAAGTAGGTCAGAAAACCTTCGTCCTCGATAAGACCAAAGCCGAGGAAGCCTTCGCCAACAAGCGCGTCATCAACGGTCGCGAGACCATGTTCTTCAACATCCTCCCACTGAAGTATCAGTGGGCCTACGATCTCTACAAGACGATGAAGAACAACCATTGGGAGCCCGAGGATATCCCGATGCAGAAGGACTGCGAACAGTGGCGCGACCAGACCGGCCAGATCAGCGAGATCGATCGCTGGATCGTCAAGATGGCCATCGGCTATTTCTCCGCCGCTGAAGGCATCGTCGGCGACAACATCATCCACGTCGTCCGCGAGGTCGTCACCGCCCCCGAGCTCAAGCTCGTCCTGGGCCGCCACGCGCACGAGGAGAACATCCACGCCGACTCGCTCGTCTACATGATCTCCTCGCTCGGCATCAACCCGCATGAGTGCGAGGCGATGTTCGAAGACATCCCGACGATCGCCAACAAGGCCGCCTTCGTCGTCAACAATTCCCGCGCGCTGCGCCGCAAGCTCGACCTCACCAAGCTCGAGGACAAGCAGGCCCTCGCCCACAACATCTTCCTCTTCGGCCAGTGCATGGAAGGTACGCAGTTCTACGGCCTCTTCGGCATGGTGCTCTCCCTCGCCCGCCAGAACAAGTTCCCGGGCATCGGTCAGATGTTCCGCTACACGCTGCGTGACGAGTCCAACCACATCGACCTCTTCCGCAACCTGCTCGCCGAGCTGGTCAAGGAGAACCCCGACGTCTGGACCCCTGCCTTCAAGGAAGAACTCCGCCAGCTCATGGCCACCGCCGTGACGCTCGAGAAGGAGTTCATCCGCGACTGCCTGCCGGTCAATGGTCTCGGCCTCTCCTCCAAGGAGTTCGAACTGTATATCGACTTCATCGCCGACCGCCGCCTCCGCAATTGCGGCCTCGATCCGCTCGTCGCCGAGACGACTAATCCTTTCCCCTGGCTGTCCGAGATGATGGACCTCAAGAAGGAGCAGAACTTCTTCGAAGGCCGCGTCACCGAATACCAGAAGCAGGGCGCCCTCGGTACCGTCAGCGACGACGAGCTTTAATCGTCCTCAGGTCAAATTTAGGCGTTACCCCCGCAGCGCCTGCTTTGGCACGTTTCCTGTTCTTACTTAACCACTTTCCTTTCACCAAAAACCTTGCGCCGGCCACCGCCGACGCAACCCGACCTTCGTCTCTTCCTTTCCGCCTTCCACCCTTTTCCACACCACTCTCTTCAATATGAAATCCGAACTCCCTTTCTTCCGCGAAGATATCGCCCTCAAGAACGCCGTCCGCTCCCCGTCCGGCGCCAAGCCCCGCTTCAACTGGCGTGAATCGCTGCCCACCGTCGCCGGTGGCGCCGCCGACGGCCTCGATGCCGCCAAGATCGCCGACATCATCGGCGCCGCGCTCACCGACCTCCTCGTCGCCCGCCAGGAACAGGACATCTTCACCGAATCCAACCGCCAGTTCGTCGCCGCCGTCGCCAGCGATGTCGTCCGCGTGCTCTCCCAGTCCGGCGTCCAGGTCGGTGAAGGCCTCGTCCTGCAGGCCATCGAGGACGCCCTCGTGCGCTATAATCGCCACGACGTCGCCAAGAGTCTCCTCTTCTCCCGCGGTGGTCTTGACGCCGCTGTCGACTCCGTCTCCGTCACGACCCGCCTGATGCGCCGTAACGGCCAGGTGGTGCCGTGGATCCCCAGCAAGATCAGCAAGGCCGTCACGATGGCCTTCCTCTCGCTCGAGCTCGATCCCGCCCCTGCCGAGCGCGTCGCCTCCGGCGTCACCCGCCGCATCTCCGACCTCGGCCAGACGATCATCGGCATCGAGGAGGTCCAGGACCTCGTCCAAGAAGAGCTGATGCGTCAGGGCCACTACAAGGTCGCCCAGAACTATATCCTCTATCGCGCCACCCGCGCCCGCGAACGCGAGATCCTCGCCTCCCAGCCGGCCATCGTCGACGACCGTCAGGAGTCGATGATCCTCGTCAAGAACGCCGATGGCTCCACCTATCTCTGGAACGGCGACGAGCTCCGCAAGCGCATCGCCTTCGCCGCCGCCGGCCTCGAGCTCGTCCGCTCCCCTGAGCAAATCGAATCCGAACTCCGCCGCGGTCTCTTCAACGAGATCACCGAAGCCGACCTCCGCAAGACGATCGAACTCAACGCGAAGAGCCTCGTCGAAGTCGACGCCGACTTCGCCAAGTTCGCCGCGCGCATCTGCCTCACCTACATCTACGAGGAAGTCCTCGGTTGGAGCATCACCCGCGACGGCGTCTCGCAGCTCAAGGAATTCCACCGCGCGCAGTTCGCCGCCTACATCGACCGCGGTATCGCGATCGGTCGCCTCTCTCCTGACCTCCGCAAGTATAACCTCGCCAAGCTCGCCGACGCCCTCGACCCGATGGCGGACCTCGACTTCGAACTCCTCGGCGTGCAGACGATGTACGACCGCTACCTCATCATCGACAAGACGGTGAAGCCGGCCCGCCGCCTCGAGACGCCCCAGTTCTTCTGGATGCGCGTCGCCATGGGCCTCTTCCTTCGCGAAGAGAAGAGCCGCGAGGATTGGGTCATCCGTCTCCACGCGCTCTACAAGTCCCGCCGCTTCTGCAGCTCGACTCCGACGCTCTTCAACTCGGGCACGCTCCATAGCCAGCTCTCCTCCTGCTACCTTTACCAGGTCAACGACACGATCGAGTCCATCATGATCCGCGGCATCGCGGAGAACGCCTTCCTTTCCAAGTGGGCCGGCGGCCTCGGCGGCTCCTGGACCTCCGTCCGCGGTACGGGCTCCTACATCAAGGGCACCAACGGCGAATCCCAGGGCATCATCCCGTTCCTCAAGCTGCACAACGACCAGCTCGTCGCCGTCAACCAAGGCGGCAAGCGCCGCGGCTCCGGCTGCGCCTACCTCGAGACCTGGCACAACGACATCGAGGACTTCCTCGAGCTCCGCAAGAACACGGGCGACGACCGTCGTCGCACGCACGACATGAACACGGCCAATTGGATCCCCGACCTGTTCATGAAGCGCCTTAAGAACCGCCAGAACTGGACGCTCTTCCTTTCCAACGAGACCCCGGACCTGCACGAGACCTTCGGCGCCGACTTCGAGAAGCGCTACGTCGCCCACGAGGCCCGCGCCAAGAAGGGCGAGATCTTCGGCAAGGAGATCCCCGCCCTCGAGCTCTGGAAGAAGATGCTCGGCATGATCTTCGAGACCGGCCACCCGTGGATCACCTTCAAGGATCCTTGCAACGTCCGCTCCCCGCAGGATCACGTCGGCGTCATCCACTCCTCCAACCTCTGCACGGAGATCACGCTCAACACGAGCGCCGAGGAGACCGCCGTCTGCAACCTGGGCTCCGTCGTCCTCGACTCGCACCTCAAGCCCGATGGCAGCATCGACCATGCGATGCTCCGCGAGACCGTCACGGTCGCCGTCCGCGCCCTCGACAACGTCATCGACATCAACTTCTACCCGACGAAGGCCGCCGAGGTCTCCAACCTCCGCCACCGTCCGGTCGGCATGGGCGTCATGGGCCTCCAAGACTGCCTCTACCGTCGCGACATCTCCTTCGCCTCCGACGCCGCCGTCGAGTTCAACGACGAGATCATGGAAGCCGTGGCCTACTACGCCTACGAGACTTCCTCCGACCTCGCCGCCGAGCGCGGCACCTACAGCACCTACAAGGGCTCCAAGTGGGACCGCGGCCTGCTTCCGCAGGACACCGTCGACCTGCTCGAGCAGGAACGCGGCGAACCGATCGAGGTCAAGCGCGGTGGTCTCATGGATTGGGCTCCGGTCCGCGCCAAGATCGCCAAGCACGGCATGCGTAACTCCAACGTGCTCGCCATCGCTCCGACCGCCACGATCTCCAACATCGTCGGCAGCTCACCCTGCATCGAGCCTACCTACAAGAACCTCTTCGTGAAGAGCAACCTCTCCGGCGAGTTCACCGAACTCAACGGCTACCTGGTGCGCGACCTCAAGAAGCTCGGTCTCTGGAGCCAGGAGATGATGCAGCAAATCAAGTACTTCGACGGCGAGCTCAAGGACATCCCGGAGATCCCGCAGATCATCAAGGACAAGTATCTCACGGCCTTCACCATCGAGAATAAGTGGCTCATCGACGCCGCCGCCCGCCGCCAGAAGTGGATCGACCAGGCGCAGTCGCTGAACCTCTTCCTCCCGACCCCGGACCTGAAGATGCTCTCGCACATGTACCAGTATGCCTGGCGCACCGGTCTCAAGACCACCTACTACCTCCGCACCCTCGGCGCCTCCAACATCGAGAAGGCCACGGTCGAGAAGGCTCCCAAGGCCGAGAAGGCCGAGAAGCCGACGTATACCGAAGCCGAGAAGAACGCGTGCTCCATCGAGGCTATGCGCAACGGCGGCACCTGCGAAGCCTGCCAGTAAGGCCCGAATGGAGGGCAAGAGGGCCCGTTGACCAGAGGGCCAGAGAAATGAGGGCGTCCGCAAGGACGCCCTTTTTGTTTGGGTAGGGGCAGCACGCGGTGCTGCACCATCTTTGCTTCCTCTTGTCCTCAGGTCCTCATCGCATCTTTCTTCCATCCTTCATCATCCCTCGTCTATCATCGTGGCATGTCCTCGCTCGCCACATCTGCCGGTACGGTCGAGATCCTCACCCGCGAGGAATCCTTCGCCGAGCTCGCCCGCCGTATCAATGACCTGGCCGCCCGTGGCCCCGCCTCGGTCGGCCTCAGCGGCGGTTCCACGCCCAAGGCGTTCTATGCCTGGGCGGTCCGCACCGGCGCCCTCACGGCCGAAGCCATCGCGCGGATCGACTGGCACGTGAGCGACGAACGTTGCGTGCCGCTCGCTTCTGATGACTCCAATTTCGGCCATGCCGTCCGCGGCATGCTCGATGCGCTCGGCGTCCCCGCCGCCCGCCGCTTCCCTTGGCCCGTCGACCTCTCCCCGGTCGAAGCTGCCGCCGCCTATGAGGCCGTTTGGGCCCAGCGCTCCCCCGTCAAGGCTTTCGACCTCTGTGTCCTTGGTCTCGGCGACGACTCCCATATCGCTTCGCTCTGGCCGCAATGCCCGCTCATCGGCCAGCAGGCTGGCCCTCGCTTCACCGCCACGGAGTGGCCGGGTCGTGGCTGGCGCCTGACCATCACCGAAGTCGGCCTCGCGCAGTGCGCTGCCATCGTCGTGCTCGTCGGCGGCGCCGGTAAGGCCGCGGCCATGCGCGAAATCACCAGCGGGGAATTCGCGCCCAAGAGCCACCCCGGACAGGTGCTGCGTGCGCACGCGTCCCGGGTGACTTGGCTGGCTGATCAAGAGGCCGCCGCCGGCCTCTGAACCGCCTTACTGGGCCTTGGGTGCCGTGCCGTCAGTGGCCGCCGCCCCAGGGTCCTTCTTGGCAGGCGCTTGCGGCTTAGGCTCTTCTTCCACGAACTGTCCGCGCAGGCTCTCGACGGTCTTATGTCCGGAGACGTGCTGGATCAGGGTGTTGGCCACGAAGCGGCGCTCGGGATCGGCGGCCGGGTCTTCGAGGACGAAGTAAAGACGGCGGTTCTTCTCGTGCAGGATGAGCGGTGCGCGGTAGATGAGTCGCTGGCGACCGTCGGCCTCGGTGATGCCCATGAAGAAGTTCACCACCTCGCGCTTGGCCATCACCAGGGGGCTGCGGCTGCGGCCGGAGGGCTCGGCGTAGAAGACCTTGCCGCCCATGCTGCAGAGCAACCGGCTCTTGCTGAAGTTCAGGACGTCGAAACCGCCGAAGGGGAAGTTCTCGATGTTGATATTGAACTTACGGACCATGACCTTCTGCGCGCTTTCGAAGGCGAACATGATGGCGAGGGCCTCGCGGTCGTCCGGGGCCAGCGTGAAGTTGGCGAACGGCAACCAAGTCTCGATAGGTTTGGCTCCGGGCTTGCCGCTCGGATCGGGGATCTTGGCCTTACGGACGACGGTGACCGCCGCCGGGCCTTCGTAAAGGAAGGTGCCGCTGGGCGTCATGGCCCCCGGGTAGATCGGCATGACGTCGCGTTCGCCTTGGACGCCCAGTTCGAGGGCTTCGCCTTCGGCGAGCACCGGCATCTCCCACCAGGTGATGGTGAGGGCGCAGGTCCGTTCCGCCTGCCCGCGTGCCCGGCCCTTGCCGGCGGCTTTCTTGCCGGCATCAGGCTGTTCGGCCGGTTTCTTCGGCGCGGGTTCGACGGCGGTCAAGCCGAGGGTGAGGGCGGAAAGCAGTAGCCCCGCCAGGAGTTTCCTGAAGGTCATGGAATTAGATTTCGTTCGCGTTGAGCCAGCGAATGGAGCTCGCCTTGAAGCGACGTCCGAGGAGTCGGTTGATGTTCCAGTTCTCCTTCTCGTAGGTCGTCGCGTTGCCCGGCAACTTGAGGGTGCCGCCGCTGTTCACGCTTTCATAAGGGTCGACCATCGGGATGAAGTCGTATTCCTTCACGAACTGGCTGTTGACGCGGTAGGCCGAGCGGCGGCGATTGGTCTCGTCGTAGGCCGGCCCACGGGCGGAGGGCAACATGAGCTGGGTCGTACGCTGGACGACGACTTCGATCCAGGCGCGGCCGATGGTGTTGCCTGCGTTGTCGAGCGCTTCGCCGTAGGCGCGGATCGTGAACGTGTCCGAACGGGCGGTCAGGTTCGGGCCCACGGTGTTCAGGACGTCCATCTGGGTCACGACCTGCGGTGCGCCGAGGCCCGCGATGACCTTCTTGTCGTCGTTCGTCGCGCCGCTCATCGAGGCGATGTTCGGGAAGCGCTTGTCTTTGTAGTTCGTGGCCTTCTTCAGCACGCCCCAGACGCCGGGGCCGTCGTTGTTCTTGTCGGTGAAGTTGATGCCCCCGGGTCGCCCCGTGTTCGGGTCATTGAAACTTAAATCGCTCGGGGCGTCCGGAGCGCCGAAGGTGCCGTCCGAGAGCGAGCCGCCTGCATCCTTGATGGCCGCGCTGTTGATGCCGGATTTATCGATGGCCGCCTGGAGCGCGCCTTTGAGGCCATGCTCGGTGGCGAGGAGGCGGCGGTTGACGAAGTCGGCGAGCGACATGAACGGACCGCGATCGCGGACTTCCTTGACGACTTCGGCGGCGAGCTTATCGATCTCGGCGTCGGTGAGTTCGCGGTAGTTGTTCCAAGCGCCGACGGCACCGCTGCCGGGCTTGAACGAGCGGGCGAAGCGGGTGAGGACCGTGCCGCTGATGGACGATCCGTCGGGCATGGTCTGTCCGCGCATGCTGGCGAGCACGGCCTTCCACGCGTGCTTGGATGTGGAGTTCACGTTGAAGCCGCCGTCATAGAGGGCATTGCGCGCGAGGTAGGTGGGGTGCGGGAACTCGTTGGCCGCGGGGAACGTGCCGTCGGCGACGGCCGATTTGGTGTCCGGCTGGAATAGGACGCGCTTATTGGCCAGCGGGTTGTAGCCGGCCTCCAGGGCTTCCTTGACCGAGCGGAACGAGGTGGCGTCGAAGGTGCTGGCATTACCGGCGGCCTTCTTGAGCGCGGAGGCTTGGTCCGCCGCGACGTCGGTGTCGGTCGGCAGGTCGGGACCGGAAGGGAACATGTTCTTCTCGCCCGGGAGCGAGTAGGATGTTGCCTGAAGATTCAGGCCGCTGAAGTAATAAGCGTCCCACAGGGCGAGGTTGGCCGCGAAGGCATGGTCGGTCCGCACGTTGGCGATATTACGGATGATGCGCGTACCTTCGTGGATGCCGACGTAGCCGTTCTCCGGGATGGCCTTATCAGCTGGGTCGTTGGTGGAGTCTTTGGGGCCGGGCCAATCGGTGATCTTGGTCAGGTCCATGATGCCGGGGTGGGCGTACGATGCGCCGACGGTGAGGTCCGCGTCGGTGTTGACCTGGGCGAAGCTGGCCGAGCCGAGCTGCGCAAGGGAGAGCAGCGGACGGCGGGGCACGGGGAAGAGCACGGTATCCGAACGCTGTGAGATGGTGGGCTTCACGCTGTCGCCCCAGTAAGCGTTGATGTTATTGGCGCTGAGGGCCATCTCCGGTTCGACGCCGGCGAGGCCGCGCTGCGAGAGCACCCAGCCGATCGGCGTGTGCGCCTTGCCGTCGTAGCCGTAGAGATGGGCCTGTTGCGAGCGCACGCTCAGGAAGAAGGGCGACATGGGCGCGTTGTAGACTTCGGGCGGTGTCTCGAGGCGTAGGCCGCCCGAGGTGAACTTGAACGCCGAGGACGGGCTGTTGGAGGCGTTGAAGTCCGGATACCAGGCATTCTTGCCGGTGCCGCTCGTGAGCTCGGTCATGTCAGCTGAGCGGAGCACGAAGTCCGTCATGAAGAATGGCTGCTTGTCGTTACCGCGGTCGTAGCGGACGCCCCACCTCACCCGGCTGTTGAGCGTGCCGGCGCGGCCCGAGGTGATCTCAGGGCGGCCGAGTTCAGGGTCGCCGTCCTGCGGGCCGTAGGTGACCTGCTGGCCGATGACGTTCGTGTCGCCGCGCCAGTTCACGCCGGTGTGGGAGTTGGGGTTCAGGCCCGTCGCGATCCGGTAGTCCGGGGTGCGCGCCGTGCCTCCAGGCATGCTCTTTCGCCATTCTTCATTGAACTGGATGATGTTGCTCCAGTGGCCGTTGTCGTTGCCATACATCGGCCAGCCAGCGGTGAGGGCCTGGAAGTTGAGGAGCAGGGATTCGTCGACGAGGTGCTGGCCAGGCGCCGTGCCGGAGCCTTCGTAGGTGTAGCCACCGACCGTCTTCGTGGAGGGGTTGTAGGTTGGGTTGGGCGTGGCGGGGGAGCCGAACCATCGGCGATCCTTGTTCAGGGCCTGCCCGTCGATGCTCCGGTTGTTGATCAGGTAGAAGTTCCAGTGCTGGTGGCCACCGACGGCGGTGGTGCCGTTGCGCAGGCGCGGGAAGACGTAGCCCAGGGAATTGGGGATACCTTCCTCGCCGACGACGCGGCCGTCGTAGTTAACCCAGCCGGAGTTGCGCACGGTGAAGACCGGATACTTGCCGGTGTTGGGCGGCGCCGGGAATTCGAGCATCTGCTTAAGCTTGCGCGCGGTGCCGTCCCAGCTGGGTAGGCCGTCTTTGAGGCGTCGTGCGTTGACCACGTCATTCCAGATGCCGAGCGCGTCTTGGATGGTGCCAGGCGCGATCGTCGTGCAATAGTTGCCGAAGAAGCCGTGGGCTGGGGCCTGGCCGGCGCCGGTAGGGGCGGCGAGCACGTACATCTTGCCGTCGCTTCGGCGTTGCGGCATGAAGCCCCAAGTCCAAAGGCGTCCGTCCGGGATGAGCGAACCGGGGGCGCCTTCCTCGAGCTGGGTCGTCACGTCGGTGCCCGAACGGTAGCGGGCGTTGTAGAACGGCGTCATCTTGTATACCGCGTTA
>Ga0209246_10001002_pt1 | contig 11465 bp, 9 predicted proteins | sample LauGreSpBDMM15SN_2_FD_187560 | JGI IMG/M metagenome (GOLD analysis project Ga0209246, IMG submission 187560) | Freshwater lake microbial communities from Lake Michigan, USA - Sp13.BD.MM15.SN (SPAdes) (version 2) | ecosystem: Environmental > Aquatic > Freshwater > Lake | place: Lake Michigan, USA...
GGTAGTTTCGCAGGGCCGCCGGCAAAGGACGGTCGTACATGTAATGCACACACCCCTCCCGCTCCATCATCATCGCCTTGGCCAGCGCCGCCTTCTGGTGCGCCTTGAGCTCCACCCGAATCTTCGCAGGCTGCGCGGCCATGGGGTCGCTGGCCGTCAGCTCATGCTTGTAGATGTGGGCCGCTGCCGCGTGAACGTTCCCGTGAACGGCCGCCGCGTGAACGGCCGCAGGCGCAAGCGCAAGCTCAGGCTCCGGCTGCTCCATGGTCGCGCTTAGGCTGTTTTTGGGTTTGGGGTAGTAAGATGAAGGATATATGTGAGGGAGCTTTAAACGCTGGTTTTACAGAATGGGGCTAGGCCTCGCAACGTCCTTTTTTAGGGTCGGGATGGGTCAGATACGGCACGGTGGGGCGGCCTGGTGTAGGGTGACTTATGTAAATGAGGCGGTGGAACAATAAATGGTAGATTCCACTTAGAGCCAAACTAAAATATTCAATATAAGTAAAACAGAATGGACCCGGATAGTGACTCACCAAAAGAGCCTTTCCCGGACGTTGCCCAAGAACTTATGAAGCAATTATTGGCAGCTCATGAGAAAAAGAAGGCGTACTCCCGGAAGTATATGCAGGGTAGACGCAGTGAGAACAAAGAAGCAATAAATGAGTACAAGCGTCAGTTGTACAAGAAGAAGAAAGAACGCGATGTTGTTAGCAATCTATTAGGTTAGTAGCTAGCCAAAAATAAATTTCTTTTTAGAGAGTAGAACGTCCCCCGATGTTCACCCTTGCCAAAGATGAGGCACCTATATGCCTGCCTTCTGACCAGAAAAACAATACGGCAAATGAACGCATGAAGCATAGTGTGTCTTCCAACCCACAAGTGTTCAAGGCGCCTGCGAGGCTTGTTGATTGGTACTCAAAGAACGGGACAGACGGAACCCGACCGTTTACATTGGTGTATTCCGTGTCGGACTACAACGCATTAATTGCGAGCAACCGGTTTATGTGTGAGTACCTTCTTCCAAATACTCCTGTAAAGGCGTTCTTTGATGTTGACGTATACTTGCCACTATGTGATGTGTCCGAATCGAACGGACATTACTTTGAAATAAGAACCCCCTCTGTTGGCGAACGCGTCAAAAAAGCGTTTTCCACTATTCCAGTTTTGATTAAACAAACATATGTTCTCCTTACCCGAAATACCCGTCTCGTGCACTACAAGGGAGCAATGATGGCCAAAGTGTCAAATCGGTATGTGTTTCCAAATGTAATCTTTCCGTCCAATGTACAATTTGGTAGGTACCTCGAACATCTGGGCTTTAAACCAAATGAACCATTTGACTTGTCCGTCTACTCAAAAGGTCGCATCATGAACGCGCCATTGTGCATCAAGCCACAAAAAGAGCACAGTTCTGACCAACCGTGCCCGCCTATGAATATAATGATGATGGGACAAAGTGAATTCTATTGCATTGAAAACGCGCTTATTACGGCAGTGAACAGTAGTTTGCCGATGGCCGACATGGATAAGCTTATATCACCGCTTGTACCCCTTACTTCGAAAGCACTACAACAACATCAATCTGTCAATACAAGGAAAACAACGCCCCATACAAATTTTCGTGACATGAACACTGAAAAAATGTCGGATTTGCTTGCATGTTGTAATGCCGACTGTGGATATGAAGCATGGCTGCAAATAATTGCAGCAGTAAGAAACACGATAGGAGAGGATATAAGTGTTTACGACGTCTGTAGAAAATGGAGCGAAACAAGTCCTAAGTTCACGAGAAAATCGTTTGATTCCTTATGGGACTCACTTAAAATCCAGGAGACTCCACATATTGCTACAATTAAGTGGCATGCTAAAATCGACAATCCCGAACTGTTTGAGCAGTTTAAAGCAAAACATTCATCTATCGACATATATAAGAGTCGTTCATATGCGGCGATTAAAATACAATTTGAGAAAAGAGTGCTGAAGATTGTGTGTCCGGGATACTATATTGTAAGCACTAACATAAATGCGAATGTCAACATCGCAGACTCTTCATCATACATTGTTGTGGATGATTGTAGCTTAAAAGCAATGTTTCGTGATGTTCGCTACATCAAACAAACCAAAAAAGCGCAAAATGTGAAAGAGGAGTCGTTTGTTAGTGCGTGGATGGACGACCCAAACAAACGCCGATTTGAAGCTGCAATGTTTGACCCAAGCCGTTCTTTGCCTGAGAATGTGTTCAACACTTTTCGGGGATTCCGAGCAGACGAGATACCAAGCATTAAAGAAAGTGAAGTTGCCGAGCTCATACGTCCTATTCGCGAGCATATTCGAATGCTTATTGGCGAAGAAGGACAAGTCTTTATGGAAATGTGGCTTGCAAATATGGTGAAACGGCCTACAAAAAAGAGTCGAATTGCGGCTGTCTTCCATAGTAATGCAGAAGGAACCGGTAAAAGCATGTTGTTCAATTGGTTTGGAACAAAAGTGCTGGGCCCGAGCGTTTACAAGTGTATAGGTTCTCCCAAGAATCAGCTTTTTGGAAAGCATGCCAATGTTCTACAAGATACATTATTTGTTCAAATTGAGGAGGCATCAGGACGAACATTTCAAGACGCATCACTAATTGGAGAGTTCAAAGACATGATTACTCGCGATTCCACTGTCTTGGAGAGGAAAGGTATTGATTCTGTTACTATCAATAATTTTGCGTCGTTCTTACTAACTACCAATAATGATAATCCGATTCGGGTTGCTGCAAAAGATAGGCGATTTGTCTACTTCACGTGTAGTGAAGAGAAGGTTGGCAATGTTGCTTACTTTGAGTCATTGAGCAAACACCTAGTAAATGAAAGGGTCGCTAGAGCTTTTTACCAATACTTACTAAATGTTGAAATTCCGGACGTTGAAAACTTTGAACACCTTCGCCCAAAGACAGACCACTACGCTGAAATGCAACGGGCAAATATTGCGCCATGGGCGAAATTTATGTCAGCGCAAGCAATCGACAATAGCAATAACATTGTCAAAGCGTTAAAATTTTACACCGACTTCAAATCATGGTGCGAGGAGCGAGGTTATGGAGGAAGCATGCTAATCTCAACAACAGCATTTTCGTTAAAAATAAAGAAAATTGATGGGGTCGAGTTTGGACGAGCCTCCTCAGGTGTATTTTACTCATTTGATTGGGTAAAAATAAAAGCATGGCTGTGCAAAAATAATATGTGGGACGACGAAGCTTTTTAGACTTTGCGTGAGAATATAAACCCTACACAAAAACCAAAAACCTACACAAACCCTACATGCATTGTTTTTGCTATATTTCTTATGGTCAGCGTCATAGTTTATTATCGATATATCTGTAATATTGTAGTTTGTGTAGGGTATGTAGGGTATGTAGGGTATAAATGTCAAAATAATGCAGAAGACATGATACCCTCTCTTTGATGTAAAACCAACCCTACACCCTACATAACCCTACACGAGCGAAAAGTCCTTGAAACCCTTATAAAAATCACACTTGTTCAGTAACCTTTAATAAATAATCTATTCAGCATTTAACGCCAATGTAGGGTTTACAGAGGGACCCTACACAAATCTACACAAATGAACAGCGTATCATAACTCGCGGCATCTCGAACAAAAACAATAGGCAAACCAGCTTCGCTATGTCTCTATACAGACCGTTCATGGATGCGCGACCGTCTCATACTTATCACACCATCTCTTACACAGTCTGGTCTCATTTTTGAGCGTCTCACCCAAGAACGGCACAAAGTAAAGAACCATCTATCATCGCCTATTTAACAAATAATATGCATTATTTCATATAGTATAGAACGCCACCATGGAGCGTCCAGAACGCATTACAAGAAGCCACGCTCGTGCCAGCGGAATCGACATCACCGCAACCGCCGCCGCCGCACTCGCCGCCGCCACATCCACACGCAGTGCATCTACGCGCACCGCTACACGCACACCCGTGCCCAAAAAACTCACCGAGACCGAGCGCAATCTTGCTGCACTTTCACATCTTCTTGCAAAGCCAAATGTCAGCGCGACAGAAGTCAATGCATTCATGAAAGAACGTCACCGTCCCGCTTACATGTTCGCCTTCTCTAAATGGAGGGCCTCTATGATCTCGTGGGCTGAGAATAAACGTTGGGCGCTATTTTACTGTTATTTGAACTTATTCAGAGAGAAGTATGGATTTGAGCGCATGACATGGATGAAGGAAGTTTTAGTTATGCTTCAAGAGGTCCAACCGAACGAAATGTTTGGTACTAACCCATTTTGGCAAGAGCTCAGAGGTGCGCTTGGCGAAAGCACCAAATGGTACAAGAACTATGTGGAGAGTCTGCTGACAAACGAGGAACACATAAATCGTCTCATTGTCAAAGGTTGGTTTTGGCATTTTGAACTATTGTGGGCGAACGCTAAAGACGTTGCACCATCAACCCTAGCAGAAGCTCTAGCCTTGATTCTCAGAACGCCGGAGTTCAGAAAACCATTCAATAAGTTTGTGCATTTTGATGTGCTGCTTGATAATATTGTAAAAGGTGAACCCTCGACTTCTCAAAAGCTTCTGAGATTTTACACATCCTACTTCGATGCGCTCCCAAAGTCTACATTGGTAATTTTAGAATGGGTTGACTTTGAATCATCAAGTAGAGACCCCTTTATCGACACATGCTTAGAAAAGGGATTCAATGAATTGTTGCATGCTTTCTACGGCAAACTTGACATAAATAGGACCGAAAACAAGGTGTGGCTGAATATGTGCTTTAGGTCCCTTGTGTTTGCAACTTTACCACTATACACTTTAGCTTACAATAGAATAAAAAAGAGACTCGACTCCATCATACGGCACTACAAGCTGAATGTGAATAATATCTATATGGATTTCACGGACGTAATGCGGAGAGAATTTGCAACACGCGACCCTCTAAGAAACCACGAATTATGGGCAGGAAAGAATCTACCAGTGGTGGCTTTCGCGGTCATGTACAACCGAACGGATATAGTTCAATGGCTTCTCACCCTTGGCGCAAAGCTCAACCGGTGCGCAATTTCAATGGAGGACTTGACGACCAACCCCAAAATGCTGGCGCTCTTCCGGGCAAATACGCAAGCTACAAAGATACAGAGCGCATACTTGAAGCACATGATGCATCCAGACCACCCCACACAAGCCAATCGGCAGGCGGGATGGGATGCGTTGGCCAAGGCTAAGCCTCAATCTAACAAGTCGAATAAGTCCTCAATGACCGCCACTTAAGAATTATACGTATTATACTTTATAACAAAGGTCCATGGAGCCAGTGAAGAAGCCTAAATTGTGCCAGGCAGGCAAAGTCATTAATCCTACAACAGGTCGGTGTGTCAAAGAGAAGCCGACCAAGCCAACCAAGCCGAAAAAAGAAAAGCGGTTCCCCAAGGTGTGGGAATACGATTATCCAAACAACCTTCAAAGCAAAAAAGAACTTCTACCAATCGGCGTTAAGTTCATGAAAGGCATAAAGAGCCAACTACAACCGGGCGATATCATAACCCCCATAGAAGGCTATGACATTGATGGTTTGATTATCGTAGGCAAACGGGGTGCGGCCGTTCTTCCTATACGGTTTGGCAAAGAGGACATGATGTCGTTTTTGCCAGCGTGGGTCCTTGAAATGGGTATGAAAAACGGTTTCCCTCTTGAAAAACTAATTAAATTGTATGCGAAAGATACGCCGCTGAACTTTTTAATCTTGCCAAAATCGGAACAACGCGATGGTCTCAACATTGTTGGCGGCGTTGCCAAATCAGTGCTGGTCTATAGCATTGAGTACGGTGAAATCCAAGTCGAGAAAGTCGATTTTGATGCAAAGGACCTTTTCCTAAAGTAAACACGAACGCGTCTCTCATTTTTCCCAACGTTTACCACAAGAACGGCGCGCGACCCGAAGGGAGCGAAGCGACCGAGGCTTACATCCCATGAACGGTGGCGTTATGCGCGTCATCTCGAACAAAAACAATAGGCAAATCAGCTTCGCTATAGTCTCTATACAGACCGTTCATGGACGCGCGCCGTCTCATGTAACGCCCGCCTTCCCTTACACAGTCTGGTCTCATTTTGACCACATTTAACGCAAGAACGGCGCGCGACCGAGGCTTACGTCCCATGAACGGTTGCGTTATGCGCGTCATCTCGAACAAAAAAATAGGCATATCAGCTCCGCTATAGTCTCTATACAGACCGTTCATGGACGCGCGACCGTCTCATGTAACGCTCGCCTCCCCTTACACGGAACGGTGACATTTTTACGCGTTTTGACACAAGAACGGCGCGCGACCCGAAGGGAGCGAAGCGACCGAGGCTTACGTCCCATGAACGGTTGCGTTATGCGCGTCATCTCGAACAAAAACAATAGGCATATCAGCTCCGCTATAGTCTCTATACAGACCGTTCATGGTCGCGCGCCGTCTCCTGTAACGCTCGCCTTCCCTTACACAGTCTGGTCTCATTTTGACCACATTTAACGCAAGAACGGCGCGCGACCGAGGCTTACGTCCCATGAACGGTTGCATCTCGAACAAAAACAATAGGCAAATCAGCTTCGCTATCATCTCTATACAGACCGTTCATGGTCGCGCGCCGTCTCATACAAACACTCGCAGTCCTTACACAGTCTGGTCTCATTTTTAACACAAGAACGGCGCACCCATTCACTTCAAACAACGAAGTCTTCCTTCCCAACAATCTTGATGCCCATCTCGCGCGCCTTTTGCAGCTTCGTGCTATTTTCATTCGGGTCACTGGCGACAATCAGTGTCGTCTTTTTCGAGATGCTTGCGGCAACGTGACCGCCCTTGGCCTCCACCGCGGCTTGCAGCGCCTTGTCGCGAAAGCCAGTGAACACCAGGACTTGACCGGCCATGGTTTGATTCTTAGGGGGCGAAGCTGCCCGTGTTGCCGCGTTGCTCGGTCCTGGACCTGCTGTCACTCCAACAGGCGCCACTCCGGCTTTAGACTTGCACTCCACCCCAATATCCTTCATCAGCGCCATAAACTCCGGCAGTGCCTCGAAGAAGCCGTCCAACGTCTTCTGACCAACGCCCTCGACCTTGCGCTTCTTGTCTGCAATAGCCTTGCCCGCCACAACCTCCGGGTACACCTCCACGATTGCTTTAATCCGGCTCACGCCAATGCCACGGCCAAACAGGTTGCTCGCCACCATCCACTTCTCGCATGAACCGCGCTCTCGGACGGTCTTGATGCTCGCCGCAATCCTCTCGGCCGTCTTATCGCCCATCTTAAAGCCCTTGAGCGCCGCGGCGTCCAGCTTCATCAGGTCGCGAATGCTCGTCACGCCGCTCGCCGCCAGCTTATCAACCGTGCCGCGGCCGACAAACTCCATCTCCATCGTCTTGGCGAAGTACTCGAGCGCGCTCGCGGCCGCCGCGGCGTCAGCGACGTCATTGCCCGCCACCGCCCGGATGTCCACCTCCGCACCAGCGGCGCCCGTGCCCACCACCCACTCCCAAGTGCCTTGTGCAGGCATGAGCGGGCCGCCCGGCGCCGGCGTCACGATGCGCACAATCTTAGGAATGACGTCGCCGCTCCTAATAATCACCACCCGCGCACCCACGCCAATGGCGTTTGCACGGATGTACGCGGCGTTGAAGCCCGTCGCACGGCGAATGACGACGCCGTTCAGCGCCACCGGCTCAAATATCACGGTCGGCTTCATGTAACCGTCCTTGCTGACGTTCCACTCCACGTCCACCACGGTCACCTCGGCCTCGTCGTGCGTCACAACGCTCTTGAACGCAAACGCATGCTTCGGGTTCTTCAGCTTCATATTTCTATGTACCTCGTTGTGCGCCACAACAATGCCGTCAACCTCGTACGGGCTCCTCTCGCGGCGTGCGACCAGCTCCACACCAAGAGCGTCCATCGTCAACTCCGCCTCCTTCCACACGCGGTGCGGCACCACAATAAAGCCGGCGTCCTCCATCCACTTCATGCTATCGCTCGGCGACATCCCCTTTGGCTCCATGAGCTCGTATGCCACGAACTCCAGCTCCCGCGCCACGTCGGCGTCCGGCGTCTTGGCGTTCATGACGCCCGCCGTCACATTGCGCGCGTTGGCACCGCCCTTGGCCTTCACCGTCTTTTCCCACGCCTTTCGCGAGAGAATCACCTCGCCGCGGACGATGCACTTAACTTGCGGCGCGGCGCCCTTGATGTACTTCACGATACCAGAGCAATCTTGGCCCACTTGGCCGTCGCCGCGGCTGTAGAGCGCCTTGGCACCCGGAATTCCCCCAATCACAAGCATGGCCGAGTTTCCGTCGAGCTTATCACTCACGATAACCTCGCCCGGGTACTTGGTCTTCCACTTGTCGACGGCCTTGGCATCGTCGCGAATCTTGTCCAAAGACCCCATCCAGTAGGGCAACGTCACTTTGCGACCGGCGTCCCGAACGGGCGCACCCACTGCGGCGAGCGCGGCGTTCTTCGGGTTAGCCGCCTTCAGTTGCGCCTTCAGGGCATCAAACTCGGCGTCCTGCAGCACCGCGTCGCCCGTGTTATAGTAAGCATCGTTAGCGTCCTTGTACAGCGTCTCGAGGTCCGCCTCTTTGAGCGTCACGCCCTTCCGGAAGCGCTCGACCAGTGCATCGAGGCCGTCACGCCCTTCCTCGTCGTTCTTATTATCAGTATCTTTCTTCGCCATTTCTGCCTCTTCTACTTCTGATGTTTTTTCTATATATACTTCGGCTTTAAGCACACTTTGGCTCCGGCGACCGCCTTTGTGCCGGACCCTATTTAAGAGCAAACCGACACATCCAATCAACATACCCACCCCGAACACCTCTACGATGCTCGGCAACGCCCCACTCGTTCTGTCGCGTCTGACCCTCCATGGCAACGCTCTTCGCACAACGCTCGCCAAAAATAGCACGCACATGTTCACGCACGGGTTCGTACAACTCCTTACCTTCTGGTGCGTTCTTTGTTTGTACGTCTCGCGCGCGATGGCCTTCATCAACCGGCAATTCCCCTCTTCGATTATCGACCTCTTCTACGTCGACCCCAACACCCGCATCGTAATGCCGCTCTATGCGCCGTCGTGGCCGAGCCGAATCGGGTCAACCTGGTCGAACTGGCATGCGAACCACACCAAAAGCGACTTTGCTCACACCCCCTCCCCCGACGGCCTCTACGTCTTTCGCGTCTGGAACCAAACCACGGGAAAGCAAGAGCACTACATGCTCACGCCCAAGCACCTCACCGAGGCCCTGCAGCTCAAGTCGCTCTCCGCCATGTGGGCGTTCAGTGACGTCGGCATTGTGAACAGCCTGCACAACTACTTGCACAATTACTTGCAACCCGCGTCCCCTTCTCTAGCCACACCCGACCCCACCCGCCTCCGCTCCGACATGTCCGACATATCCGTCTTTGACTTATCCATCGACGGCCGCCCCGCCTTGCACACCCTCAAATCCTACCTGCCCTCTATCACCATGCCCGACAACGTCAGCGCCCAGACCCTCGCCATCTGGTTCACCTACCTCCGGTGGGAACAGAACGAGAAGGGCGCGTCTCTGGCCTATCCCTTTGACACCACATCGACTGTGGTTATCTCGGACGAGGACCTAGACGAACGCATAATCCAGAACAACCAAGTCCTATTCACCCGCAAAAAAGGAGAGTAGAACAAAACAAACAAAAACAACCTAAAGAAATATCGCCATCATATCTTAAAACCATGCAGCGCCCCTTCGCCAAGAGAAGCGTGCTAGCCCAGGGCAAGGACACGCCCCGCCCACGGCCTAGCCCCCGTCCTATGCCCCGACCGCGTCCTAGCCCTCGTGCACTACCAATCCGCTGCACAACACCAAATTCGCCTATCAGCTCCCTCAATTCGCTCTTCTACAAGTCATCTTATCCGCTCACGGGCAACGAGCTGAAAACTCTGCTACAGAGCCGTCAAGTCCGCATCTCGCGCCGTGGCACTGACATCGTGATGCACGTCCTTCCCGCGCCATGGAGCGTTCCAGACGACCTTTGGGCAAACCTTGCCCTAGTTCTCAACGAGTGGAACGCGACCTCTATCATCCGTGACAAAATCCCCCTTCACATGGACATCGCAGGCGACCAAGAGACGGTCTCAGTGATGCTCAACGCTCAGGTCAGCCATGTGCGAGAGTATGATAATTGGGTGGATCATGCTTGAGCTTGCTGGCCTTGCCAGACCATGCTTGAGCATGCTTCGCCAAACCAAAACCTCATTTTTGCTATTTAGCAGCGTGCATCAATACCGCTACAAATCTTGTATAACCAACCTGCAGAGTAGGAGGGAAGAAGAGAAAAAGAGAAGAACCATGCTGGGTTACTCGTCATCCTTTCAACAAATCACTGCGGGTGGGGCGAATCCACAAGGGCTGATAGAGGATGTGTCAACGCGCGGCCTCCAAACGGTGCGCATAGGCGAGCTAGCGGGCAAGCTGGCCACCGGCGTGCGCAACGTCTTCACGGGCTACGGCGCCGCCGCTCTTGGCCAATCTATCAACAACACGGTTCTCATCGGCTTCGAGGCCGGCCGCGAGGCGTCCATTCTCACATCCGCCACATTTGTGGGCGCCTACGCCGGCGCCCGCGCGGACCGCTCCCACGAAACCACTCTCGTCGGCTACGGCTCCGGCGAATTGATGAAAGACTGCACTCAGTGTGTTGGCGTCGGTGCCTACACGCTCCGCGAGGCAACCGCCGTCCAAACGACGGCCGTGGGCTGCCGCGCCCTCGAACGGAGCCTCGACGCCGACTACAACGTGGGCATCGGCGCAGAGTGCATGCAGAACCTGCGCTCGGGCTCTTTCAACACGGCCGTCGGGTTTCAGGCGATGCGGGCGGCCTTCACCAGCAGCGAGTGCGTGATGCTCGGCGCGTACGCCGGCTACTCGAACGCCTACGGCACGGGCATCACCGCCGTCGGCTTCAGAGCATGCGAGTTTTTAGAAGACGGGAAGTACTCGGTCGCCGTAGGTGCCTACGCCCTCCAACAATCCTCGTACACGAGCAACACAGTCGCCATCGGCCCGTACGCCGGCGCGGCGGCCATCGCAACGGGCGCGGTGCTCATCGGCACCAACGTCGCGTCCCAAGCGACCGACGTCAGCGGGAGCGTGATTATTGGAGAGAGCGCGGCGTCGCATCATCAGGGCAACGACAGCGTCATAATTGGCGCTCGGAGCGCGCCCACAGTGCGAGGCAACGACAGCGTCATAATAGGCGCGGACGCGTTAAGCGCCCTTAGCACGGTCTTTGCCGACTCCACGGTGGCCATCGGCCGCAACATCGCGCCATCGCTTCGCAACTCCACTGCCTCCGTGTTCATCGGCCCCGGCGCCGACAGCTTCCGAGCGAGCGTCACAAACGGCATTGCCATCGGCACCGTCAGCACGACCACCAGCGACCG
>Ga0209246_10001005_pt1 | contig 11455 bp, 7 predicted proteins | sample LauGreSpBDMM15SN_2_FD_187560 | JGI IMG/M metagenome (GOLD analysis project Ga0209246, IMG submission 187560) | Freshwater lake microbial communities from Lake Michigan, USA - Sp13.BD.MM15.SN (SPAdes) (version 2) | ecosystem: Environmental > Aquatic > Freshwater > Lake | place: Lake Michigan, USA...
GTGGGCTGGATTCCACAAGCTCCGGCACTGTGCTGGAGGAGGCAGGAGGTGGCGAAATGCCCGCAGAACCGGTAAGGGCAGGGTTGGCTTTTTCGAGAGGGTGTTTTGCCGTTATGGCGATGCCACCGGTGGCCAACAGTGCCTTTAGGAAGGTTCTTTTTTTCATATGCGCCGCAATATAGCAAACTTCCCCTGGCTAAAAAAACAGCAAACTTCAAATACCGAAAAAGAGTTTGGCATTGGCTGTGGTTTGCCTGGCAAGACTGCCCCGATCTACCCCCAGGCGTTCTGCCACCAGACCCAGGACCCAGATCAGATTCGCCGGTTCATTGCGGCGTCCGCGCGGCTTCGGGCGTATGTTGCGCGGCAACAAGTAAGGCGCATCGGTCTCCAGCAGCAAGCGGTTGGCCGGGATGTCATGCAGCAATTCCTGCACATGCAGGCCACGGCGCTCGTCACATACCCAGCCGGTGATGCCTATGTACATATCAAGATCAAGATAGTCGAACAGTTCGTCCTTGCTGCCGGTGAAACAGTGCACGACCCCCTTGGTCAAGTGATCACGCTGTTCCTTGAGGATGGCATGGAAATGTTCATGTGCATCGCGCTGGTGCAGGAACACCGGAAGCCCGGTTTGAACGGCCAATTCCAGTTGTGCGGCGAAGGCGGCTTCTTGCAAATGGCGTGGGGAAAAATCACGGTTGAAGTCGAGCCCGGTTTCGCCGATCGCAACCACGTGGGGCTGTTGCGAGATCGCATGCAGCTGGGCGCAGGTGTCAACACCAAAACCGGCGGCATCGTGCGGATGCAGCCCGGCAGTACTATAAAGGAAGCCCGGCATCATGCCAGCCAGCGCTGCGGCAAGCTCACTGCTGGCGACGCTGGTGCCGGTCAGCACCATGGCCTCGAGCCCAGCCGCGATTGCAGCAGCAATCACGTGTTCACGGTCGTTATTGAAGCTTTCGTGGCTGAGATTGACGCCGATGTCGATCAGCGGGGGAAGGGTGCTCTGCATGCTCGCTACCGGACTGCTGTTACTTGACGTGGATGGTACGTTGCCCAAGAGCATATTGCACAGGGTTGCGGGTTCCAGTTGGCACTCTATCCCCAACATGTAGGTCAAGGTGGCTGTCCCATTTCGCCGGAGATGAGTATAATCATGCTCTGTTACAGGCAACTGAATACCTTGGAGCTAGCCTTGGAAAAGAAGCATATCGACTGGAGCAAATTGGGTTTTGAATACACCAAAACCGATTACCGCTTTTCTGCGACTTGGGAAAACGGGAAATGGTCTACTGGTGAACTCCTCACCTCCGAATTCATCCAGATGCATGAAGGCTCGCCTGCGCTGCATTATGCCCAGCAATGTTTTGAAGGCCTGAAAGCCCAGACCACGCAAGACGGCCGCATCCTGTTGTTCCGCCCCGAGCTGAATTGTGAACGCATGCAGAACACGGCTGACCGCCTGTCCATGCCGCGCGTTCCCCCCGAACTGTTCCTGCATGGCGTGCACGAAGCCGTGCGTGCCAATGCCGCCTGGGTTCCCCCCTATGGCAGTGGCGCCTCCCTCTATATTCGCCCGCTGCTGATTGGCGTGGGTGCCAATATGGGACTGCGTCCTGCCAAGCAATATGAATTCCGCGTGATGGTGTGCCCGGTAGGCCCGTATTATAAAAGCGGCGGCCTTTCCGCCATCTCGCTCGCCGTCTCCGATTTCGACCGCGCCTCACCGCACGGCACTGGCGATGTCAAAGCCGGCGCCAACTATCCTGGTGGTCTGTATGCCACCCGCAAGGCCCAGGAACTCGGTGCCTATGAGGCGCTTTACCTGGATGCCGCCGAACGTCGCTATATAGAAGAAGCAGGATCGGCCAACATCATTATTTCGATTGCTGGCAACAAACTGATCACTCCGTCTTCCCGCACCATTCTGCCCAGTATCACCCGCCGCTCGATCATGGATATCGCCAAGCATGAGCTGGGCATGCAAACGGAAGAACGCCCGATTGATCTGCGCAAGGAAGTGGGGACTTTCGAGGAAGTCGCAGCTTGTGGCACTGCTGCCGTGCTGTCCCCGGTCGGCCGGATCTGGGTCGATGGCAAATGGCACAGCTTTTACGGCAATGGCGAGAAGGTGGGTCCGGTCATGCAGAGCATCTATGATAACCTTTGCCAGATCCAGAAGGGTGACCGAGCAGACAACTTTGGCTGGACGGTGCCGGTCAAGCTCGACTGAGCTTTTTTCGCTGTCTTCAGTAGAGGCGGGCCTTTGGGTCCGCCTTTTCTGTTTCTGAGATCCCAATCAATCGCTCCTCCAAGGCACAGGCTGCGCTGCCATTGCTCTCAGGCTCCAATCTGCTCCGCTTGTGCGACGTGGCTCCGCGCCGGACACACCCGACCAAGCCTTGTTGGGCAATGAGTGCGTGGGCGTCCTTCGAAACTTGCGCAAGTGGTCAACAGACATCCACGCGCTCAATGTCAGAAAAGGGCCTGGCGGGGGGAGGCACTGCGGAGCCCGCCGCACGCAGGGAGTTCACCCCGGCGGGACCGGGCTCTGATGCAACTTCGTGAGTGTCTCAAAACGCTATCCCCAAAACGGCAGCAAAACAGTCCCAAAACGTTCCTGTAACTGCTGTCCCAAGAGGCAAATCCGGCAAATCGGGCTGGCACAGCGCCCGGACCTCTGCTTTCCTTTTGCTAAAAGCGATGCTTAAATGCACGCCTTTTTTAGGGGTCGGAACTTTTGGCCCGTTCGCCCGGCTCCTGTCCGGTCTTTATGACCACATAGAAAACCTAGGAAAATCAGGCAGTAATGGCTAAGAATCTGGTAATTGTAGAGTCTCCTGCAAAAGCAAAAACCATCAATAAGTACCTCGGGAAGGACTTCATCGTGAAGTCCAGTATCGGCCATATCCGCGATTTGCCGGTCGGTTCCAACGGGGAAAATGTTGATGTCAAGGCGCGTGCCAAAGCTGCAGCAGTGACACGCAAGCTCTCTGCTACCCAAAAAGTTGCGCACAAAGCCCAAAAATCCAAAGAACAGCTCGTTACCCGCATGGGCGTCAATCCCGAGAAGCACTGGCAAGCCAACTACCAGATCCTGCCGGGCAAAGAGAAGGTCGTCAGCGAACTGAAGAAGCTGGCGAAGGAATGCGACACCATCTATCTCGCGACCGACTTGGACAGGGAGGGGGAGGCGATCGCTTGGCATCTGCAGGAAGCCATTGGCGGGGAAGCGAGCCGTTACAAGCGCGTGGTGTTCAACGAGATTACCAAGAAAGCCATCGACGCAGCCTTTGCCGTGCCCGGGGAACTCGACATGAAACATGTTGAAGCCCAGCAGGCACGTCGCTTCCTGGACCGTGTTGTTGGCTTCATGCTGTCACCTTTATTGTGGGCCAAGGTCGCTCGCGGCTTGTCTGCCGGACGGGTACAGTCAGTAGCGGTACGCCTGCTGGTGGAACGCGAGAAAGAAATCCGTGCCTTTATTCCGGAAGAATTCTGGGAGCTGTTTGCCCAGCTCAACAGTGCCAAGCACAAGGAGGCCTTGCGCTTCCAGGTTCTGAAAGAAGCCGGCAAGGAATTCCGTCCGCCCAATGAAACGCTGACGCAAGCGGCCGTGGCCAAACTCAAGGCTGCTGCCTACAAGGTCAGCAATCGCGAAGACAAGCCGACTACTTCCAAGCCCAAGGCTCCCTTTATAACTTCCACTTTGCAGCAGGCTGCGTCGACGCGTCTGGGCTTCAGTGTGAAGAAAACCATGATGATGGCGCAGCGTTTGTACGAAGCCGGCCACATTACCTACATGCGTACTGACTCCACCCATCTGAGTGTTGATGCCGTGAGTGCGTGCCGTGATTACATCGAGTCCCGGTTCGGCAAAAAATATCTGCCGGAACAACCGATCGGCTACAGCAGCCGTGAAGGTGCGCAAGAAGCGCATGAAGCGATTCGTCCCAGTGACGTGAAGGTTACCGAAAACTCCAATGCACTGTCAGCGCTGGAACGTGATGCGCAGCGTTTGTACAACCTGATCTGGCAACAATTTGTGGCTTGCCAGATGACACCGGCGCGCTACACCAGCAGCTCCGTGGATGTTCAAGCAGCCGATTTCGAATTGCGTATCAAGGGCCGCATCATGGAATTCGACGGTTATACCCGTGTGTTCCCGGCCGGCAACAAGGACGAGGATGTAGTGCTGCCCGATATCAAAGTGGGCGATGTGCTGAAACTGCAAGAGCTGGTACCCATCCAGCATTTCACCAAACCGCCGGCACGTTACACGGAAGCGAGTCTGGTGAAAGAACTGGAAAAACGCAGCATCGGCCGTCCTTCCACGTATGCGTCGATCATCTCCACTATCCAGGATCGCGGCTATGTGAAGCTGGAAAACCGCCGCTTTTACGCGCTGAAAATGGGCGATATCGTTACTGATCGCCTGGTCGAGAATTTCGGCGAGCTGATGAGTTACGACTTTACCGCCAACATGGAAAACTCCCTTGATGATATTGCCCAGGGCAAACTCAAGTGGTTGGATGTGCTCGACGATTTCTATGCGGACTTTACCCAGCAGCTTGCCAAAGCCCAGTCGGAAGAAGCCGGCATGCGTGCCAATGATCCGACCGAAACCGATATTCCGTGTCCGCAGTGCGGTCGCAACATGCAGATTCGTACCGGTGCGACCGGTGTGTTCCTGGGCTGCTCCGGCTACAACCTGCCGCCGAAGGAGCGCTGCAAATCCACGTTGAACCTGACGCCTGGCGATGAAGCCATCAGCGTGGATGCCGATGACGAAGCGGAATCAAGACTTCTTATCAAGAAACACCGCTGCAAGTTGTGCGATGCGGCGATGGATTCATGGCTGCTGGATGAGAAGCGCAAGCTGCACATCTGCGGCAATAATCCGGGCTGCCCAGGTTTCGAGGTAGAGCAGGGTAATTACAAGATCAAGGGTTATGATGGTCCGGTGATTGCCTGCGACAAGTGCGGCAGTGAAATGCAGCTGAAAACAGGCCGTTTCGGCAAGTATTTCGGTTGTAACAACACTGAGTGCAAGAACACCCGCAAACTGCTGCGCTCAGGGGAAGCTGCACCACCGAAAATGGATGCAGTTCCGATGCCGGAACTGAAGTGCCTGAAAGTGGACGACCATTATGTACTGCGTGACGGCGCCTCCGGCCTGTTCCTGGCGGCCAGCAAATTCCCGCGCAACCGTGAGACGCGGGCACCGCTGATCACCGAACTGCTGCCACACAAGGATGCTATCGACAGCAAATATGCGTTCCTGTTCAAGGCGCCGAAAAAAGATCCCGATGGCAATCCCGCAGTGCTGCGTTTCAGTCGCAAAACGCGTGAGCAATATGTGCAGAGTGAAGTGGAGGGCAAGCCCACCGGTTGGTCAGCCTGGTATGAGGGTGGCAAGTGGGTGGAGCACCAGACCAAGTCGAAAAAGTAACAGCATCCGGCCAGACCCTGGATACAAAAAGGGCCTGACTGTCAAAACTCGCCGTAGGCAGGGCTCAATCTGAAACAGACCCTGCCTGCATCGTGCAACCAGAAGCCGCCTTGCTGTGTCACATCACTGCTGTTGTCGAAAGTTGCACACAGGGAATAAGCCTCATTAGCCTCGACTTCGTAGCCATAGGGTTCCGAGGTGACAGGATCGAGAGGTTCTGACTGCAGGGTCTGTCCATCTGCCAAGGCCGCCAACGTGACTGGCAGGCTACTGGTTTCTTCGTGGTACACACTGATCACACCAGCCAGGCGCTGTAAATCTGCTACTCTCCTGTCATCCAGGCGCGGATCAGTTTCGGCTTCAGGTGGGCCGGTCACCATAAATATCGCCACAATGGCAATCAGCACTGCCAATGATGCAGTGATGGCAAAGATCTTCCTGGCGCTCATTGCAAGCATAAAACCCTTGAACATGGATTCAGTGATTAGCGGCTCGGCAATATTTTCTTGAGCCTGTGATGTGCGTCAAGAATGCTGCGCTCTGTAGTTGCCCAGTCGATGCAACCATCAGTGACGGAGACGCCATACTTAAGGTCTTTCAAATCAGCAGGTATGTCCTGGCGACCGAAGTTGATGTTGCTTTCCAGCATCACTGCGATGATGGAGTTGTTGCCAGCTTCAATTTGCTCCACCACGCTGGCCAGCACGTCGGGCTGCCTTTCAGGTTTTTTCAGTGAGTTGGCGTGGCTGCAGTCGATCATGATATTGGTAGTGACACCGGCTTTTTGACAGGCAGCTTCGCAGGCGGCCACACTGGCTGCATCGTAATTGGTCACACCATTGCCACCGCGCAACACGATATGCGCATAGGGATTGCCCTTGGTGTGAATGACAGAAACCTGGCCCTTCGGATCAATGCCGAGGAAGCGGTGTGGACTGGCCACCGCCTTGAGCGCATTGATGGCGACTTCAAGGCCGCCGTCTGTGCCGTTCTTGAAGCCCACAGGCGAACTCAAGCCACTCGACATTTCGCGATGGGTTTGTGATTCGGTAGTACGTGCACCAATGGCTGACCAAGTGATGATATCGTGCAGGTACTGTGGCGAAATCGGATCCAGCGCTTCCGTTGAAGTGGGCAAGCCCAGCTCGCTCAATTTCAGCAACAAGCCACGACCAATATGCAGCCCTGTTTCGATCTTGAAACTGTCGTTCATTTCCGGGTCGTTGATCAGGCCTTTCCAGCCGGTCGAGGTGCGCGGTTTTTCGAAATACACGCGCATCACCAGCACCATGCTGTCCTCAACTTCATCCGCAAGGTGTTTCAGTCGTTTGGCATAATCCAGAGCGGCATCAACATCATGAATGGAGCAGGGGCCGACCACGACGAACAGGCGATGGTCCTTGCGGTCCATGATGTCGCGGATGATTTGGCGATTCTTGCGTACATTCTCCAGCGTGTTGCCTGACAGCGGCAAACGCTCCTTGAGTACTTCCGGAGTCATCAGGGGCTGATAGCCAGCGACGTTGACGTTCTCGGTGCTGCTTTCCGTGCGATTTTCCGTGCTGCTGTCGTGGTTAGTTCCCATCATGCTGTCGCCTGCTGCGGTTAATGCAAATCTGACAATAATTGCCGAATTATACCGTCATGATGTGAAAGCCGGTGGCCAGGCTCATCAGGGCATTACGGCCATCTGCAGCACGGTATTCGTGTGCTACAAAACCCTGATAGCCCATGTCGGCGATCTGCTGCGCAATATAGTGGTAGTTCAATTCCTGGGTTTCATCGATCTCGCGGCGACTGGGGACGCCAGCCACGTGGATATGACAAACCTTGTCGAGGTTGTCGCGCAGCGTGCGCACCACATCTCCGTTGGCGATCTGTACATGATAAATGTCATACACGACCTTGATCCTGGATGAGCCGGTGCCCTCACAGACCTTGAAGCCCCAGTAGATATCGTCGAACATCTGGTCTGTGCGGTTGTCGGCTACCACCTTGGAATTGGTTATTTCCATGCATATGTTGACCCCTTTTTCTTCAGCATAGGGTGCAATGCGGCCAAGGATTTCGATGGCATGTTCAGCGCCTTCTTCGCGTGACATGCCACGGCGTTCACCCGGCATCGCGATCAGGTTGGGGCAGCCGGCGGCGACGCACATATCGATACCAGCACGAGTCGCTGCTTCGATTTCATCGTGTTTTTCCTTGCGTACCAGGCCATCCTGAAAGTTGGTGCCGGTTCCGGTCATCATCGCAGGAGCGAGGCCAAATTCTGCCAGTACCGGCAAATCGGCCACTTGTGGCAGATCGACTCCGGAGAAGCCGAACGCAGCAAGAATTTCGCATCGTTCTGCCAAGGTGAAGGAGGTGCCGGCCCACACGGTTGGCATCACACTCTGCCTGAGACGACCTTCACGTACTGGCGGAGGCGGTGCGGCATTTTCTGCAGCACGCACGAACTGTGCAAAAAACGGGGTGGCAGCGGCAGCGGTCAGCAGTTTACGGCGGGAAAATGCATTCATGGGCAGATACCAGGTTGGAAATTCATGGAGTCAGACGATCTGATCCTCGAAGACGCAGGCAAGGATAAAGGGCACTGTAGTGAAAGTCTACGCACACAGGGTCGGATCCTGATTCAGGCCTTGAGTCAGGACTTCTGCAGAAAATGCAGGGTGGGCAGGGCGGTGAAATAAAGCGCCAGTTTCACGGGTACTGCGGCCCCTGGTTGCTGGAGCAGGCTGGCATAGGTTTCCAGTTGTGAACGGTAACGTGTGGTGTGTTCCTGCAGAAATACTTCCCGGCTTTGTCCGGCAGCGGGTGTGGATGATTTGTAATCAATGATCCAGCGCACCCCTTCTGCATCAATGAAAGTGCGGTCGATGGTGTAATCCTTGCGGTAGCGGCCACGGTAATCAGTCAGCGCCAATTCGCAGGCATCGTCCTGATGGCGGGTATGAAACAACCACTGTGCTTCCGGTGCGGCCAGACAGTTATGCAACTGGTTATGCACCTTCAGGCTGGCTTGTTGCAGTTCCTGGAATGATGCGCAGAGTGGACGCAGTTTGCGCGCACAAAGCGCGGAAAAACGCTTGGTGTGTAACCAGTCCGGACCTTGCAGTACCAGCTGTTGCAGGCCCAGATGGACCAGCTCGCCTACTGCGGCGGCCAGCACATCGTGGGTGACAGTATCGATACTGTCGCTGGTAACCGCCTGGAGCGGCGGCAGGGTGCGACCCTGCAGCGGATTCTGCCAGCTGAGCGGAAGGCGTCGGAACGGCTGCGTAACCGGCAACAACATACTCGTGCCGCTTCCCTGTATTCCAGCAACCAGGTCCTCAAACTGTACCTGCAGGGTTTCCCGTTCCGCTTGCAGTTGCTCGAGAATAGTATGCAGCAATGAATTGGCCGGCGCTGAATAGCCCATCTTGTTCTTTTTGACACAGCCGAACAACCAGGCACTCTTGATGGCACGGGTGGCTGCGATGTAGAGCAGCCGCCCTGTTTCCAGTTTCTCGCGCAGACCGGCTTCCTTGCGCAGATAGCGATACAGCAAATCAGCTTCATCACCCTTGCTGGTCATAAGGCCGAGCAGCGGGCGGGTTATTTGCTGCTGGTCGATATATTCCTGCCAGTAGAGCAATTCGCTGCTGTTGCTGCGACCCTGGCGTTCGAGTCCGGGCAGGATCACATGTTCAAATTCCAGGCCTTTCGCTTTGTGGATGGTCATGATCTGCAGCTGTACGGTACTGTCCCTGGCGCTGCCGTAACAGCGTTGCAGCTGTATTTCGAAATGCTGCAGGTCGGGAATGTCGCCCGCCTCACTGTGTGTATGCACCAGACGGAAAAAGGTCGCGATATTGTCGAGGACACTATTGTCCTCGTTACAAGCCGGACCACCCAGTTCCAGCCACAGGTTTTCCAGCAATTCTGCGAGTGGCAGGGTTTGGCGCAGGGTGAGGGCCGTTTGCAGGTGTGGCACGCTGCGTTGCAGTCGCGTCCTGGCAGCGTCACTCAGGGCTGGCACTGCATCCCAGGCGCTCAAGGTTTCGAACAAGGTGCAATTCTGCCCAGTGCGTTGCTGTGCCAGCAGTTCCAGATCTTGCAGGCCGATCCCGATAAAGGGGCAGCGCAACAAGGCCAGGCCAGCGGTGACATCGGCCGGATCGAGCAAGGCACGCAGCAACGTAAACAGATCGTTGACGGCGGGATAGGACAGCAGTGGATCGATTTCTTCGGCATTCCAGCTTAAGCCTGTACGGCGCAGAGCTGGCACGATGTCGGCAAGATTGCCCCGATTGCGTACCAGGATGGCAATGCGTTCACCTGGATGCTGTTGTTGCAGTTCAAGGCAAAGACGCGCGACTGCTTCGGCTTCGTGGCGCCGCTGAGCCTGCCTGTCGAAATTTTCGTCGGGCTGCACAAACAGACGGCAAGACACGCCGGCACTGCTGCTGGCAGGGTCACTTGCCGCACTGTGGCTGTAGCTGACACCCCCACGGATCAGGTCATTCTCCTGCGGGAAGGCACCGCTGAACACTGCATTGACCCAGGAGACTACTGACGCAGTACTGCGGAAATTAACCTGCAACAGCAGCAACTCCATTTTTACATGCTCGACCTGCTCACGCGCTCGCAGGAACAGGGTCACGTTGGCATTACGGAAACTGTAGCAGGACTGCATGCCATCACCGACGATGAACAGGGTTCTGCCATCGCCATCGGCCCAGCCGGCCGTCAGCTGTTTTAACAGGCTGTACTGCATGCTTGAGGTATCCTGGAATTCGTCGATCAGGATATGCCGGATACGGTAATCCAGTTGCAGCGCAAGATCGGTAGGCTCGAATTCGGTGCCCAGTGCAGCCAGGGCGGCCAAGCTGGTTTGGGTATGGTCGACCACCCCGGCGTGGCTCATTGCCTTGTGCAAATGTGCAGCGAGTAATGGCAGCAGGTTAACGACGTCAGCCAGTACGTCCCACTGGCGATCGCCGTATTCGGCCGGAGGAATACCGGCTAGGCGTTGCAGCAAGGGCAGGAGCCTGGCTTGCTGCAAGTCTGCCACGGTGTTGGTAAAGAGTTCGTGCATGCTGGCAAACAGGGCCGCTTCTTCCTTGTCCTTGGTCGAACTTTTGGGCGGAAAGCCATTGCGCCTGTCCACTTTCTTGCGAAAGCCAGCGCCAGTCGCGAGCAGAAACAGTTTGGCCACTGCTTGCCATTGCGCACCCGCTTCAGCACTGGCCGGTGGCAACGCAGCGTCAAACTCCAGATTCAGCAGCGCCGAATCGCCCTCAAGCGACAGGCGTTCTCCGGCGAACAGCAGCAGGCTCATGATCGACTGTTCGTAGGGCACCAGTCGCCTTACTGCATCATCAAACAATTCTTCGAGCAGGATGCGCAGGTTGTGTTCGAGTTCAGTACGCGCCTGTGCCGGATCGTTGCCCAGACGTGTAATCAGGGGAAGCCACTGATCACGTTTTTTCAGCAACAGCAGCAGCAGGGTTTCAGCCTTGCCGAGGTCATTGTGCAGATGCCGCAACAGACTGGCGACTTGCTCTGCGACCGGGCCTGAATCATTGAGGGCTTCCAGCGTATTGCGTACGGCTTGCGCGTAGACCTTGTCCATGTCGGTACTGATCTGCGGGCGTGCACCGAAACCACTGGCCAGAGGCAGGCGCGCACTCAGCCAGGACGTGAAGCTGTCGATGGTGTTGATGCGCAGGCGCTGACTGTTGTGCAGCAGCTTCCAGTTCAGCAGTTCATCGCGCGCCAGTACTGCCTTGGCGAGTTCTATGGTGAGCCGCTTGTGCGCTGCCATGGTCGTCACGGCAGAGTCATCGGTCACCAGAGCCAGTTGCAGGCTGTCCAGCAAACGCTTGCGCATTTCGGCGGCGGCCTTGCGCGTGAAGGTAAACGCGAGCACTTCTTCCGGCCGTTCACAATGTGCGAGCAGGTTCAGGATGCGCTGGGTAAGCAATTCCGTCTTGCCGGAACCGGCGGGTGCCT
>Ga0209246_10001011_pt1 | contig 11412 bp, 12 predicted proteins | sample LauGreSpBDMM15SN_2_FD_187560 | JGI IMG/M metagenome (GOLD analysis project Ga0209246, IMG submission 187560) | Freshwater lake microbial communities from Lake Michigan, USA - Sp13.BD.MM15.SN (SPAdes) (version 2) | ecosystem: Environmental > Aquatic > Freshwater > Lake | place: Lake Michigan...
TTACAAAAGATTCCCAGTAAGCATGCCCCGAATGTTTTGTTCCTCCTGCAGGTACACCTCCTCCTTGACCATAAGGTATTTTCTGAGTTTTAAGCATATGAAACATAACTCACACATTTTTAAAAAATTTTTATTTTCTAGTTATTGGGTTTGTAACTACGGAGGACTGCTGATTAAGCAGGTTAGGTTGAATAGTTATACTCTCAGGAATTGCTGATCCGCGGGGCACAGATCCAGGAGAAGGTTTATATTCTCCAGGCAGCGGTAGAAATTTGCTACCGGTTGATTTGGAATTCACTACCGATGCAATTCTATTCAACCAATTATATTGAGGTGTAGCTCCAAGGTATGGTTCAATTGACCGATCAGGTGCTCTTAAATCTTGATGAATCCAGCCAACATTAGTTTTAAAAGTTGGATTTCCGTCCCATATTTCATCTATTACCCTAGCCATCATACCCCCATTATCATAACTCTTCATTTGACCATCTTGAACGTTTGACCCAAATAGTGATTCTTTTTTTCCAGAGGTCCAATTTACAAATCTTTGAGGTTGGTCTGGAAGAGATTTTTTCAGTTTCACTTGCAAGTTTACTTCCCCAACAGATCCTACACGCCCTGGGGAAATATAATCGTTCATCCATTGATTATGTGAACTTTGAAGTTCTATAATATCTTGCATTTATTTTTTTAAAAACATACTTTATTGTTAAGTAGGTCTAATTTTCATAATTGCTCTATTTTGAGACAATGTTCCTGATTGACTTAATCCTTGAGAGTTTGATTTAACATACAGAACAAGTTTAACTTGAAAGCCCAATCCATTAAATCTTAGCGGTCGAGGATCAGTACCCCAGGTCATATATAAATCTAAACTTTGTAATGAGAATAAGTTGCGTGTATCAAAAACTTCTTCAGGGTTAGGATCTTGCCACCAAATAATTCCTCCAGGGTTTACGTTTATAGGAATCATGGCCATTTGAGGATTAGTTTCACCAGTCACTAACGAACTTTGAGGTAGGTAAGCTTTACAAATATTACCAAGGAGACGACTATTAACGTAAAGAATATTAGGTCCAGTTACAGAAGCAATATTTGAAGGAGTTAAAGTAAAAACTGTATCTGCAAGCGACGTAGTGAATTGCACTGTATTACTTGTGAAACCTAGAAGTCTTGCTAACGGGTGCAAACTTGTTCCACTTGAAAAGACAAGTTGTAAGTCTGTAGGTCCCGCTGGAGCTGTTTGAGTAGCTGTGAATATAAATTTCCCTGTAACTGAGTTGTAGACTACAGTTGCGGTAGTTGGAGCTGTAAAATCAACGACATAATTAATGGCCAATGCAATACCGGCCGCAAATTGAGTTTGCATAGCCGCAGCTAAAGTTGTTGCTGTATAAAATCCTGCAGGTATAGTTATGTTAAAGCTTCCAATGCCTGAAAGAGTTTGAACCAAAAATCTATTTTCAGGCAGATTTGTATCAGCATTAATTTGATCAGTGATTGGATAACAAGAAAAAGGAATATTCACTTCCATGACTTTTGCACCAACAATATTTGTCAAAGTTCTTCCAATATTAATAACAGGATTATCTAGAGGTGAGAGAGAACTGTCAGAAATAGTCGCTAAGGTAGAGTCAATTTCAATTTCAACATAATCCATTTTATTAAAACGAAACATACTTTAATTTTACTGAATAAGCTCCAACACCTTTGGTTAATAAAACAGAGTACATTATTTTCACGCAATACAACCATGGCATCGTAGAAGACATAGGTTTCAATCATAAAGTTATTTCCACCTGGACCGGAACCGTTCCATTTAATATTTAGAGAAATGTCAGACTGTTCTTCAGCATTTAAACCAGAAATCTCCATACCCGAAGTAGTTTCCAAACATGTGGCAAAACAAAAGTTGTCGCTACCAAAAGCATGACAGGGTACCCCTCTAGCAGTAACACCTGCGACAACGTCACGAATGTTAATTGCTCCTCCAGAGGTCATCATATCTAAAGTTAAAGCTCCATCTGATTCATTAACGCTAGAAGCCGCTGAAGCATTTCCTCCGCCTGCAAGAAATGGTCGGGCCCATGTTGCAAACGATGTATTTGTAGATAATGCAGAATCCCCAACAGTATGGAGAGCTTTTTGAAGCTCTAAAAATGCTTCACATCCTCCAAGGTTTGGACCTGCTGAAGAAGTAACTTGGACGGGTGAAGCAGGGAAATATCGTCCACCTATTCTGTACTGGTAACTTTCTAAGTTTTGACTTGGACCAACATTTGCTAACGTTGCGCCTGCATCATTATATAATGTAGAGTTTTGTCTCCGAATAACTGTGAAGATTGATTTAACAGATCTAGATCTTTCATTGATTAAAATATTGGCATTATTAGACCCGTCATAGCTAAACTGATAAAAATGCCAAGAGGCAAACTTGATTGGAACACCTCCTTCCTGTAAACCTTTTAAAAACATATTATCGTAACTTGAATCAAATTCAAGAATTTCAGGGATCATATTTACATCAGTAACAGAATATGTTGGGTTTACAAAAGTAACCCCATTGGATGCGGATATAGGGAAGCCATTAGCAACTAGACAGTCTTCAACTTTAGCTAACGTAAGCTCAACAGCTAATTGTGAAGCCATAAACTTAGTTGGTAAAAGTTTTCCTTGAGTAAATAGTCCTAGCCCCAGTGTCACTTGGTATCTTCTTTTTACGGCTGCGTTCGGCTGATTCCAAACGGAGATTACAGAAGGTGTAGCGGCACTACCTGTAAGTGCTACCCCATGAAGAGCAGATCTAACACTAAAAGTGTTGTCCAAATCTGAAAACTTATTTCCAACTCCTTCAGAAATAGAAGTTTGGTCAGGTACGCCTCCATTAGATGATGTCCACTCAGTTAGGCATCTCGCAACCACATTGTAATTTATAATATCTTCTAAGGGTGTTGAACCGTACATTAGTCTAACCCTTTGAAAAATAGATTGAATATTGTTTTGAATGCGTAACCAGGCATTTGACGTTCCGTTGGGTGAAGAGAAAGTGTATGAACTTGAAAGTGATACATCGAATTCAAAAGTTAAATTTGCAGTGTTTACATATCCCTATAAATTAGCATGATCTTTGAATGGTAACCCATAGCTCAAAAAAAAAGAAATACAATGACTTACCTGTGCAGGAAACTCGAGACGAATAGTGTTACCTGGTAGAAATGTTGCACCATTTTTAGGTGGAATTCTTGGAGTGATTTTTACAGATTTATTTGCCTGAGATGGAAATGAATACCGTGCATTCCATGGGATAGTGACATCTTCAGCTGTGGGGTAAAATCTAAAGTGGTCAGTCATAAAATAATCTATTTCATACTTTTTTATTAGACTTTACGACTACTGCTGGGCTTTTCAAGCATATTTTGTCTATATAAGCTTTTTACAGTTTTTAGTTCTCGGTTGGGTAAGTCGTCATCATTATCTCTCTTACCATTTAAATTTTTTAGAGCTGCACTTCTATCCTTTTTATATTCCATAGCGCGTTTCTTAATTTCTTTCTGATGTTCGACACTTTTACGTACTTCTTCATTATATACTTCTCTTCCGCTTGCAGGTTTTGAAATAGCGAAATTATCGGGTTGTGCAGGGGTAGCAATTATAGGTACAGCCTTTGGAATTTCTACAGGGTCACTCTTGTCTGGGGTATAATTTGTTAAGGGTTGACCTTTCCAAGCGGCATTAATTTCTTTATGGTTAACCTTTTCTGTATCAGAATAGTATAATTTTTCGGGGCTACCTTCATGCTCATGACCAGGAATTGGTTGTAAAATTGTCCGTGCAAGAACAGTTGCTTGGGCAGTCTTTTCTACGGCTAGTTCGAGAGCTTCACCTTCTTTGATAATGTTGTAAATTGTTCCGAGCGTTTCAACGACCGCTTCACCTCCAAACAAAACCCCTTCAGCAATTGCTGCGGCTCCAATAGTACTAGCCTCCAAAGCAATTAGGGGTAAGAAAATTATTGCCGAGGCAATTTCTACTACAGCCAAAATATCTCTGGAAAATAAAGAGTTTTCTTTCTTTGAGTCCCAAAAAGAATACGTGGGGTCATCTTCGTAAAACCTATCAACTTCGTGATTGAATAAAGAGTCTCCAAAATTTGTATTTTTGTTCGCTCGAATAACTAGGGCTGATTCATCAGATACATGTGAACTAATCAGATCACCTACAATATGATAATTTGTCTGATATTCTTTACCAGGACCAATAGGTATAGGAGCTGTGGGTGGTGCCGCTGAATTGAATACAAAGGATTTTAGTTTATATTTCTCAGATATTTTTGTAGCAGCATAACCTCCTAAAGAGTGACCTGTTGTGGATATTTTTGAAATTGGAATCCCTTGATCGATTAGATTTTGAACTATTAAATCTCCTTCATTTAATAGGCTGACTAATTGAGGGACTCCAATAGATACTGCAAGATCGTCAGAAATATCTTTTCTTGAGGAGTTACCTCCAAGCTGAGTTCCTTTAAATACAACAATAATTTCATCTCCTTTTCTAAATGTTGCTACACGCCCTGTATTATTTTGAAACTTCCATTGACCTAAATTTGCTAATTTTTGTTCGCCTGAAGATTTATACAATTCAGAAATCATTTTTATACCAACACGATGATTTGGTTTGATCCATTTTGCAACTTGTCTTTGTTTAACCATTTATATGGGTAATGACAGCATACTTTTTAAAAATGTATGGCCTATGTGGGTATGGCTTTTTTTCGAGGATTAGTTATTCAGAAAGGTCCATTCAAAGGCGACCCTCTATCCTTTCTTCAATCCGCGAAACCTTCTGTCGCATTTTTAGCAAATAATGAAATTAGTCAAAATTTACCGGGTCAGCTAATGGGCGGACCATCAAGTACTGTTAATGGTGTTGACAATAATGGAGGCATTACTGAAGATGATTTAACAGCTCTTGTTCAGAAAGTCAGACAACCCGAATGGTTAAATGGTCAAGATGGTCTTGGGACGAACGAAATTCATAACGTAGCTAAGCTATTACCTAATTTAAAAAAGTCTACGGTAAATGCATGGGCCGTACCTGCTCTAGTTGATTCTATTGGGAAGCGTATGAATGCTCAAAGAAGTTTACTTAGCCTAAACGATTTTAGTGTATTAAATAACTATATAGCTGGAAAATATTTTGATGAAGAAACACTTTACTTACTTGCAGATGCAATTGAGGATATCGATCAATATTATCCAAATCGAATTAACGGTGCAACTGGGTTAAGATACACTCCTGAAGAAGCATATAGAGAAACATTTGCAGTTGGATCATCACCATGGTCTAATCAAAAAGCAAATTATGACTTTTATAAGAAAAATGGAATGGTATTACCAACTTGGGATGAACTTAAAAAGGGTACGGGTAAAAATCCTGTACAAAAACTATCTCAGGGTAATTTAGGGGTTCCTACAATGACAGGAACCATACAGAGTATTTCCTCAATGCCCACTATTTCTCAAACTGAAACTGAAAACTTTGGAATACCTACAATTCCCACACCGCTACAAACCAGCGGCTTTGGTGTTCCTACAATGACCGAATCAACTACCTTACCTGTAACTACATCTTCAACAAATTTTGGAGTTCCTGCAAATAGTCAACAAATGATGGATGACTCAATTTACTACAACAACCCTGTAGCCGCTACAAATTTTGGACTTCCATCCCAACCAGTACCTGAAACAACCCCTGTTGTACAATCAGGTTCAAGAGGATGGGGTATCCCCACAAACGCTATTGATTATGTGGGGAACACTAGTTATCAAACTGCAGGAGGAGTGGCTCAAGGCACTACGTATTAAAAAAATAAAAAAGTTATGTTTTATTTATGTGTGTTATTTAAAAGATTGAATAAATAAGATGTTTGAAAATCTACCCTTCTTTGATGTATTCTTTAAATGCGATGATACCTTTGAACCAAAACCCCCCTTGCATATATCAATGCTAATCACTAAACTTATAAAACAGAAACTTCCACATTTTGTCGTTCAAAAAACATTTCCTGAAACTGAATTACTTAAACGATATAAGGATAAAGCAATTGTTTATGCTTCAGTAAAAAACAATGAACATGAAGTATTTAGATTAATTTCTCCAGAAGAGTATCTTTCGCTGCGTAAAGAAAGCCCAGATAAAATTACTTTGCTATGTCTACAACGTTACGAGGAAACAATTGATATTGAAGCGGTAATAGTGGAATATCTAACTTTTTATTTCTTTTAATAAACAGCTATTAAAAATCAAAAAAGTCATTAATAGATTCGTCTTCCTGTTTACGTAAAGTATTCCATAAAAGCTCATAGTCATGATGTAAACGATCAATTTTTAAATTGGTTCGAGCGTAAGGAATTTTTATAGGAGATTCATAACCATGTCTTTTAAGAAGCATTAGTGCGATAAATCGTAAATTAGGAAAATATTGACGACTCATTTGCTTTTTGACTTCATTAAATACGCTATTTAACTCACGAAAATCATCCATCACTTTTATGAATATACCAATCTGGTTTCCTGTTTTTGTACAGTTATCCGCAAGGTTAAGAGTTTTTATAATAGTAGGAATCCTTGAATAATATTTTGCAAGCTTATTACGTCGTAAAACTTTCCATATAGTTTCCCAAATTAAACATGCGGGAGTGTAACGAATATTAACAGGTAAATCTTCAACAATATCTGCAAGTACATCAAGGCTTTTGCGAGTTGTTAATCCCCCAAGACCCATTAGGTGGTTTAGTACACCTTTAAATCTGGATATCCTGCAATAACGATGTGGCTCTTTTTGAGGTATTAAATCATAGTCTCTCGCAGTCAAAAAAGTTGAAATTCGTGGGTGAGAGTCTTCTTCATCCTCTACAACAAGGTATTCATCTAACCAACCATTTTCTTCAGGTAGACCATACTGCCCAATTTGGTATGATGTGAAGATTGCCTTTCCCATATGCATACGTTTAGGTTTAAACATTTAAAGTAAGAAATTATTTTATTATTTAAATTTATTCATCAATAATATCTTCTTCTTGATAACTATCATCGGTAGAGTACCCTGAAACCAGCGAAGAGTAATTTCCAATATATGATGTAAACCTTTGTAGTAGACGCATTAATTGAGGTACACTTGCATCAATATTATCATGCTGAACTAACAACATATGGTTTTCAAAATCATCACGTGGGAAGACTGCAATAACTGATGAAAGATTGTTTGGCACTGTAAAAATTCTCTCGATACAATCAAAGTACAGAACTTCTTCAAAATCAAAATTTAACAAATTTTCGATACGTGCACACTTTGAGTAAAACCTCTTTAAATCTTCTTCAATAATTTCATTAATCATCATCCATATCTCGAAAGGTAGCCAATACCTTGTATTTTCAAAGGCCTTTAAAAAATAAATCATTTAGGAAAAATAATGTATGAAAAACTTTCTTTTAAAATCCTGTGAAAGATACTTAATTAGGATTGGTGGATTTTTCTTATAAAAGAATCAGTTTTAAAATTTCTTTACTTTATTTCTCAAAAAACTCAGTCTTGGTCATCAATGTAGCCGCCACTAGGGGACACCAGTCTTATCGTTTTTATTTTTTTAAAAAATAGGCTATTCAAAAGTAAATTCAATTCAAAAGGACGATATGTATCATAGATAATTTCTGCTCCTCCAATTATGCGGCGATTGATTAGAGCTCGATGTTTAAGTGTAAATCCTTTTTGTAATATATTTTATAAAAAAGTATGAAATCGTTTTTTTTATGTCTAGACATCCTAAAATAATTCATCATACAAAAAGAAATTATCGACCGATCTGTGGTCTGACGCCCAGTAGAATAACAGCACTGATTACATTTGTAACCATGATTGTTCAGTTGGTTATTCATATTATCACCTATCGATCGTAAAAATTAAAGTATGATTTTTAATTGAACATGTCCTCTTCATGTACACCCTCTAGTAAAACCCTTAGCGGTAATGAAACCTCCTCAAATAATGGGGCGCTTTCTGGAGGTGCTGCGGGACAAGTGCCGTATCAAACTTCTCCAGGCATTACAACCTTTTCTAATGCAACCTCTGGTGTTTTAGAAAACATTTCGAATGCTGTAAACTTTACAGATACTCCTACAACTATTAGAAAAATTTCAACCCCTGCAAGCCAAGACTTGGATCTTGAAGCGACGAATGTTAGTAAAAAGATTAAACTTACCACCAATGTCGGGGATATATCTTTCAGTGTTGATGCAGGGGCTACTGAAGCCTTTGTCGTGAAAAGTGACTCAACTCTACAAACGCAAATTTCAAGTGCAACATTTTTAAGAACTGACGCCCTGGGTATTATTGAAGCAGGATCAGGAGGACTACCTTCTTCATCTTTACTTGGAGGTGCTGCTGGACAAGTACCATATCAATCAGCTACTAACGTAACTACGTTCTCAAACGCCTCAAATGGTGTTCTTGAAAATATTGGTAACTCTGTAAACTTTTCAAATACCCCAACAACGATACAATCTGTTACAGCCCCAATCGCTGCAAATTTAACCTTGACAACCCCAACCGTATCAAATAACATACTCCTTAAAACCAATGGTGGAACTATAAATTTAAATACCAACAATGGAGGACTTAATGCATGGACTATTGCTGCAACTACAGGGGATTTATCGTCAGCTATTGCAAATCTTCTTTTAACTGGAGGAGGTGTAACTGTATCAAATAGTGGATACCTTAGCTACTTGGGTACTGCGGAATTGTTTATTCAGTTTGCAGGTCAAAGTGTATTCCTAAACGAAACTGAAATGCAGCTTACAGGACAGGATTTTTTATTTAGGGCTGTTACTGCTACAAAGCTCTTAAGGTTAAGAACTAATGCTGGAGCGATTTGCTTGAATACAAATAATGGAGGAGCAGATGCATGGACTGTTGCTGCAACTACAGGGCATTTAGAATCATCAACTTCAAACATTAACTTAACTGGTGGTAATGTTTACAATGTTGCGAATGGTGCCAATTCTTCACAGCTTGCACCAGCACAACTAAATTTAGCTTTTGCAACAGGGTTCATAAATATTTACGGTAATACCTTTGAAATTACAACCACTGATTATATTTTTAATTCATTATCTTTTGGAAATAATCTAAGCTTTCGAACAAACTTTGGGGACATTACGTTTAGCATTGATAATGGTGTAACCGATTGCTTGAAATTTGATGGTTTAAATCGAATTTTTTTACCCTCAATACCTAATGCACCTTATTTAAAAACAGATGCTTTCGGTTAGAATCGTTAATGTTAGGACAAGTTACAGCAGGTAGCGGTTTAACTGCAACAACTGTTTCGGGAGGTAATGCTGGAACTGTTCTATATCAATCAGCAACAAATGTTACTACATTTTCAAACGCCACTAATGGGGTCTTGCAGAATATAGGTAATGTCGTCAATTTTACAACTACTCCAACAACCATTCAAACTATAACTGCACCGTCAGCTACTAATTTAACTTTGACTACTCCAACGGCTCTAAATACAATTTTACTAAAAACCAACTTTGGAGATGTTAACTTTGATACAACTAATGGGGTAACTAATGTGTGGACCATTGCAGCAACAACTGGACACTTATCATCAGCGACCTCAAATATTAGTTTAACAACTGATTTACAAACAATAACTATCAGCGATACACCTGCAGGAATACAAAATGTATCTAATTATCAGTCGTCAATAATAACCAATACCGTTACAAGTGAGATTTCCGATATTAACTCTCTACGTCTTAGATTTCAAAGCCCTGTTTCATCAACTACGTACCAACGTTCAGGAATTTTGCCCGCAGGAGATAACTTTGAAATCAGAAGTATTTCATCGACAAAAACCCTATTGCTGCAAACAAATGCTGGAAATATCGCTTTAAATACTAATAATGGTGGAACAAATGCCTGGACTGTTGCGGCAACTACCGGGCTTTTATCTTCAGCAACATCAAACATTAGTCTGACTGGAGGAAATGTTTACCTAGTTTCAAGTGGTTCAAATTCCTCACAACTTGCGCCGTCAGTATTATATTTAACATTTGGTGCTGGTACAACGAATTTCTTTGGTAATCAAATGATTACTACAAATTCAAGCTATGCTTTTAGAACTGCTACTGCAGCATCAATATTAGCCCTAACTACAAATGCTGGAGATATTAACATGAGTACAAATACTGGAACTACAACGGCGTTTAACATTAACTCTACCAACCAAATAAGACTTCCTTTAATCACAAATGCGCCATTTTTAACAACTGACGTTACAGGTATTGTGGCTGCTGGTACAGTACTCGGAGTTGCTAATGGAGGGACTGGAGCATCAGCGTACAGTATACCGAAGGTCAGTATATTTACAACAAATGGTACATTTACATTTACAGGCACTCCAAAATACATTACCGTCGAGATTTGTAGTGGTGGTGGAGGTGGTGGAGGCAGTGTTGCGACAAACGCTATTCCTGGCGGTGGGGCTGGTGGGAGTTACGGTAAAGGAATTTATGTGTATAATGCTACAGTAGGATTTTATACCTTTACAATTGGGTCGGGCGGTGTAGGTGGCGCCGCTATAATTGGTACTAACGGAACTGCCGCAGGCCCGTGCACGTTTACAGCTGGAGGTGTGCTTCAATTTACGGTAAATGGAGGTTTGGGAGGTATTGGTGGTTCTAGTGTTGGACACTTTCCAGGAGGTCGCGCAGGTACTGTTACAGGGACTACCGTAGACTCATCCCTTGGATCAGATGGAGAGGCAGGTGCGGATATAATTGGAGGTAGTGGAGGTGGGTCAAGAATGAGTGGACATGTTTCAAATGCTGTTACTTCTGGAAGTTATGATGGAACGCCTTCTCCTGGGCCTTGTTCCGGAGGCGCTAGTGGTAGAGATGGAGAGGGCGGTAATGGTGGTTCTGGGAAAATTGTTATAACTGAATACTATCTATAAAAAGTATGAAATAAATAAATAAAATGGACTTGACAAAATGGAAGTTGACTTTAGATATTGAAGACCCTGAAAAGAAAGAAAGACCTTTAGAAATAATGCCTCCAGAACTATTAACTTTTCAACATCCCCATTTTATTAATAAACCTGAATGCCTTACTTTTAAAGCAGAATGCGGTGGTAAAACTACAAAGAATTCAAAGTATCCGCGTTCAGAGTTAAGAGAACTTGACCAAGGAAAACTAGCTGCATGGTCTATTAACAGTGGAACTCATATTATGACCTGGACATGTTCTGTTACTAACTTGCCTATAAAAAAGCCTCAAGTGGTAGTTGGACAAATTCATGATGGTGAAGATGATGTTGTTGAAATTAGGCATACAAAAGACTA
>Ga0209246_10001015_pt1 | contig 11385 bp, 10 predicted proteins | sample LauGreSpBDMM15SN_2_FD_187560 | JGI IMG/M metagenome (GOLD analysis project Ga0209246, IMG submission 187560) | Freshwater lake microbial communities from Lake Michigan, USA - Sp13.BD.MM15.SN (SPAdes) (version 2) | ecosystem: Environmental > Aquatic > Freshwater > Lake | place: Lake Michigan...
ACCTGACTTTTTCACCGTTTTTCGAATAATAGTAGTAGACATTTGTTCCTTAACAATATAATATGGGCGACATTTTATATTGTTTAAACTTCAATTTTGTATGGACGGTTATCGTATTCATATAATCATCCCCGACAAGGAAATGTTTTTCTTTTTGAAAAATTCTTTCGCAAGTGCATTCAGTTTTGTATATCCTTGATTTTGCGTTTGAATTCGGCGTTATCGGTTAAACATGTGTAAAATTGATATTTATAGCATTATCACAATATAATTCAACTCTTAATATATTATATTAATATCCCCTTATATTTTCATCAAAATGGACGAAATCGACATTGCACTAACCGATATTCGAATTCAGATTCAGTCGATACAATGTCGGATTGTGCATAACGAATTGAATGTAATTCACGATAAATTAAGTATCATTGAAGCGTGGCTTCGAGATAATCCATCAGATATATTTGTAATGAACTCCGAAGACGCGAGTCGACCGAGTTTGAGTTCGAACGATATATCGGGAAATCAACCACAACCCGGATTCCAGCGAAAAAAAAGACGATTATATTGAATGTTCATCGGCATGAAGTTTCGCAACAATTTGTTCATATTTTACAATCTCCTCTTTCGATCCTAATAAAACGGGTGTCCGTTGATGAATATTTGAAGGGACGATGTCCAAGATACGGTCCATACCCATTTTCGCGACAATAGCCATACCGCCTGCCTCCTCTAAAATCATAGCCATAGGAAAGCATTCATATAATACGCGCAGTTTACCATGCACATTTTGCTCGTCCCACGGATAACAAAACATTCCGCCATATAATAGTGTGCGGTGAATATCAGATACCATTGAACCGACCCATCGTTGGGTATATTTTGTAGATTTTGTCCGATATTGTTCAATATAGGTTCTGATATCAGCCCCCCATCGCCCGCAATTCGATTCATTCACACTGTATATTTTCTTATGTTTTGTGGTAATGTCCAAGATGCCTGTATGTATATATTCACGCGTTTTTGTATCCAACGTAAAACGGTGTGTCCCGAGCCCCTTCAATGAGATTACCATATCGGTGGATCCACCATACAAAATATATCCTGCACATAGAATATTATTACCGTTTCGTAATACGCGGTTTTCGACCGATTCGGTCTTATTTATATCCAAGGTGATCGAGAAAATTGTCCCAACACCGCAATTGCAATCAATATTCGATGAACCGTCCAATGGATCAAACGCGACTATATAATTTCCGCTATGGGCATCGTCGACAACAATTGCATGATCATTTTCTTCAGATAATAATAACGAACATGCACCAGATTGAGTTAAATTCTCAATCATAATATCATTTGTTAACACGTCGAGTTTTTTTTGTTCGTCGCCCGAACTATTTTGGACCCCGCCGTGAAAAACGCCCGTATTATTATCCAATGCGACGCGATTTACTAAATGTTCAATTTCGATCCCACTTTTATCAATCGCAGAAAGGATCTGAACAATATTTAAATCGACGTCGCGATCACGTAAAAAGTGACCAAGATTCATACTATACAAAATAGGCATATTTTATGAACCGCGAATAAAATTATGTGAAATTGCTTAAATTTTTCTATATTTTGATATTTTATTGTATTCGGCCTCTTCGGGGTTTAAAAACCAAATCTTACCCCCTGTTTTTTCGGTCGTGTGGTGACGCAATATGATTTCAACGATTACACACAATCCTAATTGCATGGTTTCCTTGGTATTATCCAATGTGTATATGGTCGACCCGCCGGCATCGGGTGTTTCCAATATCTCGTTCAAACGCTTTATGATATCTCCTTTCCCCGGGGTTTGTCCGCTCAGTCTGGTTCCCGTATTATTTTGCATTTGGGTGACGTCTTTAATACGGAATACCATTTCCTTTCCAGTTCGAAACATGTCTATGAATCCGATAATTCTAGAAAAGTTCGCACTTTCGCGCTTAAACTGCTTATTCAATAATCCGGCCTCCTCAAAATTACGTATATCTTCTGGTTCTGCCGGAATCCAATTTGTTGGATCGTCGGATGATTGCATATACAAATCCCATGAATTCTTACCCGCCAACATAAATAACGATTTATTGCGTAAGGTCATCATTTTCGTGTCTAGATAGGTTTTAATCGCGGTCTCAGTTTCGCTGAAACCAGATTCTGGGCGTATCTTGGTATATAGATGAGATATCACAGCCAATTTTTCATCAGGCATCAGCATATCTATATTGTGACGTATAAAATGGTCGACCAAATCGCCCAAGCCAATTTGATGAACGGTTTGCAAGTGGTTTACAACTCGGCTCGCGTGTTTATACCAGTCCTGTTCTCCCTGTTTAACCGTCTGCTGCGTAGTTGCGGCAGATACATTAGCCTCGATCGATTTCAATATTGTCTCGTAATTGGACGTTTCCGATTTTTCTGCGACGGACTCTTGGGTCTTCGACGGAAATTCTTTCGGTATTTCCATAGATACCGAATAATTTTTATAATCGATGGGCACCGATCGTTCGAACACAGTAACATTTTCATCATTTATCTCAATCGGCTGAAATGCATATAACTCATGTTTATTTACCATATTTCCACGTCTTCCGTATCGGTCAAACAAATATTCTGTTTTATTTTTCACAAACGCGGTGAGTGCGGCGTAAATTTGGGTGATCGGATATTGTTTTGTAATATTAATTTGTTCGATTAGTTCTGTTAGTGAGTATACGGCTTCTCCCTTGGATTCGTCTCGGAATAACTGGCGTATTCGTCGCATAATACGGTCATTATTCGACTGGGCATACTGCATTGAATATGTTTCTTGGACATTTTCCCGCGCGATTTTCTTACCTGCGTTACATTGAAATTCGCAGTTGTCCATATAATCACATAAATCTGTGTGTGGACGATCCCCAATATTATACGGAATTACTAACCGGTCGGTAGAAAGTTCGATCTGTATCTTCTGATTTGACGCAAGTTCGAGCAATTTGTCTACCGTAAAATTCGTTTGTTTAATATTTAACGCACAGTCTACCGCGGTTTCCTTCAATATACGCGTGACTTCACCAATCCTTTCCGCTTTTTTCTTGGCTAATCGGTAAACATACACATCTGTTGCCTCCTCGGTCGGGGACCCCTTTAATATAGACCCGTGCATATAAATTTCAACATTTCGCATCTTAAACGGTAGACGACAATGACTCAAATTACGAACGCCGCGGCCAATAACTTGTTCAATACGGTTCATATTATACCAAGGTTCCAAAATGTGCAACTGTCTAATACACTTGAAATCCAAACCCTCTGATCCCGCCTTGGAAATTAACACGACCTTGACCATCTCACCGTTCTTATTCATCAAACCGGTAATATCTTTCATATCTGCCGCATTTTGTGGTGAATATGATTTATCGCCCGTAATCATCACGTATTTCGCTGGTCTAAATCCGGTAGGCGTCTTACTTTTGGGTAGCATTGTAAGCGCATTTATGGGTTCAACCGGTGGCTGGCGAAACAGTGAACGCGTGTTCGCCGACGTCCCGTGGCGTGTAAAGCCCATTTCTTCAAGTGCGAGAGCCATGGGGACAATTCCACCATCAATATACTGGGAATAAATCATTACAATCCCAGTAGAATGGCGAATAATTTCACATATACGGGCAATTTTCGCACTATATTTTGAAATTTCCGAGGGGCTAAAAATACGACCGTATTTTTGTTGTATTTCGGGTCGATATTCAAAATTATATTTTGCGGGATTCTTGGTCATAGACTCGTCGGTATAGGTCATAACCGTATTCATCCCACGTTTGCCGACCATGGTTGCTCGAGGATCCTTATTGTCTTCATCGATCACGGTTAGATCCGCCGTCAGTTCGCCACGTTCAATCTGGGCGTCCAAGTTCGCACTCGGGTATACCATGTTCAATGCCTCAATTGGTGTCTGTAAACGACGAAATCCAAACTTGTCGAGATCCTCGAAATTTTGTGTCGTATTCGTATTCTGCTCAATATCCTTACGTATTCCGCGAATTACCAAATTATATGCCTTCTCTTGGTAATCTTCCAAACTGGTAACATAAAGGGGCATATTTTTCAAAGGGTCGTCAATATCACGGCCGTTTAATTGTATAGTAGGCAAGGTGACCTGTTTTACAACGGTTCCCATTAACGTCTGACCCGCACGAAGTAAACTGCTGGCCACTTCTACCGGACCTTTAAATGTGCGTTCCTGTGCAAATGTCTCAGGATATATACGATAGGGAAAGGTATACGGGTTTTCACCCCGGACATACGAGACATACCCAATCAATTTCCGATGGAGCAATTCTCGGCCTCCTTCCTCGATTATTTTTCCACTCGAGTCCATTTTTGGCTCTTTGAGTTTACCGTCGGCGGTGAATACTTCATCTTCCGAGATCAATCCGCGTTTATCATTCGCATTCATTAAATTTACTAACCATATGATTTCTGTATGGGAATTATACATAGGTGTAGCGGATAGCAATAATAATCTCATATTTATGCAGTGCTTGGCGAGCTTTAATAAATATTGAGCCGTTTTACCGTCGGTATTATCTTTTGCGAGACGAATATTATGAACTTCGTCAATGATAATCATTCGATTATTAAAAAATTTACGCATATTGAGGACCTCCTGTTTATGCGCTTCTTCCGGACTATATTTCGCATCTGCTGGTAACGCCGTTTTTTTACGTATATAATTAGCCAATTCTACATACCCCATAAAAACATAGTATTGATTTATAATTGTTTTTATTTGACTAATCACCTTTTCCTTAGGAAGACCCTTCAAACTCGTCGGATTGACCTCTTTCACCAAAGAATTACCAATGCATGAATCAATATTCCATACACCGTCGACTTCCCTCAATCGGCGCTCGTCGAATAATTGTAATTTAAAATTAGCTTGGACATTCGGTGCGGCAACCACAATAATACGTTGTTTAATACCAACTTGCTTCATGTATGCTCGCATTTCTTCTGCTATTCCAATCGAACTGCACGTTTTACCGCTTCCCAGTCCATGATATAACAACAAACTATTGTAGGGTGTTTGAAAGGATAAAAAGTTTTTAACAAAAAGTTGATGAGGGAGCAATTCAAACTCGGCTTCGCACATTTTATCTGCGTATGATTGAATGTCGCGTATTTCGCCATCATATCGTGTCTCGTCAAACTCGTCGCGTATTGCGATTTTAGCGGCGAATGCTGGATCGTTGACCGATGGATATAAGAATGATTCTTCCGAATCCTTTTCGGCGTTTGCATCATACTCCATTTTTTCTTGTTTTCTGCGATGCATATTCGTATTCTTGGACAAAACCGCAATTGAAGTGTCTGTATTAATGGGAGTAGAATCGGTAGATGACGCTATATCTGGAACACTCACCGACGCTTCGGTTCGCCCCAGACCCGCGTCTTCGGATATCAATCCTATAACTGCGGTCTGCTTTGCTTCACCTACGGTTTCATCTATTTTATCCGGGACATTTACAGTCGCCACAACTTCCGGCGGTTTGACCGTTTCAACGAACGGTTTTATACATTCTCCGGCCGGATTCGATTGCGTCCCGGGTGGACAATTTATGCGTGGTGGACGACGTATTTTTATAGTTTTTCGTTTTATATTAGTAGACGGAATGATATTCGGTTGTTCCATCGCAATATACGTATATACATTAGACGTATATTTCGATTCCTTCATTTTACCATGCAAATGGTTATTTCGGTTGCCGTCGACTGAGTTCACTAAACTCCTTCGGCTAACGTGTTAGGTGTTATAAATTTTCAATCGTAGTTTTTTTACCATGGCATTCGCGACATAATGCGACTAAATTATCAACGTGATTACTTCCGCCATATTCCAACCGAATTTTATGATCAACTTCAAACCAGGCATTCAGTTGTTCGTTGCATTCTCCGCATTTCCAATTCTGTCTAGACGCAACAAACTTTTTCTTGGTTTCACTGACGGACCGCTTTGTGCTTTTTTTACCGGAATGCATGATGCGTTCTTCTTGTCGTATTTGCCGGTTTGGTATTTGCACGACATCGTGATCCCCTCCCCCGTTTTGAAAACTATGTTTTGATGTAAAATCCAAGATGGGCGACAACATAGAAGTTGTATTTTTATCTACGGGCAAATATTTCAAATATTCATTCGAAGTCACCAAAATATTTTGCGCGTTGGCGGGATTTTTTTTGATTAATACGTATAATACAAATGCACCAAATACAACCCCGCCCATTTGAAACTGCTTTTTATACATCATTATATTTTTTGTATACTTGCCGTCAGTATACATATGAAATAGTATACCTCCTGTGATTAAAATTAACCACAATTCAACCCGCATATTTATATTGTAGGTATAAAATAGTCGGGCCCAATGTTTTGGATGAAACATCAGTTACATGTTCATCAATATAACATAGCAATAAACACAATGCATATCACTGTGAAGAATGCGATAATATATTCTCTCTTAATATGAAATTGTTCCGACAGTTTAATCTGTTTCGGCTTATAATGTGCTTTATATTGATCCAATGCTTCAAATAATGTAATCTCCTCTTTTCCAAGAATGCGGTTTATACGATTATGTATGAAATGGACCCATCGGATAAAGGAATCTCGATTATCTAAATAGGGGGAAACTGGAAATCGGTCCAATAAAGATATAAAATGATTGCCTATTTCGGGGTTGGGAATAAATAGCGGGAGGTTCTGTATGAAATCATAGTATTTGCGTTTCGTAACAGAATTTGGGGTAATAGGATACGTTTGAGCAATCGTGTGTAAAACGAACCAATACGGCGGACCCCATATTTCAGGAAGGAGCTTTTCCGAATCAATCATCGAAAATGAGGTAGGTATGAATGTATTTTGTATATAATTCGCATGCTGTTCTTCCATGAAAGGAAAGTATATAAACAATTGCGACTATAATAATGTAGAATAACCGTAGATTATGCAAAAACAATCCGACGCATATTGCAATAATTGTGGAAAATCGGGTCACTTATATCATCATTGTAAATTGCCCATTACAAGTAATGGGATAATCGCATTTCGGTTTGTGCAAAATGAACCTCAATATTTACTCATTCGTCGAAAGGATACGTTAGGACACATCGATTTTATGCGAGGGAAATATTCAGTAACAAACAAGCAATACATCATAAATATGCTAAATCAGATGACCGTGGATGAAAAGTCCCGTCTACAAGCAGACAATTTTGATACTCTGTGGAATTCAGTATGGGGAGGAAATGCTATATCTGCTCAATATAAGGGTGAAGAGTGCAGTTCGCGTGAAAAATTCAACCTTCTTAGATCAGGAATAACAATGCATGACGGAATATATACATTGGATAATTTGATTACTCAAAGCAATGATCGAGAACAATGGGAGGAGACGGAATGGGGGTTCCCGAAAGGCCGCCGAAATCACCAAGAATCTGATTACGATTGTGCATTGAGAGAATTTCACGAAGAAACTGGATACGATCCGTCCAAATTACAAAACATTCAAAATCTTATTCCGTATGAGGAAATTTTTACGGGGTCGAATTACAAGTCATATAAGCACAAATATTACATTATGTATATGGATTATAACAATAGTTTAGAACAAAACAAGTTTGAGGAATCGGAAGTCAGTAAAATGGAGTGGAAAACGTATAGTGAATGCGTTGCGTCCATTCGAGCGTATAATAGCGAAAAACTGAATCTATTATTGAAAATTCACAATTGTATCACTCGATGCACGATTATATAAGCGGATGTTTTTATTTTACATCCATAACCCAGTTCACCCATAATGCCGTTTGGTCTGGATTACCATAATTACCGTGTTTTTTGTAATTATTTGCGATTCTCATATTGTTATGTCGGACACATAAATTATTGTTTGAACACACTATACTTTTCGAACAGTGTGTTCCCTTATTTTTCCCGGATGTTAATATTTGTATACATCCGATTCGACCAGAGGCCTTATTTTGATTGGCTTCGCATACATTTTCGTCCATTGTAAATGGGATAGATTTAAGTTGTCCCATTTTTACTGGCGTATTCGGAGTTCAATTTTATAATGGATGAAACTTCGAAGTTCATATAAAAATAAAATGTCCATTATTGTATAGTATTAATTAGATGAATACACAAAAAGATAAAATAGTTTCAAATAAAAAGAAAACGATGATAGATACTATGCAACAACGTATATATAATTGGTTCGCTGAATATTTTAGCGCCGGTCAAGACGGTATAAATCGAAGACGCGCCTTGATACGGACAGCAATTATATCGGCTGTCGTATTATTTTCATGCATAACCGTATTAAATATTATTTTATCACCCGGAACGGCCGAATATAATATCCAAAAGTATTTTTTCCTCTATACGATTCCGATATTTATAATATTCGCAATAATGTTAAATTTGGGTCAGGAACCGGAAACAACCAAGCTTTTCTTGAAGATATGCGGATTACTTATACTTGCGGCGATCGGTGTATATTATTATGCGACTCAAACGAGTTCCTTGTTTAACCTATCAATATTATCAAATTATTTCGCAATTGCAGCAATCGTGTTAGTTGGACTGGCCATTGTGTATCAATCGCTGATTGAGTATATGGAGAAATTGAAGGGATGGCCTGGATTTATAGCACAACTCGTGTTTTATATACCGTGTATCATTTGGGATTTATGGGAATATATTGTATCCGAATTTAATCTAACACCCTACTCGATTTATTTATTTATCGCATTCGAAATATTATTGATTGTTGTATATGCATATTTGCCCGATATATCAAATAGCGTAACCGGTATGGATAATGCGATTCAAGCGGTAGACAAGGTGATCTATTTGGATGGAGGCAGGCGTATTGTGGCGAATAGTGACGAACTAAAAATACCCAAGGACTCGCAAAAAGATCCGACCAAGTCGTTACAGGGCGATTATTTAACAAATTATGCGGTATCGATGTGGGTCTATATAAATCCGCAGGGTCCGACCGACCCGGCATATAACAAGGAAACCGAAATATTTAGTTATGGATTCACTGACGAACACGGCGTTCAACATGTAAAACCAATGATACGATATTATGGCGGAGGCGGAGGGGATGATCAGAATATCGAACGCAATAAATTCGTATTCTATTTTTCACGATACCCCCCGACTCAACAATACGCATCAGATGCCCACACGTTTTATGACGTGACTCTACCGAATCAAAAATGGAATCAAATCGTGTTGAATTATAACCGAAATATTGTGGATTTGTTCATAAATGGCGTTTTAGAACGAACATTTACGATGAACGGAGATATGCCTATATACAATGATCTTGATACCATCACGGTTGGCGACGATAGCGGATTGAAAGGCGGTATATGCAATGTCGTATATTATAAACACCCATTAAGCAAGGAACAAATTGTGACGTCATATAATACAAAAATGAATAGCAATCCGCCAGTCTCATCGCCGATTGTTGAGTCTGAATAATAAGGTTGGGAAATGTTCAAACAATTTTATATGGACAGATTATATAATCGTATGGAACCTACGACAATCATTTTAGCCATAATTGTAATTGCTCTAGTATATGTGTTATACGTGTTTTTCGTAAGTAAATCATCCGTAATTAGCAAATCGGCGAGTTTGAAGGAGGGGGGTAATGCACCTATTACCGCAATTAATAGCGGACAATCGACCAGATATGCATATGGGATTTGGGTGTACGTAAACACCTGGGATGCTATGCGCGAGAAGACCATTTTTTCTCGCGACAAAAATATTCGTCTATATTTAGCGGCAAATAAACCATCATTGTATTGCACCATTACATGTTTATCCGCCAATGGTTCGTCCACCGTCGAACAAAATATTCTGGTTACTGATAATTTTGCCGTTCAAAAATGGGTATATATCATTATCAGCGCAGACAACACAATCGTCGACGCATACCTGGATGGTAAGTTGGTAAATTCTACGAAATTGGTGGGTTCGCCGAACCAACCAGCAACAGCAAAAGATTCTCCGGTCTTGTATGGTGCCGGATGGGATTGCTATGTGGCTGGATTTCAGAATTGGAATAACCCAATTGGCCCCCAAGAGGCTTGGGATAACTACTTAGCCGGAAATGGTAATGCTATGTCTCAATTCTTCGGAAGTTACAGTTTGAATCTAGGAATTTTCAAGGACAATGTCCAACAATCGTCGTATACAGTTGGGATGTAATTATAAACTTATTCGTCCACCCACGGTTTCCCGAGTGAACTCATTTCGAAGGAGTTCCAAAAAAAAGATGTTGTAAATATATAACAGATATATTTACAAATATGGATCAAGCGGCTCCACCAAATACAGAAAATAGTAAAATTCCCGTCGCGATAGCCCAAGCAGTTGAGAATACCGCCGATGGATTGTCGTCTTTCGCGTCAAATGTATCCAACAAGGTATCGAGTGCATCTACATACGTAAATGAATCTATATCTAGTTTCGGCAACGCCGATGTAGTTGGATCGAGCACGGATTTCCTTAGTTCAAATACATTGGTTGCGAAATTCGCATTCATCCTGTTGGTGTTAATTGGATTCATGATTCTAGTTAATTTAGGAGTTAAAATTATTGGTTATTTTATGAAGCCCAAAGGAAGCCCCTATCTTGTTTCAGGAACAATGAATGCAGCGAATGAAGTTATCATATACCAGGACCCTAAAAACACGAATTCTATACCTATTTTACGTTCGAACAATCAAAATACGGGAATTGAATTCACATGGTGTTTATGGATATTTGTAAACGATCTTGTGAAAAAGCCGCAATATTCGGTTATATTTAACAAAGGGAACGCAACATACGGGGACAATGGAATGGCTACTGTAAATAACGGACCGGGCCTCTATTTAGACAATAGCGGAAACAATCTAGCGGTTGCGATGAATACGGTTTCTGCATCGAATCCACAAGAGGTGATTACTATAAAAAACATTCCATTACGCAAATGGTTTCACTGTGCAATCCGAATCGAGAATACAGCCCTGGACGTATACATCAATGGAACGATTGTTTCGCGAAATATTCTGCAGGACGTTCCAAAACAGAATTACCAGAATGTGAATATATGTAACAATGGCGGTTTTAATGGGAATATTGCGGATTTACAATATTTCGACAAGGCGCTCAGTATATTTCAACTTAATAATATTGTTTCGTGGGGTAGAAATACAAACGCAGCGAATGCGGCTGGAACCGCGGACGCAAGTGGATTTCCATACTACATATCTAATTTATGGTATTCGTCCAATGCATAAGACTGG
>Ga0209246_10001021_pt1 | contig 11363 bp, 10 predicted proteins | sample LauGreSpBDMM15SN_2_FD_187560 | JGI IMG/M metagenome (GOLD analysis project Ga0209246, IMG submission 187560) | Freshwater lake microbial communities from Lake Michigan, USA - Sp13.BD.MM15.SN (SPAdes) (version 2) | ecosystem: Environmental > Aquatic > Freshwater > Lake | place: Lake Michigan...
TAGAACCACCTTTCTTCATTAAAAGTACAGGAGCTTCTCCCATCATAGCTTTTTTTTCACCACCCTTTTTAAAAGAAGGTCTTTCTTTTACACAAGTTCCGGATGCAGATCTAACTTTTGTATTCTTACAAGAAGTTTTAACAACTCTATTTGCTGCCATGACTATTTTCTTTTACGTGCATTCTTTTTAGCTCCTGCAATTCTATCTGCTGCCGTAGCCTTATCATAAGGCGGTGCTAATGCTGCAAACTTAGTAGCTTTTACTGCACCACCCGCTTTACTTGTTTTTAATGTTAGTGTAGGCTTTGATCCTTTAAAATTAGGTTTAGGTTTTGGTGTAGGAGTGCTAGTACCATTTGAAGGTTTTAAAGTTGGAGCAGGTCCACGATAAGTACCAGGTACTGGCTTGTGACTAGTACTTGTTGTTGGTGGTTTAGGGTTAGTAGTTTTTGGTGGTTTATTAGTACCAGTTACAGGTGGCTGTACAGACATACCAAGTCTAGCTTTAGGTTTAACTGAACCCCCTTTTCTAAATCCTAATTGATCAGTTCTGCCAGCATTAGGTATACCGTATATACCCATTTCAACATTGCTACCACCTTTAGCCATTTTTTTCATTGAGCCTCCACAGCTCATACATTTCTTTGCCATAATATATTTTTTAACAGTTCCACTTTCTTAACGCAAGAGTCTTTCTTGTAGGCTCTCCATTTGGTTTTTTGGCAGGACCCTTAACTCCTGACATTCTAGCACAAAAACTTTTACGTCTCTTAGCATCTTTACTTCCAGCTTCTATCTTAGAAGGTTTAGTTGTTACAGCCATCTTAAGTTTACTACCTGGGTTTGCTGCTCTATATGAAGCAACACCTTTAGCATTAAGACCACCTGTTTTATTCTTTCCTTCTGATCTTGTCCAAGCTGGTGTCTTTGCCATAACTATTTCTTTTTTGCAGTCTTTGCAGACTTAATAAATGCTTTTTTTGTAGGAGTACCTTTAGTTCCAGGTTGTCTCATTGACTCCCCGGAACCTGATGCTATCCTTTTTCTTTTAGCATGGATGTTACTATATAAACCTTGTTTTGCCATTAACAAGATTTCTTTTTCATTCCACCCATTCTATATTTTTTTTTCATTTTTGTTGCACCACCTTTTCTTTTTGTTTCTAGTTCAGGTGTAGCCATTGGTTCATTTTTTTTAGTAGCCAAAACAATTGGTTCTACTTTTACACCAAGGTCTGCTCTTGATGTCGCACCACTATTTAACTTAGCTAATAAAGCCATGTTAGATTTTGCACTACCATCAGATACACCTAATTTTTTAGCTTCAGACCAATCCATTCCAGTTTTCTCTTTCCAAACTTGAGATACAGTTTTTGCAGCAGGAGCTTTTGCAGGTGCTGCTGGAGCTGGTTTTACTGCAGCTGGTGTTTTAGCTGGAGTTTTAACTGTAGCTGGTTTAGCTGGTTTAGCTGGAGCTTTGGCTGGAGCTTTAGGTGCTGCAGGTTTCTTATTTGATGGCTTAGGCGTATACTTAGTAACACTTTCTTTTATACCGGCAAGTGTATTTGCATTTCTTTCTGCAGGTGTCATTTTGCTATACTTAGAACTACTTGGCTTAACCACCTGAGAAGCAGGTTTTGACGGTTTAGAACTTGAAGCTTTAGATGGTGCCGGCTTTTTATAGATAACACTTGTAGATCCTTTCAAGGGATGTTGATAAGAAGATTTTGGTTGTGCCATAATACATTAATTTATAAATTGTTTAATTACTCCTTATCCCTTAGCAGGTCTTGGGACTGGTTTATTAGTACCACCTACTCTACCTTTTGGTTTTTTGATAGCAACAATCTTAGCATTAGAATTTACCATACCACCTGTTTTCATTATTGCTTTTGTTGCGCCACCAGTTTTTTGTTTGGTAATTGTTGCTTTTTTCAATTTATCATATTCTTTTTGAGCAATTGGGGACAACGCTTCACTTTTTTTAAGTTGTTCATAGTAACCCAACTTATCACCGGTATTTAGTTTTTTTCTAGCTTTAACAACATTTTTTGGACGTAACATAATTATTTATTTTTAAAGTTTATATTTATTCTTATTTTAAGAGTTCCAATACTTCTCACAAGACATGTTAAGATCTTTTAAAATATCCTCATTTAAAGGATTCTTTAAGTGCTCTACTACATCTGACACATTTCTTCCAAGCATTGCACTTGTCTTAGTATGATAGATATAACCATCTGCCTTATTTATAATATACTTAAAAAATACGGAATCTCTAACAATTGATTTAATTTTTAGTGTTTCCATATCCATAGTAGCTGTTTCAATAAATGATTTAGCAGCTCTTTCTTTATTTGTTTCTCCACCAAAACCATTGATATAGTTATCCATATTCTCATAGATAATATCATTTGGTGTAGACTTCTTATATTGAGTACTATTGATATCTACAACTTTTGCAATGTAGAATAACTTAGTACTATTTTTATCAAATAATTTCTGAAGTTCAGATAATGCTTTATTACGCATTTTCTTGTATTCAGTTCTTGCCATTACAGTTTCTTCTGTTTTATCTAAATAAAACTTAGGAGCAACTGCTCTTGATCTTGCATCTTCAAAACTCTTTGCTACAATAGCAAATCCTCCTGCCTCAATTCCATGTAGTTTAATTCTATCATAAGGATCTTTTGGATCCAAAAATAATGGTTCATTACCACATACTAAACTTATTCTATTCCAAAAGTCAGCATTATCTGGTTTAAGTAATTTTACTTTATTCCAGAATTGTGGATCTTCAATATCTAAAACATTAGCAGCCAATTCTTTCTCAAGTTCTATGATTGCTGTTCTAATTTCTTTTACTCTTGCTTCTCTGTCATTTTCATTAAGAAGCTTAATTTCCGGAGCAAATTCATTAAGACCTGTTAAGTATCTTACTACTCCATTGTTTTCTAAACATGCCAATTGTTCATGATGCATAACACCATCAAAAAGTGACATACCGTAATCCTCTAAACCCATGTTAGAAGCATTACCATCAAAGAAAGGTCTAACAGCTATTGGTGTTTTTTTAACTGTTCCCCTTCCGGTTTCTACCATTGTGAAATTTTCCATTGTTGTTGGTTTTTAATTATTGGTTTTTAAAAAATAAAAGAGAGAGTATCAGTGATGACACTCTCTCTAGTTTTATATATTAGAATGATCCACCAGTGATTGGATTTCTCATAACAATTTTCAATACTTTAGTTGGATCTTTAACCCAAATAGCAGGCATTGTTTGAGACATCATTACACGGTATCCATTGAACTGTCCTGAAGACTGGAATCCTTGGGTACGTCCCATGTAATCCATTGTTCCATTTTGGTACCACCACTTCAATTGATTATCCCAAGATAACTTCAACAAGTAAATGTTGTCATTAGTGTTATCTGTGATATCAAAGATAATGAATGAATAAGAAGATAATGGGAAACCATCAATGATAGGGTTCTCAATATCATTTGTGTGAACATTGTCAAATGCTGGATTCAATACAAACTTAACATTAGCCAAGAAAGGAATAACATAAGATGTATAAGCAAATCCAAAATTCAAGTCCATTCCTTTACCAGTGATTGCGCCAATATCTGCAGCCTGAATCAAAAGACCTGAAGATACTGCTTCTCTTTTGATAGCTTCATTAACCATACGCATTCCACCCATACCTGTTTGAACTACTAGAGAACGCTTAGGATCTGGACCTTGGAATTCAACTTTACCATTGAAGAAGTTGTAGATCTCAGAACGGAACAAGTCAAGAGTAAAGTTATTCTTGTTGTAAATTCTTTTGAAAGAGTTATCCAACTGTTTCCAAAGACCAACTGATAATCTTAAATCATCTGGACCATCTTGACGTACTCTACCACCTTGACCCCACATAAGGTAAGTCTCAATGTCAGTAGCAACTTTAGACAAGTGAGCAGCTTCCATTGATGTCAAGAATGTTCTTGATAAGTCACCATTGTCAAATGCTTTCTTCACTTTATCTTTACCCATTACTTTAACCATGTCTTCCAAAGAAGTAATAGATGGGTCATTGTTAGTACCAAAGTTTCTCCAGATTTCTGTAACTGGTACAGTACCATCTGCATTCATTCCACCTTTGATCATTAAATCTGCTCTTGAAGAAACAGAATAGTGTACGTGAGCTTCAGCACCACCAACATAGTTGTAGAATTCACGGAAACCTGTTCTTGTAGTGATGTCAGAGAATCTCTCACCATATTCACCACGTGCAGAACCTTTACGGAATACTTTAGTTCCATTACCCAAGTACTTATTATCTAAGTATTTGAAGTTGTCATTGTTTACTAACTGTACAGTATAGATGAATCCGTCACCAATTGGTAGGATGTCTTCTGCTGTAATGTACATTTCAACACCGTTGTATTTGTCATAAGTGATGATATCACCATGCCCAAACTCACGTCTGTTTAATTTGATACGGAATGTTGTACCGTCAATACCTTTAAAGTCATTGTCTGGTTCAATGTCTTCAATGATGTATGGAAGATCAGTAGACACAGGTGTCTGCCATTTATACTCTCCACGAGCATTATCTACCATGATTACATTTTTCCCACCAAAGCTTGACATTTGGTAAAGAGGCATTTCAACCTTTTGAGCCATAGCCCATAAATCCACTGGACCTAAATCCATTGGCTCTGAATCTTTCAGCATGTTTACCAAGTGGTAAGAATCCACATGGGAACTTGCATTGTAAGCGGTATCTCTGAGGAATATACCATTGTTCATTACTGGAGTTGCCATTATTTATTTGTTTTTGTTTGTTACTATTTAAAATCTCTTAAACAAATTATTTTGTCTAGGAAGTGTTCTTTGTGTTCTTGAAGGTTCTTTTCTACTACTCTTCTCATCTTCATTATTTGTTGATGATGTAATCTTATTAGACTCTTCTGTTTTTAATTGTCTTACTGTTTTTTCTACAGCTTCTCTTGATCCTTGGTCTCTTACTTTTCCTTTGTAACCCTCTGGGTCAGAAAGTAACCATAATGCTTCAGCAATAAGATCATGTCTTGGTTCTACAAACTGATACTTTTCTAACAAGTGTCCTAATAGGTTTGTAGGTTTACCAGAAATTGAAGGATAATTAGGTTGTACTAATCCTGAATACAATGTACTTTGAGTTTTCTTATCTAGTTTAACTCCTCCTAATTCACCTGTAAGTAATGTATTATATACATTATCTGTATAGGCTTTAGCTGCAACAGCTTGTTGTTTCTTTTTACTTTCTTGATCTGCAAGTTGATTGTTAACAATCTCTTCTTGCATTCTGTCCAGTTTAGGTTTGAACTGATTAGCTTTTTGACCTAATCTATCTAAGTCATACCAATCTTGAATTTCTGATTCTATTTCTTCAGCTGTTCCAAATCCTGTAGCATATAAATACTGTCTAGCAATTTCTGCTTGATCATTAGGATTATCTGCATCAAGTTGTTTAATCTCTTCAACTTGAGCTAGAGTTCTAAATAGACCTTTTAAATCTTGTCCACCATCTGCTACATACTTTGCAGCAAACTGTAACTCTTCTGGTAAAGCAGCAAAGAATTCTTTTGGAACATCTTCTCTTACTTTATTTTCTCTCTCTTGAAAGTTAGCTTCAAATAGTTCTCTAAAATCTTTAGTAGTGTATTCTTCTAGATCTTTATCATCATCAAATCCTACTAGACTACCTTCCTCAATCATTTTTTGTGCTAATTCAAATAGTCCAGATTTATCAACCTTTGGTCTACCTTTATTACCAGCATCTTCTTCTTGAGAAATTAGATCATTTAATTCAGCTATTGCTTCTTCAACTTCTTCTTTCTGTGCAGTCTCAGCTTTATCTACTGAAACTGGTTTGTCAATGAACGCCATGTCTGTCTTCTCATTTGAGAATAAAGACTTTGGTTTACTTGCTTCTTCACCTGATGGTAGCATAATACTTTCTGCACCGGGCTTTCCAAAGAGAGCATCTATATCTACGTCAACTTGTTCTACCGATGTAGAATCTACCTGATTATTCAGGTCTTGCACTTCTTCACTCATACTGTTGGTTTTTGTTTATACTTTAATATACTAATTAAACTTGAGAAATTTAAAAGTCAAAAATTAATTTTCAGCAATATATAGCTAAGGTTACTTTTTCTTTTTGCTATCTGATTTACCATCATATTTATTTTTGTTTACTCTTGCTATTTCTAGTTGTTTATTTGCTATGTCTTGTTGTGATTGTAATTTTTGTTGTTCCATACTCATCTTCTGAGAATGCTTAACCATATCATCTGAAAGTTTTTCTCTTTGCAAATCAGTTTGAGACTGGTATTGTTCTGTCTCTCTTATCTCTTTCATTGCATCCATGAAGTCAGATTGTTTATTCTCATTGACATCTGCCATTGCACCATAACCAGAAGCTCTGATTTCAGCAACAGTAATATCTTTTTGAATCATCTTATCATCTCTTTCAGCAGCAGCTTGTATTTCCATTTGTTTTTGTTTCTCTTGAGAAGCAAGTTGTTCTTTCTGCATTTCAGATGCGGCTTGTTGATCTTGTTGTTTTTGTTGTTCAACTTTAGCTTCAGAAGTTTTAAGAGCAGTATTAAGTTCAGCTAATGAATCTGATTGTACTACTTTACCTAAGTCATAAATACTTGCACCTGTAGTATTATTCTGTAATGCCATAGATTTTAATTGTTCAAGAACAGCTCTATGGTTTGCAGTTGTGCTACAGTATATATTTAAGTCTCTCATTAATAGATCAGTACCATTAATTTGGAAATTAACTTTTTCATCAGCACCTGTAAGATATGTTAATCTAGCAGATGGTTTTGTACTATGGTAGTATTGAGCTAGGTCAGTTCTCATCTGATGCACTCTTGGCATTAGGTAATCACAATGCTGTATAAAGAACATTTCTGTTTGTGCATATGATGCAGCAGCAGCTTGTTCAACACCGGTAGCTGTCATTTGAGATAACTGTTGTCCCATCCTTTGTGGATTAACTCCAATTACTTCATAAGCTTGTTGCTTAAAGTGATTAGCTAATTGTACTCTAGACATTAATCTTTCTGTCTGAGATAGATCAAGTTTTTGGAAATGCTGGAAATTAAGAGCATTCTCTGTATTAGTGATAGATGTATCAAGAGGAAGCATCTGAAAGTTCTTCATTGCTACATAAGCTTTAGCAAGATTATTCTTACCCCAGTCTTCACCCATTGAGTGTCTTGGTAATGCATTCTGATCTAATAGAATAATAGTACCTAGTTCATCTACTAAGATATCTGCTATCTGATTGTTTACAATATTGTATCCAATCTGGTATGGCTTCATTAAATCTAGTAATGCAGTTGACTTAGTATTTCTATCAGAAAATATTGCTCCCTCTACAGGTAACTTACATCCGTATAACGTACTATCCCCTTTAAATTGAAATCTTAGTGGACCTATTTTCTTTTTCTCTACTCCAATATACATAGGAGTAAATCCTCCAGGGTTATTCATACCCCAGAAAGAAGGAATATTAGGACCTATCTTTACACCACCCCATACTTCATTAATCCAAATCCAATCTATGTGTTCACCAAAAATGATATTATCTTTTGTTTTATTCTTAAGAAGTCTTGTATCATAAATTGGTTTATCAGTAACCTTATAATCTTCAGATATAATTTCTGTTAATACTTCACCAATCTCATTAATTTTTGTTAAGTGACCAACCTTCTTTTGAGTTTTCCAATATACTGTGCTTACACGCAATAAATATGCAGTACCCTGGTCATAGTAGTCTTCACCCTCTGAAAGTATCTGTGTGATGATGTCACCACCCTCTAGGACTGATCCACTCATTGCGGTTGTATACTGTCTGTATGCAAGTGATGGCATATTAGTATTCCAGTCATGTGATTTAGTTCCATCATAGAATGAACCATCATTCTGTAATCCTGTTAAACTATACCCTGCTGATCTAATTGGATAAATTGCTTCTAATGCTCTTTGTTGTTCTTCATCCATTAAGTATCCATATCTATCAACAACATCAGCTGGTGTATACATATCTGTTTTACCAACCCAATTACATTGTGATATATATCTTGAGTCAGGAGACTTATGATAAAAAGAAACTAATGGATTCCATAGTTCTACTTCATAGTCATCTTCCATCATTCTAAAATGCCAGAATTCTCTATCAGTAACAAGCATGTCTCTAAAGCCTCTTTCTTCTAGTTCATCCATTCTAAATCTTTCAACATCTACTTTATGTTGATGTGATGCCCACTGCTCAACCATAGATCTGTAATCCTTTTTAAAGAAAGATTCTATTTCTGGCAATGACTTTATTTTTTCAGGACTCATTTCTTGCTGTGCTTCTTGAGAATTAGGATCTAATCCTTGCTCAAGCATAGCAGCAATAATTTTAGTTTGTGCATCAGCCATTAATGTATCCTCAACCATCTTACGCTTCTGCTCCATCATTTCATTATATGATGTATCATCTACTGCTCTATATGTAAGTTTAGTTGATCTCTTAGCAAATTCAGCTACCAGAACATTAATAACATTTGGGATAATTGGATAGAACTTTAGTTCTAATGCAGAAGCATCTTCTTTTGTAAGTACTTCTAATATATCTTTGTATTCATTATCATCTGAAATTAAATAATCAGATTTATCTATAATACCTTTAGCAAGTTTATAGTTTTTCATTAGCCTTCTGGCATTTCTACGGATCTGTTTAAGTCCTTGCCACTCATACCAGTCCATGTTCCAAGCGGCCCATTCATCTGATTTTTCTGATTTAGGTAAGAATTGTATAGGCTGGGTAATACTACCCATACGGTTGTATTCCGTCTTGGCCCCTTTCTTAACCTGCATTGCATTATATACTTGCATAATCTTTATTTAATATTTCTAAAGGCTGATTTCTTAAATGAATTTCCAACAACAGTTCCCCTACTACCCATATGACGGAAAGCACTCTTATTTAATTTAAACAAATTATCTGACTTTTGCAAGTTTTTAGCTGCATCATCCATGATAACTCTTTTAGCATATCCTCTATTTGATTGCTGAATTCTCATGAATGCAACAAGAGCAACAAAGGATACTAATCTATCCACGTTGACACCAGCAGCATACTCTTGCATTTCCTTAAGTAACATGATATCAGGTATTCTTTCTATACCGTATTTAGTCTTAACTATAGTTCCATCAGGTTTTGTTTCTACATCTAGTTCTTCTTTACAGTACTCTATACCGTAACTTAATAAATGGGCCTTAAATAATGTTCCTGTATTCTTCCAACCATACTCCTGGAATACGTTAGCATTAGCTCCCAAATCTTTCAAGAACATGATCTGACTCTTAGGTACAAGATACCTTTGTTTTTTTCTTGAGATCATATACTGTATAAACAAGGATATGTTATTCTCAATTACTGTCCAAGCATTATACCATTCTATTATTAACTCCAGTCTTTGGTGTGTTTTATTAATATCATCAAATCTACCACACCATGCAGCTACTATTTTATCTGGTTCTATGTATGTTTCAGTTTCAGTTCCTGATACTTTAGTAACTTCTACGGGAGCTTTCATTACATATATGGAACATAATGAATCAGATGTAGTAGTCTTGCCCTCAGATACAGGGTCAATAGAAGCATAGTACTGTCCAAATGTTGGATCTTTGATAGGTCTTTCCCATACAACTAAACATCCTGTTTTATCCTCAGTCTTTTTACTTATAGGAAATTCTTTAATAGGTTGTTTATTACTTTGTTTTACAACTGGTTTACCATTCTCATCTGTTGATATATCTAAGAACTCATATGCATATTCTTTATCTTCAATTCTTCTTTGCTGTGCTGCAACTAAGTGAGGAGGAAACACAGATACAGATCTATGAGCAAATGCTTCTTCAATGTTTCTAGGATGCTGAGATATTCTTAACTGGTAATCTTCTGGTGATAAATCTTTCTTCCAGGTTATAAATTGGTTATCTAAAGCTTTTAATGCATCTGCTACAAGTGAATTACCATAATCATCAATGTGCGGTGGCATTGACCATTGTTCAGGAATGAATAAACCTGACATACCCACAGTACCTTTTGAATCTAACAGATCTGTCTCTACAGCATAGATATCTTTTGATATAGGATTAAGTATCATTTCTCTTAATGGATTACACTGAGATAAATCCCCTACAGATCCTGCAGCAATAAACATACCTGTAGTCATCATACCTGATCTCATAGCAGGACGCATATACTCATATGTTAAATCCATCTTAGGAGCAATACCAGCTTCTTCATGAAAGAAGAACTTAACCGGACCCCCTACACCATTTGTTGGATCTTTTTCAAAAGACATACCTTGCATAGTACCCTTTAATCCTACTTCAGCTTTTCTATCTCCTTTTCTTACTTCAATCTTTTGTTGCCACATTAATACTTTATCTGGAGACATAGGTCTATACCATGCAGTATGTTCATTTAAGAATGCTGCATATTCAGATAAAAACTTCCAAGATCCTTTTTCATTTATATAATCCTTAAGACTTGCACCTATCTTTAATGTAACACCGGACTCAAACCATAACTGATTAAGTAACTTACCCATGTGAAAATATGAAGAAGCTATCTGACGTTTCTTAAGTATGCCTACATGCTGATAGTTTAGTTCTGCTAGTAGTTCATATAGTGCCATATGATACTGAGCATCTCTTACTTTTGCAAATCCAAAGTTTTGTTCTTCTTTATCAAAGATTGGTAAGAAGTTTAACCACATGTAGTAGTCTCTTGTTATAAACCATTTTGTATCTTTATTAATATAGAATACTCCTTTTCTGCATTTTAGTTTTTGATTATCCCAATACTCAATAAAGTCTTTAGATTTAAATGGTGCATCACAATATATTTTATTATTACTAAACTTTATTGCCTGCTCATTAAATAAAAAACTAGTTTCATCAAATTGATATTTTCCAGGTTCAGAAAATATATCTTTAATAGCTCCAGAGAATTCTTCTCTAGAATTAAAACTTACTGATGTCCATACACCATTGTCCCAACAGGGTATATCTTGATAAATCTCACTCATAATTAACTGTCATATGCAAGCCCCTGACCTCCTCTAACTTTACTAGATTGCTCATCTTGAAGATCTTTGTAGACTCCTTTAAATGATGCTCTAATCTGATCAAAGTTTTTAGCTGCTGCAACTAGTGAATTAATATTACCATCTCTTCCTGCTGTTATACTTGTAGTTTCCATATATCTTGCTAATCTATCCAGCATAGAAGCCATACCTTTATATGCTCTAAAG
>Ga0209246_10001028_pt1 | contig 11338 bp, 16 predicted proteins | sample LauGreSpBDMM15SN_2_FD_187560 | JGI IMG/M metagenome (GOLD analysis project Ga0209246, IMG submission 187560) | Freshwater lake microbial communities from Lake Michigan, USA - Sp13.BD.MM15.SN (SPAdes) (version 2) | ecosystem: Environmental > Aquatic > Freshwater > Lake | place: Lake Michigan...
CGGCTCTTTGTAAGAACCCTCCTAAGGATGCAGATTCTACTTTCGTTAATGCAATGGCAGAGGTTCAGATTATGACTGCCGTTCCTGCAGTAGTATTAGACTTTGAGAGACCTGTTGACCGCTTCATTTATTTGATGCAAAGAAGCCCTCGTCTAAACTACTTTGTTGAGATGGGAGATAAAGAGTGGGCGTTATTGTAGATGGATTTATTTGAACCAATTGGAGAAGCACTTGTAATAAATGGAATTACGAATCATAATTCGGAAATCCAATTATATTTACTGATAGATACCGTTTATTTTGTTCTAGTTGTAAGTGTATTATTTTTAAGTCTATGTTATAAATAGAATGTCAAATGCAAAGGAGCTAACAGATGCTCAGGCGCTTCTTCAAAGCCAGGCTAAAAATACAACAAGCTGGGCTAACATGATGAATCAGGAAGATGCATTAAGGCCTCCTGCGCCTCCAAGCGCGCCTGCGACATACAAGGCTAAGACGTATTTACCAGGCGCGTCTTCCTGGGCTCAAAAACAAGCAACAATTGAAGAGGAGGCTTCCGCCGAAAGAGCCCAGACACCAAACTCAATAAGTGAGAGCAATCTTGAAGACCTTGAACGTAATAAGCGCTCGTATGACCGCTACAGAAACAGGATGGGGCTACCTCGTAGAGCCAGTAGAACACCTTCAAGAGAAAGACGCAGACGTAATTCAGAGAAGCGTAGAACTGCAAGAAGGCGTAGTCACTCCAGAAGACGTAGTCACTCCAGGCGCAGCTACTCAAGAAGACGTAGATCTCCCTCACCAAGACCTAGATCAAGAAGCCCGGTAAGACGCTACGGCGTTGGACGTAGATATGTCGCCGCCCCTGGATTTGGATCTAGACGTAGATCTCCATCTCCTAGACGCAGAAGCCCATCACCTAGATACACTAGACGCAGAGGTTCAAGAAATGTAAGCCCCCTTCGCTATACAGTAGCTCCTGATGGTCGCACAGTAAATGAGTTTGGTCGCAATGTCCCTGATCGTACACAGACACAAAGACGCCCATATAAGCCTGCAAACTGGAATGTTTAAGGGGTACTAAATTTGACAAATGAAAAACCTGTTATACTCATACATGGACGACTTATATCCAGGAATGATTATACCATACAAGCCTCCTCTTTCAAGTGCTGCAGAATTATATATATATGGGTCATTTGTAATAGGAATTCTAGCTGTCATAATACTTGGCTGTGTAGGAGAACCCCGTAGATATTATAGGGTTATGAAGCGCAAGAATACCGATGAAAGTCCTATTATTCAGATTTAACTTCGACAGTTGTAGTATTATCTCTTTCTAATTCTTTTTCATTAAACATACTTTCTCCTTGAAACGTGTTTTCTCCCGAAAACATTGTTGGAATAAATGATGTTCCTAAAGAAGCCATATCTAAGATTGCATTTAATTCACCACGCATTAAATATTGTTCTTTTATTAATTCATCTTGTATTTTTAAAATTCTACCAATATCATGTAAAATCAGAGCAACCATAATTAGGAATATAATTATAGATACTGTAAACCACATTCTTTTTAATTAATAGAATATAAAAATTGACCCGGAATTATACGTATACAGTAGTAAAATGTCAAGAGAGCGAGCAGTAAACAGATTTGCAAAACTGTTTTTCTGGGAAGATATTCTAAGAAAACACTTTTCTGAAATGAATATTGAATTTGTAAAAATTGCGTTAATTGAAGAACTCGTTCCATTTACGATGTACAGTGGATTTTGCAGAATTAAGTCATTGTCTGAAAAAGATGAATTTATAGAAGTAATAGTTTCATTTAATAAAAAGGGTATACCAAGTATAGATTGTAATCGGACAATCTTAAATTCCATCGAGGGCTGCTTAGACGGAGGGAAAATACTATTAGATAATAGATGAGCTTCCGCGCAGAACTTATAAGCGACACGCATTTGAATATGTGGAAATATAAACCAGATAAATTAATGAAACTTTTTTCTTTAGAAACTCCAAATCTCATTTTAGCAGGAGATATAGGAGATCCAGATGAACCAACTTTACATTCTTTTTTAGATTTAGCCAGGCAAAAATATAAACGTGTGTTTTATATTCCTGGAAATCATGAATTTTATGGAACTGAACCTGGTTCTAAGAAAAACCCTGCGATTGTCTTAGACTGGTTTCAGAAATTAGATGATCAATGGTCAAACTTCCATTTCTTTTACAGACGGAATGAAGTTGTAGATGGAGTTCGTATAATAGGTGCAACATGTTGGTCCACGGCCCCTAGTTCAGATAAGTGGGCGAATATGATTAGCGCAGAAGGGAAGAAAGACATTGAATTTGTAGAACAGGCCCTGGGAAGGGCCAAGGAACCTGTATTAGTTATTTCGCATTATCCTTCTACATTACGTGTTATCGAAGACAACTTTAGAAATAAGCTGGCACAGTTTAACTATGGTCAGGATTTAGAACGTCTTTACAGAGCACCATTGAATACATGGGTTTTTGGACATGTTCATCAAAAACACGATTTTTCAGTAAATTATGCATCAACAATTTACGGAAATGGTAAGGTTCGTGTTTTGTGTAATCCATACGGATATCCGAATGAACCAATTGCCGCCCAAAAGACAATTGTATTTCAAGTTAACTCTAATTTGAGTGCTCCTGTGTTAAACCAAGACCAAGTTGCGGTAAAATCTCCCTATGGTATGAATTATCGAATGCTATAAGAGAATCTCTAAAATTTGGACTTGGTCTGAATGCGATTGGTCTAATACCTTGTGTATACGTAATAGCCTGTTGCCAAGACATTCCCTTTGTTGCAATTAAATACATTGCAACAATTGCTGCAGACCTCTGCATTCCAGCAGCACAGTGAACCAAGACATTTTGACCCTTATTATGTTCCATCATGAGTTTATAAACAGCCTCATGAGACCACAGGGTCATATTACGAATTTCCTCTGGTTGTAAATTATCATCAACGGGAATTCGATATTGCTTCTTAATAGTTGTTGAAAATGGAATATCCTTTGTTGCATTAAATACTACGGTTATATTCTTCTGTTTCATCCACTTCTCATTCTCAGAGGCCCTCTTGTTTCCTAGCCAAATTCCAGGTACTATCTCATGGGCATCTGGAAGCCCTGACATACTAATAACACTTATGAGTAAAAATGAAAGTACCTTACGTGCCCAGCCTGGACACCAACAATGAAAATATCGAATAATAGTCTGACCAAACATCTCTACCGTCTGGACGAGGTACTATCTTCATTAAGATGGTCAATCATAACTCATAATATGCATGATACATCATTCTGGACAATTGAGCTATGTGAATCGAATTTTGAGCAAGAATGCCTAGAAATGCTGGAAACTATTTGGCTTTATAATATTGGATTTGGTTCATGGTTTTCATTAAAGCTTATTCAATCTGTATACGAAGAAGGCGGTGTTAGCCAGGAAAACATGATTTCTATAACATGTGCTCTTGCTAAAAGACGAATTTGCGATTCTACTATCTTTCACCTTTTACTCCGGGGTGCCACAAATTCTGAATGGAAACCTCTATTCCCACATACAAAGGAATATAATACAATTCAAGAGGGTGTAGAAGATTGTTTAAAAAGAGGTAAACTTAATGAAGCGTGGTTGCTAGGTCGCTCAATGGATATAGAAGAGCACTGGAAAATGCTAGAAATAATTGCATCTGATTTAGGGAGATTGGAAGCACTTTCTATATTAAAAGAGCTAAGGCCATGTGTGTATGAAAATTTATCTGCAGCTTATGTGCTAGTAAGCCTTGATGAGATAACATGGGTATCAAGCCAAGAAGAACTTGAAAACATACTACCAAAGGAAGTTAAGGAGGCAATAGATGAGTGGCATGCAGAAAAATCCATGAGAAAAAGAAGAGCATTAAAACCAAAGGTAGAAGCACTTCTTTATCTAACGGATCGCTCAGAGCAAAGCCAATATACAAGTTCTGAACCAGATATACAAATGGGACTTTTAGATACATTGAAAAAATCAGAATATTGGTCTTGTATTTTAGAATATTATATGACAGATGGTCTAACCAGCTGGAAATCAGATGAACACCTTGAAACCTTTTATGAAACTTACTTTCCAGAGGATATTCCTGATGAGTGGTCTCTACAATCAAGAGAAATGTCCCATGGACGCGGTCTAGGTAAACCATTAGATCAAGCAAGAAGTCGTTTCATTTATCACACACTTCAACGCTCAAAGAGCCTTGAATTATGGAATTCTCAATTTAATGAAATAGACTGCACAATGGAATGGTCAAATCTGTATTCTATAAAACATGTGATTCAATTACCACTGAAGCCGATTAAGAAGGCCTTTGACATTGCTTAACATATAGCTGACCAATTTTATCTATCACTTCATCATCAATTGGCTCATATGTTGTAACACAAAATCGAACAATATTTTCTTTTGAAATAGTAGAAACAGAACAAACAACCCCTCCAGTTTCACGATCTCTTACAAAACTTAAAACAGATTCATCTTTTCCAACAAAAACATAAGAATTATCAGATGGACTATAAACAAATTTTACAGAAATAGTTTTAACATTTGAGTTTCTGGCTAAATCAATGGTTGTAATTATAAAACCACTAGATCCATCGGAAAACTTAGCGATATCCATGGAAAAAGAAGGTAATGGCGTTGCAGTATCTTGAATTATAATTGGTTTTACGGTTTGTGGACTTAACTTAGATTCTATTAAACCCATGTTTCTAAAATAAAATATGAAAATGTATTTAAACCATTAAGAGACAAATTGGAATACTTTATAAATTGAATTCATTACTTTATCTGTTTTTGCAGCAACTATATTTAATAAAGAAACTTCATTCAATTCCTTAGCAATATAATATTCTCGTGTAATTCCAATCCATTCTTGAACAATCGGTCTTTCAGGGGTTAAATCATATGCTTTTATAAAGCGTTGAGATATTGCTTCTGGTAAATCTGAATAATCTTCTTCTAAATTAAAATAATCTATTACAACATCTCTGATTGCAAGCGTAGATTTCTTAAAAAAAGTGTTAATCGCCTCAATCTTAAGTTTCTGTTTATTATGTATTGCGAAGATATTAAGATCCCCATTTAATTGTATTAATGATTCTATCATCCATGAGAATTCTCCATATTTTAAAGACTGTTTATAAAGAGAGATAAGTTGTCCAAGATTAAAGGGTTCATTTGTTAAAAGATTAACTGGGTCCTTTGGTTCTGGAAACATATAATCAGATAATAAAAGTCTATTTTCAATTGTCCTCTTTAAATTTCGTGCATCGTAAATAAAAGACATACGATTCTTGAAATCAATTATAGTAACTGGTTTCTTAGGAGGTTCCATTGTTATAGGATCATCTGTATTTTTACAATTCTTCAGACATTTTTTAATCTGCCATCTAAAAATCAGAGGTACTAGAACCTCTCTGAATTTAAACAATCTATAATAAATTGCACGAACCTTATTCCACTCATTTTCTTGTTTTGCATAAAAAGAAATTGTAGAAGATACGATTTGTTGAGATGGTTTCCATTGATATTTAGGAGTACTATCAAATCTGAATTTCATATTTCTTATATCTTCTGCAATTCTTGTTTTAATTTCTCTAAAAGAAAACACGGTTTCTAGAAGTGAAAACTTATATTTTACAGATTCAGATGCGTTAACGCAATTAGGAATACGCCATCTTGGACCATAATATGGTATAAAATTAGAAGGTGGAGGCTGTCCATAGTAATATGAAGAATTGCATAATGTAGATTTACTTTTCTTTTTTAAGATTTTCTTTTTCTTCTTCTTAGAATGAGTTCCAATAGAAAAAGGTGGAAACTCCATATTAGTAGTACTTAGGGTTAAAGGTTTAGGCTTTCATTACTCAATCTCAAAGAGGGTGATTGTAGACCCTTTCAAGATGCCACATTTCTTCCCATTTAGTGTATAGACGTCTGTGTCGCTGAGTAAATACGGAACATCAGATCCATCAACGCGCCTTACCTTCTTGAGGCTCTTTGGAATATCAGGATTATAACGTTCGTGAGCATTGCAATAACCTGGCGGCGACTTCAGGCTAGGGCATCTACATCTCATGTAGGTGGCACCATTCTGAACAAGTGCCTGGCACTGATACGTCGAAGCTTCATCATCTGGTAAGATTGTGAATTTACCTCGTTCCTGTGAATTTAGAGCTTGGACCAGTGCCTGAGGTGGAACACCTAAATCCTTTGCAACTTCCTTGGCCAATGAAAGCCCCTTTGAAAACAAGACAGCATCTAAGCTTTCCCATAACGTTCTTGGAATACTATATGACATGTGTGCGTGAAAATATAATTAGTGAATTTCAATTTTTACAGTAACAATGGTATCTCCTATTGAATGGGGGTCAGGTGCATGGCAATTATTGCATGGAATTGCTGAGCGTATTGGAAATCATTCAAATCATCTTTTAATTCAAGATGAAAGAAATGAATTAAAGTTAACACTACGGCATTTTTGGGCTCTATTGCCTTGCTTGAAGTGTCAGAAACATTATAAAGAATGGTTAAAAAAGGTAAATCCAGATTCTTGGATTCAAGGCCCTTTTGGCGTTGATTTACAGGATTCTATGAGAAACTGGGTTTTTACGTTACATGAAAATGTAAATAATTCTCGTTCTGTAGAATCAGGGGTTTTATTGGAACAGATGAAAGATATGTATTCACATGTTCCACTAAGAGAAAGGGCAAATAGTCTCAAATCCTTTTATCAAAGAGGACTTGACACCAGAACATTGAAAGCAGAAGACTGGAAAACTGCATGGAAACATTTAGATTTACTTTTGAGAGTGATTGGCTAAGTGCCTTGGCAGTACTATTAGGTCGCTGCGCAGACCACTAGGTCGCTGCGCAGACCACTAGGTCGCTGCGCAGACAATGGGGTGTGGTGAAGTGGCTGAAGCAGGTAAGATTTGTGAAAGGACACCAAATAAATCAGATGACCTAGCTCCACACTTTCTAGATAAATCATACATACCATAACCAATTCCTGCAGCTCCAGCGGCTCCAAGGAAACTTAGAAGAAATCCACCCCAATGAATTCCTTCACATGAACTCATAAAGTATAGACGCATTCCTAAGACTAAGACCGAGAATATAGAGGTTGTTATAATAACTAGAATAGCGTGTGTATTACGCTTCTCATGATTTATATCACTTGAACCTTGTGCTGCAGGAGTTAGTAAACTGTCTACCGCATTAGATATACAATACCCAATAAAGAACGAGACCTGCATTATCCAGAAACTTGGAACAGCACCACTTGGCGATGCCTTATCAAAATAGGTTAAACTTTCTTGTTTACCAGATGGTATCATATTACACGTATCACCTCCACCGCGTTTCCAGAAGATTGAATTAGGTGCTGCGGAATTACACGCCCATCCAATTAATGATTGTAATAAGAAAGTTACTATTGGAATTACAAAAGCCATGCCTGCAAATATATTCAAGTGTGCTAAAGAACCAGTTGCAACTGTATAAATTAATGAAGTAGAAGCAAGGACAATTGGTAATTGTTGTAGGCCACGGTATACATATTCTTTTAATCCACCTAGGCCTTGTGAAACAACACCCACCATTCTACATTATAGTATTAAATATCTGAGGGAGCACAGACATACATCGGTTTTCCTTTTTCTAATCCACTTAATATCATAGGTATATTCAAGACATTAATACCATCGCGGCCAAATAGTAAGATATTCTGTTGGACAACAAGAGATCCCATGATAAATCCTAATATTAGAGATAAGAGCAATGTTCCAAATGATTCGCATCCATATGAATACCGGAACATCATCATGGCTAGGACAAAAAGAAAACTAAAGACAACCGCAATATTCGTTCTAGTCTTAAGCTCTCCTGATAATGACTTAATTTCACGACCGAAGTTCTGCATTGAATTCAACATATAAGAGAGGATTGATGCTAAAAAGAACATGCTGGGTGATGGAAACATAGAAGGAACACCAATAGTTTCTATAAGTGAAATTCTCATCTGGTTAGGAAAGATAAAGCCAGGTTGACATATACCCTGTGTTGCATTCTCTCCTGCGCCTACAGGTGCTATTCCTCCGATAATCATTGAAAACACACGTTGAATTATCATGAATTCAAACATGCTAAATAAAAGAACACCCATTGATTTTGACATACTAAGGCCTGCTAAGATGGCTATACCTAGTATCATACTATCCGGAAGTATGCGCAATGACTCTGAACACACTGGAAATATGGTTTCCATAACAAACGCCTTAATTTTATCGTAAAGTGTCTTTTCTTCTGCGGTGGACATAAGGCCTATCTAACATATTCATATAAAGCGATGGGCATCCCTTCTTATTATAGAACTCTCATCACAAAAATACCACATGCGATACAAAGGAAAGTGCCAACTGGAACCAGCACACTAGTTATAGACATGAATTGTATGATTTATCATGTTTTACGAGAACCAAAGATGGCTGCTATTCCATTCCCTGGAGAACAAGGGCGCTTGGGATGGGAGCGAAAACTGCAAGACGAGGTGTGTTCATATTTAACACACATCTGGCGATCTGCGGGAGCACCTGGCCAGGTGTATGTCGCATTGGATGGAGTTGTTCCATATGCAAAGATTAAGCAGCAGAGATTTCGTAGATTTAAGTCGGCTGCCTTAGCTTCTACGAGCGGGTCTAGCGAAGCAAAGGGTGCTAACCCCACATGGGATACCAACTCCATAACCCCTGGAACCCAGTTTATGGCTAATATGGGTTCATCATTAAAGGAGACTGGTAAGAAACACGGGTGGATAATTAGCGACACAGATGAGCCAGGTGAGGGTGAGCACAAGGTTTTACAATGGCTTCTTTCAACTAAGTTGAAAGAAGGAGGTGTTGTTGTATATGGACTTGATGCTGATTTGATTTTATTGTGCTTAATAGCCGGAGATAAACTAGGTTCCAAATTTCCTATTTATTTGCTTAGGGAAGCAATGGCATTTGGTAAGCTAGTTCGTCTAAATGGGTCTACCGAAGTTGACCTCTGTTTCTTTCAGATTTCCACTTTGAAGGAGTCACTGCAAAGAGGAACTGAATGGTCAAAGGAACAATTCTACGACTACATCTTTGGAATGTCATTCTGTGGAAATGACTTTTTACCAACGGGTCTTTCTCTAAGAATTCGCGATGAAGGACATTCTATTTTATTAGCAGGCCTCAATGATATGTGGAAACGTAAGCAGCACATGGTTTTAATAGATGCTGAAGGGATTGTTAGACCCAATGCATCTGGTCTGAAGCAATTTGCCAATTGGATTTCTCAACAAGAAGAGCGTCTAATTATAACAACCATACGTCGTAAGATGACAGCTCGACCTAGTGATGATGAAGCAGATAATATTGCTATAAGAGAACAAGCTGAAAAACCAATGGTTCAAATAATTGGCGACAATGTTAATTTAAGAAGAGATTGGCATTCAAAATATTGTAAATTGGCTCTTGGAGAAGATACAACTGAAAAGCGCAAATCCAGAGTGTCCGATTATTGGCGAGGATGGTGTTGGATCCTAGACTATTATCAAGGTCGTCGTGTTGACTTAGAATGGGTTTATCCAGAAGGATATCCTCCATCGTGGTCCGATTTGGTTAAGTTCTTTGAATTGCCTATGAAGGATGATTGGGCCTTAAGAGAACCCTTGAAGCCTCAGGAGCAATTATCTCTCGTGTTGCCAATGAGCAGCTGGGGTCTTCTCTTGAAAACTAAATTCAGAGATTTACCTGCTAAGATGCCTCAGTACTGGCCACAGGGGTTCAGGTTTGAGACATTTGCAAAACGTTTTGGATGGGAATGTGAGCCGATGATACCCATGTTAAGTCCGGCTAGACTGCGGTATGAAATACGGTAATTTGTTATTTTTATTTTAGATAGATATTTTATATGTTAAAGTCACTTGCTGACAATACTAGGACAGATAAGAACACAGTTCACTCTTACTTAGACTTATATGAGACACTCCTAAATAAGAAAAAGAATACTGCTAAAAATGTATTAGAAGTTGGTATTGGTGATTTCTATGGACGCGGTAATGGCGGTAGTATTATGCTATGGCATAATTATTTTCAGAATGCTACTGTTTATGCTCTAGATATTCAACATATTGATAAAATATGGGATGAATTAAAAAATAAGAATAGAATACAAATATATAGTTCTACAAATGCATACGATGAAAGTAAATTTAAAGAAAATTTTTTAGATAAAAATATTAAATGTGACTTTATGCTTGATGATGGCCCACATACTCTAGAATCGATGATATATTTTATAAGACTTTATTCACAGATAATGACAGACGATGGTATTTTAATTATTGAAGATGTTCAAAAATGGGAATGGATTGATATCCTTACAAATACCGTTCCCGAGTCATTGAAACAATATGTAAAGGTCTATGATCTAAGAGCAAATAAGGGCCGCTACGATGATATAGTTTTTACAATTGATAAATCTTCTGCGCTATGAAGTCGAAACAATGAATCTAGGCAAATAGAAAGAATGGGCAACAATCTATCATTAGCTGCGCAAGTACCCGAAGCTCATGTTAGAATTTATAGAAATATACTTCAAATTCAATCTCCCCAAACCCGTTTGCAAATGTTAGAAACCGTTTTATCTGGGCCAGAATATGTGGCAAGTGTCAAACAAGCTGGCCTCTATGGCCCAGTCCTTTCTTACATTTCTGCGATCCGTCGTGGAGATCCCGCCATCCTTCCCGGTGAACAATCAAGGCAACAACAGATACAGCACTATAGTGAACCTGGAGGACAAGGAAGACCTCAAAATGTCTTTACTTCATCAGGAAGGCAAGGGTCAGTATCTCAACATAATCAGGTAATCCATCATTCTGGAGATCCAGGTGCTCACACTAAAGCTATAACATTCTTCTCACAGTGCTTACAAATCTTAGGGCTTGAGGAAGAAGTTGCATTAAGCGAAGACGTTCTTAAGGTTGCTTATAAGAAGGCATCTTTAAGGGCACACCCCGATAAGGGTGGATCTGAAAAGGCGTTCGACGAGGTAACACGTGCTTATGCTTACCTAGGCGAAATCCTCCGGCGTGTCCGTGGAGGTCGTTCTGAGATGGTGAATGTAACAGAAGAGTCACCTGCCCGTCTTGCAGCCGCCCGCGAAGACAAGTCTGAAGCCTGGAAATTAAATGAGCCAGTGAAGCTCAATCCAAAGAGCTTGAATATGG
>Ga0209246_10001032_pt1 | contig 11324 bp, 5 predicted proteins | sample LauGreSpBDMM15SN_2_FD_187560 | JGI IMG/M metagenome (GOLD analysis project Ga0209246, IMG submission 187560) | Freshwater lake microbial communities from Lake Michigan, USA - Sp13.BD.MM15.SN (SPAdes) (version 2) | ecosystem: Environmental > Aquatic > Freshwater > Lake | place: Lake Michigan, USA...
GAATCTCTGCACCATTAGCAGCCATACCTTGAGAATACGGATCAGTTACTTGATAATCTTCAGGTCTAACATAGATGCGAGGTTGTGTATCTCTAGTTGTTGCAGCTTGTGCTACAACTTGTGAAACCTTAGCAAATCTCTTAGCTTCTTTTCCTTTTTGTACATTTCCCATAAGCTTTTGAGCACCACCAATAATTCCTGGAAGTGCAGTCATTGCTGATGTAGCTAATCCACCGTAGTCTAATCCAGGATTTGGATTAACTATAGGAACATTACCATACTGAGGAGTACCAGGATTACTATAATCAAGTTTATATCCACCAGAATTATATCCAGCTGGTTGCATCATATTATTACCAATAATATCTACATTAGAAGTATTCCATAAATTATTATCTCCACCTGTGAAGTTATTAAGTCCTGGCATACCAGGTCCAGTAGCTATAGGACCTCCACCAAAATATTTAGGAGGATTACCAAAATCAGTTAATTGTTCTAACTGCTTCTTTACCATAGATGCTCCCATCTCAGCTTTCTTGAATGCTTTAGGATGAGCTTTTTTAAATGCAGCTTCTGTTGGATACTTCTTATAGAATTCCTTTTCAGACTTTACTCCTGCTATTTTTAACATTTCAGATTTCATATTGAACTTTTGTATGATTTATTTATATTTGTTTAACCAACCACCTTGTTTGTATTTAGGATAGTTTTTTAATTCTTCTTTGTATGCTTCTATTTTATTAATTTTTGGAGTCATGTCAAAGTTACTACTTTTTAAATGTTTTAACTGTTCATCAAAAACATAACCCATTTGATTTTTTAAATCAGTAGATGTATATGGCATTACTTCATGAGACATAAATGGTTTTCCTAAAACTTTGCTAGCATCAATTTTAAAAAATCTTGGAGATGTAACACCCTCCTTTGAAGTTTTACTAAATAAAGAACTTTCTTTTAAACTATTAGGTAAATAATCTGCTGGTCTAATGGAAGGTTGTAAATCCCATATATCATTATACTCTAATCCATATTGGTTTAATCTTTTATTATATCCCCCCATTATCTCATTACCTTTATCTATATTAATCTTATTTCTTAACATTGCCATATTTTCTTCAATTCTTCTTGGAGATATTAAATTAGGACTATATGTATCAGGTCCTATTCCAAGTTTACTAAAGTCAGAGTTTATAGAATAAATATCCATTTTAGATAATTGTTCTGGAGTATAAGAAGGGTGATTAACTGGAGATGTATTAGCAATACGAAAAGTATTATGTTGTTGAGGTTTTCCTAAATATAATCTCCAAGCATCTGATCTTTCTGGACTAACTTCTGTTCTCATAAGAGAATTATCTGTCTTAGGAAGCTTTACACCTCCTTTTTTAATATTATTAATTATCTGCTGAATTTTAGATTCTCCTTGCATGCCACTATATCCATATGGAGTTATATATTTTTCAGCAAGATTTGATAAAACTGGTGTGTAAGCTTCTCTTTGATTAGAAGTAATGCCTACATGCTTCATTTGTTCCTCTTTTATTTTTTGAGGACTCCATCCTCTTTCACGTCCTATTTTTTCAAAATGAGCTAAGTCTTGTCCTACCTCTGAAAAGTTTCTATCTACTGCATTTAATAACTTTCTAGGAGTTTTTGAAACACTTGTTAAAGGATCAATTCCTAACACACCAGCAAGAGCAGCTTCACCAACACTTCCAGCTATTTGTCCTACATCTCTTTTAGCAATTCCTTCTCCCATTTGATCTGCTATAGAACCTACGTAACGAGGTATGTTAAGATATTCATCAAATACATCTACAGCATCTCCAGGTGTAGAGGGAACAATATTAGATAATCTAAGCTTGTCAGCTGTATGCCAACTACCAGGAGTATTTAAATTTCCCTTAGTAGCTTTATTCTTTGTTCTTTCTGCTATAACTTCTTTAGCAGTGGATAATGCTCTTTTCTGAGCTTGATCAGATTTTGCTACATTTGCTAACTTCTCTTTATCTGTAAGTTTTAATACAGAAGGAGCTACTCTTGTAGCATCTTGACGCATTGGTTCAGGATACTTACTTAACCAACCACCTTCTTGCATTTTTTGTTTGCTCTTAATATAGTCTTGACCATATTTAGGAACTCCCATTCTTTGGTAGTCTTCTGGTTTAATATATTCTACTGTACCATCTTTCTTTTTAACTCCCACCATTGCAGCACCACCACCATATGGAGTTTGAGCCATAACTTGTTCTCCTTCATATTCATATAAAGGTTTTGGTTGAGGAGTTGGTTGTTGAGGAGTTGGTTGTTTTGCAACTACTTGAGGTAGTTCAGGTTTTGGTTGAGGAGTTTGTGTAGGCTTTGAAACTGGTTTCTGTATAGGTTTTGAAACTGTTTCTTTTATACCGCTCTTTTTTCCATATTTTTTAATTCTAAGTGCTCTCTCCTCTGGAGTAAGTGAATTTACTGGTTTTATTAGTATAGGATCATAATCATACACCATTACTTCTCCTCCTGGATACTCTCCTACAGGCCTATAAGAAACTTGTCTCTGTGGAGCTATACGTTTATCAAGTAATGCAAATGGAGACATTAAGTTTTGCATTGGGGTTACAAGATCTCTATAATATTCTTGGTACTCAGAACTACCTTTAGTTTGACCAAGACCTTTATTTTCTAATTGACGAACTTGTTCAGGAGATATATTAAAAGTCTCTTTATATGAGTAATCAAAATTACCTCTTCCTTTATTTTTTAATCTATCTTTTATTTCACTACGATAAAAATTTAAGTTTTCATCTCTTAAATTGTTATCAATAATTCTAGTAACATTAGCATTTCCACTTTTCTTAATCCTACCAGCTTTCATTTCATTTTCATAAAACTTATTAAGGGCTATTTGGGAATTATACAAACGAGCACTATCTGCTGTTGTAGCAACGTTTCTTCCATTCTGAGCCATTGGATATTCTGTAACCTTCTCACCATCAAACTTATAATCCTCACCAGGCTGCATCATCTTTGCATCACCTGTATCAGATACACCAAGTACAGGATAGTCAACTCCCTGCATAGTGATATCATTAGAATTGATCTGTGTAATCTCCCCTGGATAAGCCCATTGTCCTCTGTCATCTTTAATAACAGAACCATCTCTACTTATATTGTTTGGTTTCCAATCTAATCCTTGCTGATAGAAACTCATTTCCTTGCCATTCTCAGCACTTGCTTTTGTCTTCTTAGTATACTTACCATTACTAGGAGCAGCTCCTACAGTGCGTGCATATGTGAATCCTACAGCACCTGGTAGTGCACCACCCATAGCCATATCACCATAAAGTCTATCATATTGTTTACTACGTATATCTCTATATTCCTCTTCTAATTTAGGTGCAATAACTGAATGTGCTTCATTTTCTACAGTACCTTTAGTAGTATAATTTTTTCTATATGCATCTAACCATCCCTTTTTAGTAAATATATCACTTGAATCTACATTCTTTAAAGTATTTATTAAATCTTTACCAACAAAATCTTTTACAAAACCTACATTTCCTTTTTTATTTGCTTGAACTTTGTGAGCTAATTCATGTAAAAATTGATCTTCTACTGGATCACCATATTCATCACCATATTTTGGAATAGAAATATTCATAGAATCAGTGATAGGGTTATAATAAGCTCTATCCTTCTCTCCAATTGTATTTATTTTAGGAGCTCCATATTTATTATGCATTTGTTCTAATGCGTGATAACCAGCTGTTGGGGTATTCCAATAATATTCATCTCGCCATTTTTCTGCATCTGTTCTAACTTTATCAAAATAGTCTTTCACTTTAGGATCTTTATGTCCATATACAATTGCTTCAGGAAGAGTCAACTTACCACCATCTTGAAACTGACCCCCCCATGCAGGAGAATAGTTTCTACCTGTAGTATCATATCCAGAACCTACATACCCTGGACCTGTTGATGCTTTTGCATCATTATAGTTTGGCTGTATAGGGCCTCCGTCATTATATTTATCTAACCACTTCTTTGCCATTATTTATAAGATATTTGAGCTGGTGTAATAATGAATTGACTAACCAAATGGAAGTCAGAACTGTTATCTAGGATGTGTCTCACCCTAAGATCTTTAGCTCTTAATGGTTCTTTCTTGTATGATCTTTTTCCGTAATCCATATTAACTTGGTTTACAACTTTATCTATTGACAATGACTCACAAGAAGTCATGAATAAAGGTACTGATTTATTTTTAACTAATGACCAAAATGTATTATATTGGTAGAAGTTATCACTCTTAGTATATGTAATCGTCTTACTCTCAGCGTTATACAAAGGATATGTAAGATATTGCTTTAAGTTGTTTATAGGCTTTGGAACTAGTTCAAGGATACCAGAAGACTGTTGTCCATTATAGACAATAGCTTTATTGAAATATTGGTTATCAGTTTGTATCTGTGCATTGTAATTATACACACCATCTGGTACAGGTAGATATTGATACACCTTTGTATAGTCTTTTACATTCTGTAAGATTTCATCTTGAGACTGATATGAGAAAGGGTATTCAATTATATAAGGTTCTACATTATTATAGAACTTATTGTAAATCAATGTATTAGTAAGATGTCTCCAAAGAGATGCTGTGTTAGTTGGAGTGTATGTAATAGCTGCTATTTCTTCTATTGTTAAATATGAAATAGATAATTGTAATTTAGTTTTACATTTTCCTGTAGACTCAAGAATAATTACAGAAACATTATCATCTACAGAATAGGTAATACCGTCAATAATATTTTTTTTAGACAAATTAACACCTAGTACATTACCATAGTTATCACTAATGGTAAATGGACCAGTTCTGTTTCCAGCTTGTGTTAATCTTATTGTTATTGTTTTAGACATTTTTTATTTTGAATTTAATATACCTATAAAACACAATCTCCTAAATCAAATAAAGTACCACCTCCTGCTTCAATTGGTCCATAAGCTGTATCAGCACAGAAGTTAGCTTGACTACCATTTCCTAAAGTTGGATTTGATTGGAATACACCTGAACAATCATACCAAGATATACTTATTGAAATTCCAGTATTGTTTTCTATTCTATATGAGAAACAAGTGGTAGAAGGAGATGTTGTTGTTGTTGTTGTAGTGGTGATAGTTTGTTCCACTGCTGTGCCATCTAATGCACAAACATCTACTAAATAAACCGCTGTACCAGCCAATTCACAATTTAAAATTGTAGTGGTAGTAGTTGTTGTTGCAGGAGAAGGAATTTCTATAATTGCAATAGCTGTTAAGTCACATCCTTCATTTAGTCCAGAATAGAAGAAGTTATTCTCTGCTATGTACCAATTAGGAATATAACTATGGAAACTCACCCAACTCTTTGTATTCATATTGAATGAAAGAGTCCAAGACTTATTACAAAAATACTCAATGTTTGTAAGTTCTACATACTCTCGTAGTGTTGTTTCTCCTAACACTCTGTTTACATAAAACTTCTGTAATGATGCATCATAAAATATATCATTAGCTTTACCTACTTGTGGAATATAATCAAGCTTTGATATAATCACTCTATCATACTTACTATCGTATACACCATGTAATCCTATACCATTAAAATGGTTATCTGTGTCAGCATTAGGATAGTAACGTAAGATTTCAAATGCCAAATGATCTGTAAAGAACCTATTCAATCCAGAACCAAATGCTGATAAATCAGTTGCTTGGTTACCAGCAATTAAAAATACTTGTCCTCTCTTAGCATCTACAGTTATCTGTCCCTGAGGAATCTTTAATAACATCTTATTCTGAGTGCCCACATATCCAAGATCTGTTTCAGCAAAGTCAATTGGAGGAGAACTTCTAAATAATGTAGAATTGCCCATATAAGCAGCCTGTGGATTACTAGTTTGAATAGTAAGCATAGTGTTATATAACAATGACTTATTCTCAAACCTAGCTAGTATAGCTTTGTTTTGAATACCATCTAATGATATAAGATCGCCAAAGTTTTGAGGAAAATCAAAGAATGCTAATGGAGAATAGCTTAACCAGTTATTTACTCTATTATTAGGATCACTTTCTTGTGTATCAGAATAAATAGCTCTAAATGGATAATTGGTATAACATGCAGCAGATGTCCAATCAGCAGGAAGATGAGAGAAATAGTTTTCTGTATTCTGTTTAGAATAAGTTGGATTATAGTAGTAAGTATTGTCAAAAGCAACAGAAACATTAGATTCTTGTAACCATTGATCAGGAATACCTGTACTTACATGAGGATAGAAATCACCTTCTTTGTTATTAAACGCTTGACGTAAATCTACATTAATAGAACTTTCTACATAGAAATTAGGAATACCATAAGCAAATAAATACATTTTACCACTATAGTATGAATCTCTAGAACCAGAAGACACTGTTCCATTTGGAGGAATAGTTGTGGTAGGTGGTGCTGTTGTAGTAGTTGTATTTGTAGGATCTACTAGTTCTGAAGGATAAGGACAATCAAAATTATGAGCTTTGATTGAAATTATATTTTGAAGAAGTTTACCCTGACTGGTATAATTATACAATATAGATCTAGCAGAATACCAATATTGTGGATATGCTACATTACCTATCTCGTCATAATATATATCACTATCACTAGGAGCACCCACTCTATTATCAATAAAGAAAGGAAGCTTAGTTTTAAATGCAAACTTATTAATAAATGTATCTCCACCAAATACTGTAACAATAGAAGGTTGACCATTAACAATATTATTTAATTCAATATTTGTTTGGAATCCTGTATCAATAGTTACATAAGAATATATTTGTCCCCACTGATTTGGATAAGTAGTTTTAAGTGAACCATAATAAGATACTACATTAATTGGATTTTGAAATTCAGGAATTCCACAATTACCAGAACTTTTAAGAGTAAATCTTGAATTATCTGTAATTAGATTTGATCCTGTTGAAGAAATTAAACTAGGTGTATTTTGTGCAAATGGAAGAGGCTCTACAGTTTCACCATTTCTTTTTTCTAATGTTTTTATATATACAGAAGACTCTCTTTCAAAGTTATTGACATTATGAGAGTCTCCAACAGATTGTACACCAGGAATAAGATATTGATATACATCTAGTTGTCTTTGTTTAATTCCTAAATTATTTTCAATAGAAGCAGAATAATCATAATTAGCTACAGAGTTAAATGAATACGCAAAGTTTTGTCTTGTTATACCATTTATATAAATTTGTAGATAAGCTTGATAAGCTGTAAACATTGCAGTTGCATCAAATCCTCCAATACTTGCAATATTAGCACTTGAGTTTAAAGCATCTACTTGAGCTTGTGCACTTAAAAGTCTATATGTAGCATGTTTTGTCACTTGTACAAAATGAGCTTTACCAGCACCATATATAGCACTTTCCATCTTAAGTATATTACCTAAGAATGGTTTACCAAAAGATGTTTCAGGAGAATTAAATACCATCCTATACCTAGGATCATTAACTTTAGTTATTGCAAACCCATCTAAATTAGCAGGGTAACAATTAACATTACCAGAAGGATTTTTAGTTATGTTATATTTAATTGATCCTCCAAGCCATACAGGAGCTGTTGTTGATGATATTGTTATTGGACCATAATCACAAAAATCAACAGCACAAATCTTAATTGAATTTTTTGATAAAGTGATTGGATCTGTGAATTCAAACTCAGCATAAATAAAGTCTGTTCCAGGAGAAGGCGTATAAACATATACAGTGATTGTATAACTATCACCACTTGTTTTAACAATAGTTGCTGTACCATCTGTCATTATAGGAGTGATAATAGAACAAATATCATGATGACCTACCTCTATGTCAACTGTAGTATTTTGGTTGTTTTCACATCTTGTATAAGTAATACTACCAGCTACAGTTACATCTACTGAATAAGTATTACATGTAGCGTTATAAGCATTGTTATCTACAAGTAAGAATGGATCTTCAGTTAAATCATTATATGGATAGTTAGGATAGTAGTAGTCAGTTCCTTCTCTATTATAAAGTCCTACATTTCTTATTATACCTTTTGCTACAATAGACTTATTTGTAGTGCGGTCCCCTCTAACTATTTTAAAAGATTCAATGTTATCTTTTTGCTCTTTTGGAAGATCTGATAGATATATTAATTGTGTAACTTGTTGTACATCTAATCTAACACCAATAGGAAATACAGCATCTGCTGCTTGCATTTCTACAGCATACTTACCATCCACTGTAAACTTTTGTTCAGCACTCTCAAATACAGGACTTACTAAAACATCAGGAAACTTATGATGTCTAATTGGTTGATTAGCAAGATCTCCCCACACTAATGGATCACAAGGATAAGTGTCTGTTGATTGCCAGTATGCAAAATCACCATATTGATAAGCTCCTTTATAAGCTACTTTATCTGTACTATTAGTATAGTCTGAATCATATCCTAATACAGATCCTGTATTATATATCTTCCAATATGCACTAAATCCAACATTTCCTGAAGTGTAATCAGGAGTTCCTATAAAGTCAGGATTAGTAGATGGTACATCTGGATTTGTTGATTCATTAAAACTTATAGCTCTACCAGGAATATGAAAACCATCTGTTTGCTTACCATTCTTTAATAAGAATACTATCTCAAATGGATACACTTCATCTCTAAGATAACCTCTTAAATTTGTTGCATTAGTTTCAGTTGAATAGTTTTCTGTAGCAGGAATTTTATAAGTCTGCCATTGAAGATTAATCTGATTTGCAATTTTTTGATAGTTAATTCTATCTATAGAAGTAAGACCATCCCAGATTAATATATCTTGAACAGTTGTTATATCTTGAGCAATTTCATAATATGGATATTTCTCAAATACATCAGCAAGACTTAATGCTATTTGTATCTCATTTTGTCCAGAATATGTGAATTCTTCTGAAGTGGTACTAATGTTATATGTTCCAACTAACTCTACAGAACTTATATTATTTATAGTCTTTATTACAGCTAAGTTATAATATTGAAAATATCCTGTTATATCTAAATTAGTAATATTAATTACAATAGATTTACCTACAGTGTAATCAAAAGTAGGAGTGGTATTAAATTGATTAAATATTGGTGTAGGATTGGTAATAGAGTAAAATGATGTATATCCTATACCACTAGCATTTGAATACTGAATTGCAAATTGATATGTACCAGCTTTTAATTCTCCTACATTAACAATGTCTATTATTGATAATAAAGGAATCTCAAAGTTAGGTTGTATATTAAGTTGATTACAATCTAACTCACTAGTAGTTTTTGTATTACAAAGATCTGTAGTAGATTGAGCAAGCTTATATGGAATATTATCAGGATTTAAATCTAAGTATCTTCTAGGATTTAATCCGTCTGTCCAATAGATTTCAGTTGTACAGTTTGTAATCTTATGTACAGCTTTATGAATTGGATTATTTATATTAAAATTAAGACAACTTGCATTTATATACATATGATAGATGCAGTCATTGTTATCCATATAACCAATCTCAGAAGATCCTGTATTAGGATTAACTAAGAAAAATATATGCTTATTCTGCTCTTGTATAAAGTGTTCACCAATAAGATGAAAATCCTCAGGAAAGTTAAGACATAACTCATTACCTGGCTCATTCTGATAGTTAACAGAATTAGAGTCAAAGTTCTCTACAGATGCATTTAATGCATACGTTAGCTTACCTTTCTCCACCTGATTTATAGATGAATCTAGATTTAGTCCAACTCTGGCAAGATTAAATTCCTGCCTAATATTTCCTTGTTCTTGATCAGCCATAGTGGGTATTAATTATTTCTTCTCCAACCGTATCTACTAATTCTGTTTGGTAATTCGTACATGTTGAACTTATTCAACTGTTGTTTTATTCTTCTTTGCTTAGTCCAAGCATCTTGCTTCTTGATTTCCATTTCAGCCATAATGTAAGCCTCATCTGCTAACCCTTTATAGTATACAAGCTTTTGTTGTAACTGATTGAATGTTTCATCATTAACTTGATTAGTTAATGTTTCAAACACTTTGTATTTAATGAAGTGCTCTACAAATTCTCTAACACGATAGTTATCAGGAATCAATTGATTTCCAATAGCATCATAGTCTGTAGCATACATAATTAAATGAACTATACCATTTCTGAAGTTGGTAACAAACTTATTATCTCTAACATCAAAAGAGTTAAAGCTAGCAGATCCTGGGGTGAATTCACCATCAAATCCATTAGGAACATTTTGAAACTGCCAAGCTTCTGTATAATCTACAGTACAATTATTTCTAGCAGATATATTACCTGGTTGTAATAAATAAGACTTTCTATAAGATCTTGCTGTTTGACTATTAGTCTTATATACAGTTTGCATAAACTCAGGCATACAGCTACCATCACATCCTACATTACCACAACATGGACTAGGAACAGTACAATCTGTTGTAATAGGACTCACTTGAATAGTTGTTGCTGTAGCAGCTTGAGAATAGAATGAGTTAGCAGTTTGGTAAGGGTATTGAGGTATCTCAGCACACATCCAAGCTTCTCTTACAGCATAGAAGTTATCTGGAAGCCTAGCTTGAAAATCCTCTATAACCAAAGGTTGGTCTACAATGACATAACTAGATTTACCTAACTTCTTTAGACACTTGTCTAAGTAGGTAGGAAACATTAGATCATCTACAGCCCCTGTGTCAAAGTAAGATTTTAATTCTTCCTTAACAGTTGAATAAACTGGTTCAGGAGAGATAAAGTTATACTTGTAATAATATGACATATTAAATTAATTTTTCCACTGACTATAGAGATGTTGATACTTCTCATCAGTGTTTATGTAGTGTGATAGCAATCGTGATGTTGTGCGAGATGGTTTGAAATACCAAAGATCTGTATTTTTTATTCTAGCAGATTCTTTAAACCACATCCATCCAAAAAAATAACCTTCAGTGTGATAGTTGAAATTGTATATACGCTTTCCTTTCTCCTTACTTCTTTTCCAATCCACAGGTAAGTTAACAAACTCCTTACCATCTTTATCCTTCATCTTCTTTCTCTTCTTCTTATTAATAGAGAACTCACCAAATCCAAAAGGAAGCTTAGCCTTTTCTCCAGTTTCTAATATATAATTTTTGAAATACTCGTTGAATGAGTAGAGAATGTTTTTCCAGTCGTTAAATGTAACTTGGATGGTTGGATTCTTCTTACAGAAGTTATTGTAGTTTTCTTTACTGGAGCTTCTCCAATCAATCTTTGTACGCATTAATTAG
>Ga0209246_10001033_pt1 | contig 11318 bp, 10 predicted proteins | sample LauGreSpBDMM15SN_2_FD_187560 | JGI IMG/M metagenome (GOLD analysis project Ga0209246, IMG submission 187560) | Freshwater lake microbial communities from Lake Michigan, USA - Sp13.BD.MM15.SN (SPAdes) (version 2) | ecosystem: Environmental > Aquatic > Freshwater > Lake | place: Lake Michigan...
CTGTTGGTGCTCGTTGCGCTAACGGTAGTACAGACACTGAGCCTAAAAAGTAAGATTGTGCTGCAACAATAGAAGCACTGTTGCCTCCATATAATATGTCATAGCAAAGTGCATCAACAATATAACCTAAGTCTCTATCACAAGTAACCGAGTTGTAAGAAAATCCTGCCCAGATGCCAGTGCCTATTGATATTTGTTCATTTATCCATGCAATAATTTCTGCACGAATAAATGCTTTGTTGTTAACTAGTTGTGTATGAGCATTAACTGTATTAGTTGCTGCTCCTGTAGGTATTGGAAAAGTTAATACATTGGCTGCTGCTACACCGTTTTCAATAATGTCAATCACTTCATTAACAGCCGCATTGTTCCGAGTGATAGCAGTGGCATTGCTCATGTAGGTTGCAACTTGATCTCTTAGATATGATAATGCGCCAGTTGTTTGAACTAACTGATTGTCAATAACTTCAGATGCAACTGCTCGTCTATATGATAAGCCGTTGATTACTGCATTGTAGTTTGTTCCCAATGCAACGTCATAATATAATCCGTCTAAGATTATCCCGCTATCTCTACGGCATTTTATTTCATCGTAACTAAACGGTGCAACAGATCCTACAGTGCCTGAAATATAATAAGCAGTTGGATCATTGCCCAAGAACATAATACTACCAATCTGAGGTTTACTTGGTAAACCAGATACTATAATAGAACTGTTTTTACTTAGGTTAACAAGGGCCTGGCCTTGAATGCTCGGTGTTCCGCCTGAAATAGTGATGTTCGGGGTGGCGTCATATCCACTACCTGGATTATCAACTACAATCGCATTAATGCGTCGAGTAACAGAATCTAAGTTTACTGTGGCAGTAGCTTGAACACCACCCGGTGTTGTAGGAGGATCAATAACAGCAATCGGAGTCGACACATAGCCGTCACCTTCTAGTGTAACAGTTATTGAACCCACTGTTGAAAAATAATCTTGTTCCATGTCGCCTTCTGCATACGGATCAAGATAGTAGCCATCAGCTACAAAGCCTTTAGCACCAAAGTCAATAACTGAGTTAGAGATAGACAAGTAGCCGCCTCGGCTAGCGTAAAACGCTTTAGAACAAAACACTGCAAAGCATGAAACTAACTGCATATAGCCAAAGTTAGTAATATGGAATCCCACACCACCTTGAGCTACTTGAGTAAACGCATCTGCAACCATAGACTTGATGGGACTTTGGCTACTGTATTTGTCACCGTCGATCAACATGCCGCCGCCGGCGCCTTCGTTGTCAATGCCGTATGTATCTATTTGCGTTGGGTTGATTTCATAATCTAATAACGGGCGTGGGCCAGTTACCATAATGCCATTAACGTCTGGTTGTTCTGTAACAAATGGAAGCCATTCTTCACCGTTATTCATAAACGGTCCTGTGATGCTCGAACAGTTTTGAATGTATGGTGATGTGTCAACAATAGCATCGCTGTCGATTGCTACACAATAAGCTGGAGCACGTAGGCCTTTAAATACCATTTGTGCAATATAGTCTTTGCTGTTTACATGAAACAAATCTCGGCCATATAAAACTCTACCGCTTGCAATTTGACTTGCAATATTGGTACCTTTTTGTCTAAAAGTTACAGTAAACTCAGTTACATCAGTTATGTTAACGTCAGTTTCGTCAACTGCTGTATTTGAACAACGTACACGGATTCGATCGCCTAAAACACGACCGTGTGCAGTTGATGTAGTAATAGTAGTATAGTCGTTATTTCTTTGAATGTTAGCAATATCATACACACTAGGACCATTGAGAGGTCTAATGATTGTAGTTCTTAAACTATCACCTAGGATAGTAACATGCGGAGGTACTTTTAACGGATTGTCTTCGTAGTATTCACCGCTTCGCACAATAATAGTTGTACCTTGTTGTGCAACTGCTAGTGCAGATTTTAAAGTACGTTTAGCTTGATCAGGGCCTTCACCGCGTCCACTGTTGGCGTCGTTGCCGTCTAAGGTAACGTACATGACATTGGTAACTTCCGGTCCAGGCGCTGCACCGTTTATTAACAAGTCACCGTTGATGATAACATTGTTAGCTGGGTTTAACTCAATGTCACCGTTGGCTTTACGCCAGACTGAATGGTCTCGTATTTGCCCGGGGTTTAAGTTTTGACTTCGAAAATATTTCATAGTTATAGAGTCACATAGCTGATTGTTACACTGATTTGACTTGAGTCAGTGGTCAATGCTTCTATTTTGTCGCCTAGTCCTAGCACTACTCGTTCAGTGCTGAATGAAAATGTATCTCCTGCTTCGATAGGTAACTGACTAATAATCTTATTAATGTTTGCGGCGCTTTGGCCAGACTCTATAAGATGAACATCAATGTATTGTCTACCTAACGCTTCGTCTAGTGGGTCCGGGGTATTTAGATTACAAAAAATAAGTGTCGTGACTGCTATATCCGATGCTAGTGTAGGACTAATACGTGTTAAAGTGTTGTTAAGCAGTGTGCTTTGGATTGCCATTTCATGTCCTTATAATATCAATGCGTAGAGCAATGCTCTAGTTTTACTCACCAGCTCGTCGTTAGTTCCTGCAGTATTTACAAAATACAAACCTGTACCTCCGTTTCCTGGAATGTTGGTTGAATACAGTTTAACATACCCAGTGGGTGTACTAGGTACAGTAGTCTGGTTGGCAATATTTAAAACGTTTTCTAATAATATATTATTGTTAGAAATATTTGTTATGCTGTTGGTTTCTATTCTAATGTTACCAGCAGTCAATCCATCCTGATTGATCACTGCTATCTCATTTCCATCAACATCAAAAGTAATTTTACTAACACCCGACGTATCAAAATCGTATGTTTGAACTTTAGTATCGTTTTCTCGTATTACTCTTACACTCGTAGTTGCAATAGATGACGCTGTGAAATCAGCTAGTGCTTTCATGTTAGGAACATAATCATCATTAATGATTGGGTACGGAACAACTGTGCCTGTATTAGATGCCAACACAACCGCAGTGCCAGTACTGGCATATTGGAATCTTGTGGGCGACACAACTGTCACCACTACCGGTGATGTTGTATTAAATGTTGGATCTAAGAAACAAGTGATTGTTGCTCTATATCCTGATAGTAAACCGTGTGGTACTAATGTAATCACTTCAGCAATGTTAAGAGTTCTACCAATAGCATCGATTGCAAATGAAGTGCCTAATACAGATTCTCTTAAAACATTGTAGTGATAGTTTGCAGTACCTGCAACAGTAATAACTCCATTGCCATGACTAATCAATGCTAGGTCTTCACCGTTGGTGTTAATAGCATTGGTTGCAATAGGCAACAAACTATTACTTGCATCTTTAAACATCCAACCATTAACTTCCTGATATGATCCGCCAGTTGGACCATTAGTAAGTACTGATGATAAATTTTCGTAATATGTTAGTGAAACATCTTGCAATGTTCCTCTATCTATTTGGATACCGGCTGACCCGCCGAATGCGCCAGATGGTAAAGGAGTAGGTGTATTAGGTGCGTAGTCAGCTGGATCGTATTGGTTAATAACGATAATATTGTCTTTAACAGTTAGAGTCTCAGATTGCAGAGTCGTAGTATTTCCTAAGACTTCCAAGTCACCTGTTATAGTAACTTTACCCTGCGCTCCAAGTACGCCAGTTGGATTCGTGTCTAATACAATGTCACCATACGTGACATCAGATCCAACTATAATCTTATAGTTGCCACTGTGTACTCTAACTATTTTTGACATTATTACATTCCGTTATTATTAAGCGTTGGCAATTTGTAAATAGATTCCAGCTGCTGCATCAAACTTCCAAGGAGCAGCTTGACCAGTAGCATATAACCATCCACTTCCACCAGCGCGAGTTACAGTTGCTTTACGACCTGTTAACTTAGTAACAAAATATTCGCCGCCGGCACTGTCTGTTGCGGCAATACTGCCTTCGCCTGCTGCATCAGCTAGAGTAGATTGTAGTTGAACGACACCAGTGCGTGTACCGTCTGTTACTTTGTAACGACGACCGGATACTTGACGAATAATATCAACACTACCAGCTGATCCACCTGTTAAGAATGCTGTCATAGAGATAGCATTTTCGTTATTTGTTGCGGTACTTACTGCACCTGAGTCAACTTGAAACACGGCTGTAAGAGTAGTTGTACCAATTGTACCTGTACCCGCTGTCACTGTAGGAGCTGATGTGTAACCAGAACCTGCTTCCACTATTGTGATGCTGGCAATAGCGCCTGCTGCGGCTACTACTGTACCAGTTGCTGTGACACCACCTGGTAGTTGTGGTGCTGAGAATGTAACTGCGCCGCCTGTGGTATAACCTGTAGAGTTGTTGACACCACCTACAGTAACACTGCCTATTCGACTGCCACCGATGCCGTTATCAGTAGTTACGCTTGCGGAACCGATGTTTCGGTTACCAAAATATTTTTTATGTAAAGGACGTCCCATTTTGTTTTCTCCTTGTAGAAAAACAGCGTTCTAGGCTGTACGCGGTTGGATTTCCGCATAAAACTTATACCATATAAGTCGTACTATGTATTTAGCTCTCAATGAAAAAGGGCTCCGAAGAGCCCTTTAATATATTGCTAAAACTAGTGATTAAGCATTGGCGATTTGTACGTATGTACCGACTGGAGAATCTAGTTTCCACGGCGCATCTTGACCAGTTGCGTACAAATGATTTGAGCCACCTGCACGAGTTAATGTTACACGACGAGCAGTTATCTTAGTAGCAAAGTACTCTCCACCTGCGCTGTCTACTACCGCAACACTTCCTTCGCCTGCTGCATCTGCTAGGGTTGAAGTTAGCGTAACAATGCCAGTACGTGTACCGTCTGTGACACGGTAACGACGACTTGAAACTTGTTTGATAATATCAGCTCTTAGTGCCGATCCACCTGTCAAAAATGCTGTCATTGATATAGAATTTACTTGATTAGTTGAACTACCAACTGAGCCGCTCCATGTTAAATTAAATGTAGCGTTAGCGCCATTAGTATCAGCGCCAGTGCCTATGCCAGTAACACCACTTACCGGATTAGCAGGAATAGCGGCGTTTCTAACACCAACTTGTGTTACAGTAAATGCAGTAATAGCATTGTTTCCTGGCTCAACATTACCAGTTACAGTGAGAATCAACGGTGTGGTCCACCCTGCTCCACTAAATGTAATAGTATTACCTATATCATATCCAGTACCACTGTTTACTCTTGTTACACCAGTTACAAATACTGATGTAAAATATTTTTTATTTAAAGGACGTCCCATATTATATTCTCCTCAAATTATTTATCTGCTCAATGAAAAAGGGCTCCGAAGAGCCCTTTTAATTTTAACAACCTTTCGGTATGTTGATTAGCTAAATTTAACGTTAGCTGTAGTAATAGCAACTTTACCTAAGTAGTCAGCTGCGTTACCTAAAGAAGACGCTGTGTTTGACAACTCAACATAACCATAACGTGTCATGAATGATACGACTGGTTCGAATGTTGATGGGTCAAGTACAACACCACTGCTCATTAGAGGAACGTAAGGGCAATAGAATGCCGCTGCGTCTGACTCGCTTGAACCTTTGTATCCAACAAGAACGTCGTCGGATGTGCTGTATGTGTTAACATAGATCTTCATAGCATTGTTCAATGTACCAACAAACTTAGTGTTTGTAGGTGCTTCGAATGTACCTTCTGTTGTACGAGCAAATGCGCTTGTAGTAGCAGATTGTAGGATTGTCAATGCTGTTGGTGAAACAACTGCCCAGTTTGCAGCGCCACGACGTGTACGCTGAGCGATCAAGTTAGCAACACGGTTGATCTGAACAGCTAAAGCAGCGTGTTCGTCACCAACGAATGTAGCAGTACCTGAAACGGCTGCTTGGTTGTATGTCTCTGTTGCTGTTCCAGCCAAGTTGCCTAGCGATGCTAGAACTTCTTGGTCGATTTCAGCAGTGATTTCTTGTGCAAGAGCAGCCATGATTTCTGCTTCGATGTCAATACCTTGTTGGGCTTGTGCATCTTGTGCAGCTTCAAACGTCCATCGTGCGCTTAACTTACGTGTCTTCGCTTCGACGGTTTGTTTCAAGATTTGAATGCTCATTCTGTTACCAGCAGTACCTTCTAGTGCGGCTGTGTTAGCAGCTTTACCAGATGATGCGCCTGAATAAGCTTCAGCGATCTTGAACGGGCTGAATGCTTCTTCCCCAGCTACTACGCCTGCTCCAGCGTATGTATCGCTGTAGCGCACACGTAGAGTGTGGATTTGACCGACGGGGCCGGTCATTGGTTGGACGCCAACTAATTCGTTAGCGATAACCGTTGGCATTACACGGCGGATTACTGGAAGTATTACGCGGTTTAATGTTGCAACGTTACCAGCAGATGTTGCGCCGGCTGTGGCGCTTTCTGCAAGATACTTGCGGGTGTTTTCTAAAGTTACAGCCATTGTTGACTTACGGGTGCCTTGTAGGCCTTCTAATAGGGCTTCCTTGGTCTCGTTCCAACGGCCTGTGAGTAGTTCTGACATTTAAATTTCTCCTTAAATTTTTAATCCAGCGAGACGACGGATATCGACAATATTGTTGTCATTCTCGCCACTACTTGCGCTGTTCGGAATTTTATTTCCTGTTACCTCTTTTGCCTCTACTAGTGCCTTACGTTTTTGTGGAGCATCGCCAGCGATTACAGCTGGTAAGTACTTGTCAAAACTGCCACGTAGTTTAGGCGTTTGCACGCTCTCTAGTAGCTCAGACATAATAGCTTTTTGCTCTCTTGCAAGAGGTGCTAATAGTTCCGCCATAACGTTTTGACGTTCTTTGCTCTCCACTAGAGCCTTTATTTCTTGATCTTTGCTTTCTGCAAGTCGCTTTGCTTGTGTTACTTGAGCTTTCGCTTCTGCAACCATCGACTCTTTCATGTCTATGACTTTGAGCAACTTAGATGTTTCTGATTTTTCGTTTAGATAGCTGTTTTGATATTCGCTAGCATAAGCTTCGAATAACTTACGACCAAAGTCGTTCCTGCGAGCAGATTCGATGTCTTCTTTTAGTTGACCGATTTCTTTTGTAAGAGTCTTTTCAACTGTAGATTCGACTAAACCAGCTGCACGTTGTACAAACTGTTCTTTAACTTTTGCAAACGCCTGACGGCCTTCGCGAACCAAACGAACCTTTGTTTCTGCAAGTTCTTGTTTATCTGTGTAGAACTCTGCGATTTCTTGTGCTAGTGCTTCAACAACAAACTGCTCAAGTTTAAAAAACTTGGTAGCCATTGTCTTTTGATCTTCGTGTAACTCTGTGACTTCACTAGCTAGTTGACGAATAACGAATTCCTTCATTTTTTCGGCATCTTTCTTAGCTTTTCCCACTACCTTAGCTTTAGCTTCGGCAAGTTGACTACGATCCTCAACAAACTGCGAGATTTCTTCACGTAGTTGGTCACCCAACATACGGTTAACTGCTTCTAACATGATTTCTTTATCATGCTCGTAGCGTTGTGCGAATTCTTCTCTTAGCATGTGAGTGACTTGTTCTTTGTTCTCGACGATGCGAGATTCCCAAGCCTTCTCAATTTCTGCTCTAACATCTTCAGAAACCACATTGTTTTCAAACAGAGATTTTAGTGCTTCCAACATGTGATTCTCCTTCTTATTGGAGTCCACCTATTATTTTTAATAGGCTTTCTTTTAAATATTTCTGCGCCTTAGGATCGCCCTGCACTTCCTTCGCTATACGAAGGCTACTATAACCTCCCTTATTATTCATAAGGTGTTCATAGATTGGTGTAGGATACGCTCCCGGAGCACTCGGTTGAGCTACCACGTCTACGGTGATAATCTCAAAATCACTTACTTCACCGGAACCGTCTTCTTTGACGTTCCCGGATCCGCGTGAACTAACTCCTAACTTCACACTACTTTCTAACATAGCTTTCACTAGTTGTCCCATTGGTGTTGGTAGGATTTTTAATTTACCGTAACCGTTTGGGCCATCCATCCACATTTCTGTGATCATATGGCTCACCCGGTCAAGGTTAATTCTTAGGTCATCAGGATGATCCACTTCGCCAAGAACTGAGTATCCACCGGCACATTGGTCGTTCAGGGTTTTGACAGCCCTGCCGATTTCATTTACAGGATAAACACGCTGATTTTGATTCCGGACGCCGCCTTGAATGCAAATACCTTTCATATAAAGGTTCTTGCCGTCTTGGCCGTCGGACTCAACGACCATTCTCGCTTGATCAAAACTCAGGTTTTCACGAAGATAGTTCATCTACCTAACCTTATCTGGCTCGGCCTGGAGCACCGTTGATTGGAGAGCCTGCGCCCTTATCACCGTTGTCGCCGTTACCCTTACGTTCTGCACCGTGTCCTGGCTCTTTCTTCTTGAATGCTGTTTTACCTGCATTGCCGCCTGGAACGTTGACGTTACCAAAGTTTTCTTCTTTAGTATTTGGCTTTAGCAAACCGCTTTGTACGCCTTTGCCACCGTCTGTGCCGCCTTTAGCGATATTAGCAGTAGTACCGCCCATATCGTTTTTACCTGCTACGATTGACTTGTTGTTTACACCGTCATCACCGTATTTTGGATTTGCTACTTTTTCAATGTATTCACGCATGAAGTTGTCGCTAACTTCGAAACTGTCTTTTACAGGTTCGTCGCTATCCATGCCCATTTCGTCGTCAGCTTCTTCGCCTTCTTCGTCACCGGCTTCTTCGCCTTCTTCACCGCTCATCATTTTTTCAAATTCTGCTTTTAAGTCGTCTAGTGCGTCTTCTAAATCGACTACGCGATCTTCAATATCGCCTTCGCCTTCCATGTCGTCGCCTTCTTCATCACCGGCTTCAATGTCGCCCATGAAGTCATCAGTAGCGTCGCCACCCATGTCGCCCATGTCATCCATGCCGCCCATGTCGTCTTCTGGTTCTTCGTCGTCAGTTTCGGTGAAAGTAACTTGCATTCCTTCATCTACTTCTTCGTCTTCTTCTTCGTCTTCTTCAGACTCTTTAGCTTCATTAAAGTCTTCTGCTAAAATTTCTTCGTAGATTTCACGAGATTTTTCTACTACCAACTGATGGAAAAGCTCCTTGGCTTTATCTTGTTCATCAGAAATTAAATACTCGAGCATCTGCTCGAACTTTGATCGATCAGTCATGTTTGTCTCCTATATATAGTGTGCGAGGCTGTCATGTATATTTACATCAAACTGTAAAATACACCTAGATATAGCCTCGTTTTAGCTGATTTTGTTGTTATGCTGGTGGAGCCGCGGGAGTTTTGTACATTTGTTCCACAAACTCTAGTTCTTTTTCTTGTTCTAGAATATGTTGTTCAGATGATTTCCGTAGCTCGTTAATCTGTTTAAGAGACAGACGTGTCTTTCTCGTGTCTTTCTTTTGCATAGATGTTGAGTCGCGGCCTGGGTTGTAACGCAAGTCGTTTGCACCAGCTTTCATATCCTGGTCCATATAGAACAGTTCTCTTAAGATCATAATGTTATTTATGCGACTGGTGGTGGTGTTGTAGGTGCAGCGCCTACACCGGGTACAGGTGCAGCAGCTTCAGCACCTGGATCAGCAGCCATATCGGGAGGTGCGTCTGCATCAGCCATGTCAGTAGCATCAGCTTCAATACCTGCTTGACTTACTCCTACACCTCGAAGTTCACCCGAGCTGTCTGTTACAGCAGGATTACTCTTGCCGTTTTCTTCTGCCCATAAACGTTCATTTTCTGCAATCTCTTCTTCGCTTAATCCTAAGTAACGCTTCAATGCAAAACGTTTAGAGATATAAACTTGCTGACTGATAGTTCCGTATGTATTAATACGTTGATTATCTAGTTCAGCTTGACGATAAGTTGCAAAGTTTTGCGGTGGTTGGAACTGTAACTCAAACAAACTTGAGTCAATGTTGACGCCTCGTTCGTATAGATATAGTTTAAATTCTGTATCAAACTCGTCTTGCATTAAACTCTGTAAACGCATACAGTAGTTGTTAAAACGCAGTTCTTGAATGTATGCTGTGCCAACGCGACCGTCATTATATGATGCTTGGCTATCATCTGCACCTGTTGGCAGATAACTACTTGGGATTCTTAAACCGCGGAATAACTTGTTAGTAAAGTACTTTAAGTCGTCAATTTCACCTAGGTTAGTACCGCCAGGTAGTGTTTCAACTTTGCTTCCTCGTCCTTCAGCGGTGGTTGGGAAGAAGTAATCTTCGTTGATACTTAACGGGTTGTACGCACTATCAATAACGTTAGCGCCACCGCCAGTACTACTTGGAATTCTTCTTTGGTGTATTTCATTTTTCACCCTTTCAACAAAGCCCATAGCCAAGTGACTGGGCATATTACCTACGTCAATGTAAAAAATACGTCTTTCTGGAGCTCGTTGTATACGATAGATTAGAATAGCATCTTCAAGCAGTTCTTTTTGTTTGAACACTTTAAAAATATTTTCTAACAAACTGTTACCAAACGGATAGTTGTTGTCAAGTCCTTCGCTGAGACTTAGATGAATAACATGTTCAGCATCTATTGCCAACTCGTTTTGCTGTGTGTCGAATCGAGTACCGGTTGATCCGCCTGCTGGGTAAGTGCCAGATCCTCCTCGCATTGCACCTGCGTTAGGTCCTGCAAAGTTAGTACCTCTGCTGTTAGCGTTGAGGTTGCTGGGTTGAATCTGTGTTACTGATAAGTCTACTAGGTTAGGATTCAAGTCACGGATAACATATTGCTCAGGTTCTTTACCTTCACTTTCGTTAACAATAATCTTGACAATCTTTGCTGGATCAATGTGCATCCATTTTTTATTTTCAGGATCTCGAACAAAGAACGCATCACCGTATTTGAATACGTTACGTACAATACGAAAGATTCTAGTTTCAAATTTTTGTAACTTTGACCATTGTTGTAGATATTCTCTAAGGATACTTATTTCACTGTTAGTAGCTTTACTTTTAAAATACAAGTGAAACGGTGTTTGATTTTCTCTATTCTTTTGGCTGCAAAACTCTGCAATAATATCTAAGGCAGCATTAACTTCACTGTCCATATCCATAGTGTCGTACTGCATGTAACGTTCAATACGATTAGGTGCGCCTGTGTATACGTCTGGTAAGAAGCTGCTGTAATTCTTTTTAGCAGGCCCCATGCCAGTATTAATAGTAGAGACGCTGCCAGATGCGCTGGGCGCATTGTTTACATTAACTGGTGTGAAATACTTTTTCCAACTCATTATTATGCCTTATACAAGTTTGCGCTAGACGATTTTGTAGCTTTA
>Ga0209246_10001034_pt1 | contig 11314 bp, 11 predicted proteins | sample LauGreSpBDMM15SN_2_FD_187560 | JGI IMG/M metagenome (GOLD analysis project Ga0209246, IMG submission 187560) | Freshwater lake microbial communities from Lake Michigan, USA - Sp13.BD.MM15.SN (SPAdes) (version 2) | ecosystem: Environmental > Aquatic > Freshwater > Lake | place: Lake Michigan...
AGTGTGTCATTAGGAATTCCTACAACAGCATTTGCAAAGGCAAGCAAATCTTCATGAAATAAAATCCTGTCTTTTATATTAGCACCCCACAAACGATTTTCTAATTGACAAATAGACTTTACTATATCACTAGAGCTTTTTCTAAGAATAATGTTTTCAAATGTCATATCAAGAACCTGCTCACATCCAGTTATATTAATCTGTAATGTGCTGCTACTAGGGTTAATAAGAAATTGTTTATCAAATAAACCTGTTTCAAATGTACCATCAAAGTGACGTACAAAAGCAACTTCTAAATATGGGTATGTGGTATCAAGATTACTTAAATTAAGTGTGATAGACTTGTTAGTAATAGTAGCACTATCATTACCATCTATTATGATACCAGCACTTAAAGCATCGGCATACATTTCGACAGCATTTGACTCTCCTAAAAAGCTAGTAGGATTAAAACTAATAGTGTTGTACCTTATAAAATAAAACCAATTACCAGCTTTATGACATCCATTTTCATTTAAAAGAATACTATCAACAATAGGTTGAGCACATGTTTCTGCAAGTAACTCTACTGCATTAGGAAAACTTCCATCAAAATACTTTCTATTATTACAAATTCCTTCTTGGTTAAATCCAGAGTTAATAGATCTTATTGGATTTTTGAAGTCAGTAAAATATAAGTTTACGCTGTTATCATAATCTGTTCTTGCAAAGCATTCTATTTGATGCTCACAGTCAAAGTTAAAAAGAAGCGTGCTAAAGTTTAATCTTGGTGCATTAGGAAATAAAAGAGGATTAAGTGTTCCTGTAAAGTTATTAAGTGGCTTATAGACATGCTCAAACCCTCCATTAGGTGCACAGTCGTTGTTAGGGAGCCTAAAAGGCGATGGATATACTCCAACCTCCCCAAAGTTCGTAATCGTGTTATAACTAAAAATATAGGCTATTCCGTTGTACTCACAATATCCCAAAGGAATAAATCCTGCTGAAAGCGTAAATGCCTGTTCGTTTCCACCAATATTAGTAGCCACAAATCCTTGACCTTCAATATTAATCAAACGAATATTTAAGGCACTTCTTAGTTTTGTATCAGGAATTAATGCTGCATCAGTGTCTTTGTCAACCCCACCAAAAAAAGAATTTACTTGATACTGTTGATTTACAGGGTTTGGCATATTTATTTCATATTAGCAGAGAAACGTAACTTAGGAATCATATTCATTCGAATCATCATCATTCGTTCCATGTCATCTCTTGACACAAATCTAAATGAAGATTTAGCTTTTTGAACATAATGTCCATATTGACCATCAATGTATGCGTATCTATTCTCTGGAATCTTACCATTAAGATAATCAGGAAATAAAAGTTTCTTTAAACAATACCAATAACAAGCTTCTTGATGGCCATCCTGTATTAAAGGAAAGCCCGTCTTTTCATCAATAGCAACACCTATGTAATCAATATGAAGGGTTATTGTTCCTTCAGGTGGGATAGATACTGGTATAGAAGATGAATTAGTAAAAGAATTACGACCAAACTTAAGATATGTTCCGTCATTATCATAATTAAGAACAGTGCAGTTATGACCCCTTACTTTTAATAGTCTATATATATTACAAGGCAGCAAAGCCTTCTTGTCAATTACTTCAATAGGAATATTCCTAAACTCTACAAACTGCTCAAACTCAGCAATGTTATTTTCAGCTTCAACACACCATTCTACTACATCATAAAAATCAAACTCAAGTTCTTTATAATCCCTTGCTATTTTAGCAGCAATAGCTTCAATATTAACATATTTACCTGTCATCATGATTAATAAGCGTGTCCGTTTTTGGTTAACTCATACACTTTGTTCTTTAATGGTCTTACAAATTTGCCCTTATAAAATTTATTATTAAATCTATTAAGTCTTTGATGAAGACGCAAAACTAATCCATTTACCTTACCATTTGTTTCAATATCAAATTGATAATTAGGATGATCTGGCATAGACACATCTCCTACACACATAAATCCAAATTCTTTGTATGGAAATACAATTGCATAGTTACCATGTATCATATCATCAGCCATCATTATCATCATATCAGTAAACATGTCTTTAGCCTTCTGCACACCTTCTCGTTCTGTCTTAGTATTAAAAACATCTTTATATTTTTCTATTTCATTGCCAACGTCATGTATAATTTTTACTAAATCCTTTACATTAGCTATCTCATAATTTATCATCTGTCCGCTACTGCGGTTTCTAAATGTCTTGAATTTCATATATTACATTGGTATATTATTAGCAGATATTGCTACTTGTTGTGCATCAATATTAGTTCTAAAATCATTAAAATCAAAAACTCTATTTGTATCTCCAATTGCAGCTCTTGCATCTAGGAAGTTTTGGTCTTCACAGGGAATAACCACAGTTGATTCCACTGCCCTAGTTACAGGTATATCATAATTTATATCATTAAGCACTACTCTATAATGCAATACAACCTCTTTCTTCTTTCCACCACATCCACACCCTACAAGAACTTCTACTATCTCTGTATAGCAATATTGCTCTTGAACCTTAAACGCCCTTCCTTTTATAAGGACTGTTAAGCTTATTGTTATCATTTTCTCGTTCTCTGGCATAATCTTTAAGATTTAATTTGACTATCAAGTGTAGGATTCTCCTGTGCATTATTTTTCATATCATCAGGATTTCTTATTGTACTCATAAGTTGCTTAAGAGCAATTAGCTCAAGCTCATGAATCATATTACTTGGTATAGGGTAAGGATCATTTTCTCCAACACTATAACATTTACCATTAAGAGGGTTAGATAAGATGCCTATAAGACAAACATATTTAAGACCCGAAGTTGGAGGATTACCTATTTTAAATTCAGAGCCAACAACTGTATAATATGGCTTATGACCAGTCCAAGGACTATTGTTGCCATAAAGATTACCCATAAAATTTCTTGATGAAAACTCTTGCTTTTTATCTGCTGAACCAAAATACATTACTTCGTATCCACCAAGATCATCAAGAGCTGGTGCCGAAACATAGTATTCTATATCTCCAGAATCAACATTATTACAGATTAGATTACGACACTCTACTTCAAGACAAGTTATCTCCTGATACAAATTTGCATCAAGTGCCCTATTTTCTTTTAGTCGATTTCTAATAAGGATACCACGAATTTCGTGTACCATTTTATACACTAATTCAATGTCAATCCTTTCATCGTCAGAAGTGAAATATCCTTTAACTTGATTCCTTATAGAGTATCCTATTTCTGCAAGTGTTGCCATTGTCAGTGTAAATTTAAATTAATATTTTCTTATCAACTCATAAAGACTCCACAATATACCATTAATAAATGAAGCTGTGAAACAAGAAAATACCCAAAACAATATATCTGATTTATCTATAACTCCGTCTAAAACGCCCCACAACGCCCAATATATAACACTTCCCCATATACTTGCAAAACACGCTTCACATAATATAAGCGGCTTTGATATAAATTTAGGTATTATATCATATCTATCTAATACATATTTACGTATTGGATAGAATATTTTTTCATCATCTGTAATCATACGCCACCCCAGGCAAACGCCTGAGATGGTTAGTACGATTAAGAAATAATTGAACAATATAGATGAAGAAATCTCCATTTATTAAATTGTACAATCTGAGAAACCTTCAGCAACAAATATGTCTGCCCAGAAAGTATTAAAAGATAGCACTACTGTACTATTAACATAGAAGTAAACTTCCTGTTCGTAACAATTGAAAGCGTTAGCTTGTGATATATCTTGAACGTCACACGATTTACGTAGGCGTAGGTGATATACACAATGAGTGCCACACATTCCAAGAGATGGACGTGAGCCAATATGCCCCCATTGAATTGGGAAAATCTTAGCAATTTGTGTTGTGCTTAAAACTGCATCAACGTGAGCTGTAACTGTTGTAATTGTAGCAGCATCACTGAAAGCTTGGAAGCCACATGTAAGCTCACAGTTAAGTTCTGTAAGTAACAAACATGAACCAGCAGCAGAAGGAGTAAAGTTAGGTGCAACATAAGTACCAACGACAGCAGAAACTGTAGCTGTTGGATCGGCATTAATGTTAGCAGCAACTGCTACCGCTGTTTGGTTTGCTGTTGGTGCAGCACCCGATGGTGTTTGGTATCCGTAGTATTTGCTTGAACCAAAAGTTTGCTGAACCTCATAAGAAGTTACGCAAGGAAGGGTTCTGATAAGCAAAGGCCACTCATATGGACACTCGCAAGAATCGGGGATTGTTATACACACAACTGTTCTTTGTGATGTACAAGCACTAGGACATTGACAATAAGAGTCAATGACCTCTGATAAAAGGATCTCACCGTAATTTTCAACGATAATTCCTGTACCTGCTGCGTTAGCAACTACGGATGTAGCACTAAGGTTATCAACTAGGATTTTTGAAGCTGGTCGTAAAAGCATTGTTTATTTATTTTAAAATGTTTAACAAAATTAGTGAATATTAAGTAATAGAATTGCGTTGTTCCATAACATTTGTTTTATATCTAATGGATTCAATCTGCTCAATCTTTTTCCTTACAGCAATATCAACAATTTCCTTACGGCAATGGATAGCTAACTCGCAATCAACATTGGCATTTACTATCTGAATATCCCTTGGATACCTAACATAATCAATGTCAGCAGAAACTCCATAAGATTGGGTTCCTGTGAAAAAGATCATAGCATCTCCAGTTATCTGATAATAAAGACGTTCGTCTTTTGGTTTGTTAAACGGATCTCTAGTTATCTCATCTCTCCTGTCCGAAGTCATAACTTTCGCTTTTAGAAGTTCAGAAACACCTGTATAGCCACATATATTATTAACATAGTTGATTTTAAAAGAAGCTCGTAACATAAACATGTAACCATGATTAGTTCCAGACGGATTCTTTGGAGTGACAACAAAACCAGTTGCACTATAAGGCAAAGAGAATAACTCTTGTCCTGGTATAGGCAAACCTGTGTTTAATATTGTTTCGTCAAGAATCATAATTTCTCTTAAGTCATCAATTCTTTTCTGTGTAATTTGTACAGAATCGTATTTGTTAACAATATACTCTAACTGAGCCTGATTAATTAAGACTTCGAACTCTTCAGGATAGACAGTACCTGTGTTATCCTTGTTAAGATTATCAAGGACGGCATTGTACATATCAAGAGCAGTAACGATCATTTCTTAAGATTTAGACTTAGTTGTAGCAGCTTGTGGTTCACTAGATTTCAATATTTTATTCCATTGTGTGATAAGAGCATTGTTAGAAGAGTCACGCATAAATTCTATTGCAAAATCTTCATTGGCACCCACAAGTTCGTTTCCGCTCATGTATTTACCATTTACTAATTTAAGAATATCTGCTTGAACAAGCTTCCGAAGAAAAATCTTATGCTTTGAATTTTTATCTTCTGAAACATTGAGGATGTCCATCGGTTTCAATAATGCAAGGTCGTACAGTGCTGCCTCAAGCTGTGCTCTTGACATATCACGAGTAAAAATTTGCAATAAACGGCCATAATCTTGCATCTCTTCCAAAGACATGCTACGGAGTTTTTCCATAGCCAAGAACACACGTTGGTTCTTGCCAATCTTTGAATCTGCTTCTTTTTCCTTGTCTTCAATGTAAAAACGATGAACACCAGGATTAATCTCATCTTTTGAAGATGCGACCATTTCGTCAGCAAGAGCTAGTTCCAAAAGGAAACGTTGCTCTTCTGACTCCATGTTAAAAGTTTGTAGATGTGCAAAACGAAAGCTGTCATGATCCGTAAGACGGATAGGAGTGCCATCAGCAACTACTACCTTCTCGTTATCTTCACTTTCCACTTTTCCCTTATATGATTTCTCTCCAACATAAAAGGTTTTTGTAACCTCTTCAAATTTCGGAGTAATGTACACTGGAGATGTGTGGTACTTTTGATCAGTACCAACTAGACGTACTATTCCAGTACGTTTTTCTAATATTTCTTGAGTTTCTTTAGACATAACTTTTTATCTGTTATTTATTTATAATTTAAGGAACGAATAATTCAGCTACACCAAATGGGTTTTTCATAGAAATACCTGTCTCAGAAAGAATCTGAACTTGGTATCCGTCCATTGAGTTAGAAGCTGTTGCACGTTTGTTACCATCAGGAGATGACATTCCATCGATGATCTTTTTAACAAAACGACGATCTTCGCCACCATTGCCAAGAGCAATAAGTTCACACATAGGATCTCCACCAATTGTGGATCCAAGGTTTACGAAAATACCACGTTTTGATTCTTTAGATACACCATAGATATCACGATCCTGTGGACGCCAAGCTGCATCAAATGCTGCATTCCAAGCTACTACAATACGGACACCGCCCATCTCATAAGCATTGAAAGCAACTTTAACACCTTGCTTGATTTCACCTTCAGAAACGAACAAAGGCATTGGATTGTATTTGAATACGTCACGCATCAAACGTTGGAAGTTCCAAACGAATGCTTGACCACCCATTACAAACACCTCATTAACTCCTTCGCCAGTTGTGCTCATGAGCTGCAAATTCTGCATCACGTTCTCAAGTGTACGAACATTAAGAGTGTTGTATTGGTATTTCAAAGAACCATCTCCCTGTGCAATCAATCCGTCTCCTTGAATGATCTCACGGCCCATAAGGTCACGTACATAGATATTCTCGTTAGCATCGATTGTTGCTTTTCCATAAAGAAGTTGATTCTCACGAGCGTAAGCCCAACGACGCATCATTTCAAATTCTTGTTGTTTGAACCAAAGCTTTTGGCCATTGTGCTCAACCCAAAGAACTGTATTCTGAGCAGATCCAGAAATAGAATATTGCATGCGTTGAATGGTCATGTAGTTTGTATGCCACTCTGGGAATGTATTCTTTTCGTAACCTGTTTCAGAAAGCTCAGGGAAAGCTGTGTAACTAAATCCAACCTCTGCTCCAGCATCAAGTAATGATTGGTTAATGTAAGAACCTGTAGTATTAGCTACGTTCTTCACTTTGTAAGACCAAACACCTGTAGAGATTTCGACTGGATAGTCATTTAAGATTTGAACTAATGTACGACGATCTTTCAATTCCAAAACATCATTTGGAGAAAAATAGTTAGTGTTCAATTCTAATGTAAAAACTGCGTTATTCAAAGTTGTTACAGGAGTGTTAGCAACTGTGGTAGCAATGGTTCCCTTACGGAAAGGATAACCTTTAAGTGCCCACATAAATTTGCGATTTCCTATTACTTTGAAGTTTTCAGAAGAAAAATCAGGAGATAATCCTTTTTTTGTCATTCCACGACGAGCAAGATATGATGAAAATGCAGAGAAGTTCGTTTCGAACAAGTTCACTACATTCATGGATATCTCAGGTCGGGTAAGTAAAGCTGCCGCTAATGAGTTTGTCATTGTTGTGCGGTTGGCATCAAACGTGCCTGTACCAATAATTTTCATTATTTTTTATAATTTTATGTTAATAATTTGATGGTGCAGCCAATGCATCTAAATCTACGTCTGACGAAGGGAATCCACCTCTTCCTTGTGCTAACTTTGGCTCTGGGTCTAACTTTCTAAGGAAGTCGTTTTTTGCGTATTCCTTTGAACGTGTCAACTGTTCTCTAATTTTTGCATCCCCTTTTGATAAAAAATATGCTACCTTAATAAGAGTTTCGTCGCTTTGCAACATCTCCAGTAATGGTGACATACCTTTTTGCTCATTTGGAGTTACAAGGTATTTAAATTGTTCAAAGAACTCAGACTTTTCGCTTTGCGATATCGGGAGTCCATTGATGTTTTCAAGTTTATTAAAATAACTAACAGCATTTTTAATTGAGCTGTCACGTTGTTTGTCCATTTCAAAACCTTGCTTTTGACGTAATGAATTTTGTTGTTCAATCATCTGGTCAGCAGCCAAAAGTTTTCTATCTTGATAATCTGTTTTAATACGTTCAGCCTCTACATCAAGAAGTCCAGACTGATCCATTTTTTTAATTGTTGATTCAATTTTATCTTGATCCCATCCATTAGGACGACGATCTGATTTTCCAAAATTGCTAGTAAGTGAATTACGTACAAGATCATAAGAGTCCATATCTTCAACTTCTTGAAAACCTTTCATTGTTCTATAGAATTCATTTGGGTCTATGCCCGCTTCCATAGCTTTTTGAAATTTTTCCACTTCAGGATGAAGATTAGATGCTTTATCTTTAGATGAATAAAGTTTGCTGAAGTTATCAATAAAGTTTTCTTCATTAATATCTTCTGGCATAGCAACACCATGTTGCTCATACTCTTTTTTAATACGCTCAAGATATTTTTGAGAAAAATAATCATTTTTTTGTTCTTCACTAGTTTGGGTGTTGGTTTGTGTTTGAAAGTCTGCTATATCTTCTGTCTTGGGGTCAAGATTAGGTAAGCTAGATAGCATACTAAGATCGCCAGCTTCTGCTGAACCATCGGGCATTGTTAATAGATCTAGATTAACGTTATTTTCGTTTTCTAATCCTGACTGAAATTCTGTTGTCTGTGTTTCCATTTTTTTTCTGTTTTTATTTATTTACTTTTATTTAGGGCCTGTAAATGGTTTTGAAAAACTACTACTTCCCATAACACTTTCTCCTTTTCTAAACTGTGGGTTCCACGTGTAACTTTTATATTCTTCTGGATGATCTTTTTGATATTGTGAATTACGGGCAGATACTTTAGGATCTTGTACATATTCTCCACTTTTTAAATCAGCTGTTCCCCCTACTACAGAATTATAGTATCTTCTTGTTGTAACACCAGGATGTGATTTTTTGTAACTCTCCCAAAGTTTATCTAATTCTCTGCTTTTTTCATTTAATTTTGTTCTTCGTTCTAATTCTGTATCATTTAACCATTTTGTAGATTGATCTGAATAATTAGGATTTGAATCTAAATTTGATTGTAGATTATTAGAATAATTTGGATTTTTTCTACCTGGATTTGTAGGTGTAATACCACTATCTTTATCATCTGTTACATTAGAATAATCTATTACTTCTTTTTCTTTTTTAACAGGTTTCTTATAAGTAGTTTGATTGTTTATTAAACTTATAGGAGCATCTTCTGCATCACCCGTTTCATCAAAAAAACCTTTTGCTACACCTGTACCTCTCCTTACTTGCTCACTAACTGGATTAGCTTCTCTTGTTCTTTGGTTTTTATCAGCAGCATAAGAAGCTTCTCCAATACGAACATCTCTAGTATTTATATCGTCATATCCTTCAGAAGCTGCTTGGTATCTAGCAATGCGATCAGGTTCAGCTGCATCATTTTTATCAGAGTATGATTGTTCTAATGCATCTTTCGAAGCATTTATTGCTGCCTCATCTGCTCGTATGCTTGCATCGTCAATTCCCATCTCTAAATTGTAAGCTTCATTTTCTGCATCTGACATATCACCTTCTTTTGGCCCACCACGTTTAAATCCACGAGGATTTATAAAATTACCATTGCTATCTATAACTTTATTTTTAGTTGCTGATGCTTTTATATTTTCAAAATATTGAGCCTGTTCAGGAGTTTTTGTTCCCCATGATTTATCTGAATTCCATGCATCATGATAATTGATTGCATTTCTATATTGTTGTTCTGTTTGTATTTCACCTTCAGGCCCCGCTATCATATAATTACCATAACCATCATAACTTCCAGTTCTATCTGAATATCCTGGCCCCGGGCCACCAGCATTGAAACCTAAAATCTTTTTCCATTGAGTCTCATCATAAATAGTACCTCCATAAGCATATCCTTTGCCATAAAGAGTTTCTATTTCCTCTACTTTATTTAAATCTATCATGTGTGCCATAATTTTTTTTTTACAAAATTAATAATATTTATTTACCTTTTACTCTTTTTTTAATATCTCCACCTTTTTTACTACTTGCAATATTAGATGCTTTAAGTTTACTATCTTCTCTGTTTTCAGACAATGTTGACATAGCAGCAATTCTATTTTGTTCCTTTACTGCATCGTACTCCATTATAGCCTGTGCATTTTCGCTCTCAAGGTAAGCCATTTCAGAATCATTATCAAGTTTTGTGTTTAATTCTTCAAGATAAGATTTTGTACTTAACTCTTTCTCCTTAAATCCAAGTTCAGATTCAAACTTCTGAACCTCAAATCCAAAGCGTTGCTTCTCAAGCTCTAACTGAGCACCAGCAATATCAGACTTCCACTTATCAAGCATAGACTTAAACTGATTCTCTGCCTCTAACTTTTGCATCTCAGCCTGTTGCTGCATCTGAAAACCTTCAGAAGCCTTTTGCTCTGCCATAGTACCATACTGTTCAAGAGCACGTTCAATCTCAGATAGGTTATCCATAGAGAACAACTTTACCATTTGACTTAAGTTAACAGTGCCTTTTGCATGTTCTCCTGCTGCAATTTGTTTAAACTCATTTATTAATCGTTCTTCTTTGCCATTGTCAGACATAAAGACTTCATACTCAGCACTATTAATAGTATTGCCTGGAATATTTAATATCTCCTGAGCCATATTTCCAATAACATATTGTCCACGCTTACCATCTTTCCATGCTATACGACAAAGGTTAACAAGTCGCTGCAACACCTGTCTTTTAACAAGATCATGTTGGTAATAGATAATCTCTGTAACTAATTGACTTTGCTGAATAGCTGATTCTGTAGTACCCTTTAAATCATATTGACCAACAGTGCCTTGACGTTGTCTTGAAACACCCATGATAGTTGAAGCTAGTTCCTCAAGGTGAGTAAGCATGCCTGTAAGATATTGAATAGCAGGAGATATACTATCATCAAAGTTTTGAAACTGATTGTAACTTGCCTGACGGCCCATACCTTCTTTAACAGTCTGTATCCAACCAATACCAAGTTTACGCTGATACAACCATTCTTGCATACTCATTCCATCAGGAAGTTGAGACTTATCCATAATAAATCCACGCACACCAGAAAGAGCTAACCATAACTCTTTGTGATAGTGAATAAGATTGTAAAGAATCTGAATATCTTTAGCAGCCCATATTAATGAATATGGTTTTTTATTTAATCCATTGTGAGCAATACCAACATAAGGAAGATCCACCCTTCCATATTTATCAATGCTTCTTAATTGATAAGGCATCTTTTGCATACGAATAAAAATATTCGAATCAATTAATACGCCTTCCCAAATATGATTTACATATTTAGCTTCAACCACATCATCCTTGCGAACAGAATCAGAATCACCCATCCAATGTGTAAAGTCA
>Ga0209246_10001037_pt1 | contig 11303 bp, 9 predicted proteins | sample LauGreSpBDMM15SN_2_FD_187560 | JGI IMG/M metagenome (GOLD analysis project Ga0209246, IMG submission 187560) | Freshwater lake microbial communities from Lake Michigan, USA - Sp13.BD.MM15.SN (SPAdes) (version 2) | ecosystem: Environmental > Aquatic > Freshwater > Lake | place: Lake Michigan, USA...
TAACCCCCCCCAGGAGCTAACGCATGAGCACCACCTACGGTCCCACTGTCACCCTCGAACAAACCAAAAAAGTACTGGCCGCAGCCGAAGCTGAAGCGATCAAGCAAGGCTGGAACGTTGCCATCGCGGTAGTTGATACTGCCGGCAATCTCGTCGGCTTCATCAAGCGCGATGATACCCAGACCGCCAGTGTGATGGTGGCCCAGGACAAGGCAAGAACTGCCGCCTTGTACAAGCGTCCAAGCAAAGCCTTCCAGGACATGGTCGCCGGCGGCGGGCTTGGCCTGCGGGTAATGACGATGCGTGATGTAGTCGCTGCCGAAGGTGGCCTGCCGCTGATCGTGGGTGGCAAGGTGATTGGAGCGGTAGGTGTTTCCGGCGTCAATTCGGATCAGGATGGTATTGTGGCTGCTGCCGGCGCTGCTACGCTGGGCTGAACCGGTGAGCAGAAACGGTGAGCAGAAACGCCAAGTTGTTCCAGTGCAGTCCTTGGTACTGGAACTCTTTTCGTCTGACCATTGGACAATCAAAAACAGCGGCAAAGCAACGGAATGACTGGAATTAACCCTGTTACACCAGAGTTGTCTGGAATAAAAATTTGAAAGTACTAATAGACGTAAATCATCCGGCACATGTTCATTTTTTCAAGAACGCCGCAGCAAGGTTGATACAAGAAGGACATGAGGTGCTGTTCACCTCCAGAGAAAAGGATGTCACTCTCGCGTTGCTTGATCATTTGGGAATTCCGCATCTTACTTTAAGCAAATTGGGTAAAAGCAAACTCTCGCTGCTGCGCGAGTTGCTGCAACGTGACTGGCGCTTGTGGCGTGTCACCAGGAAATTCAAGCCGGATGTCATGCTCGCAATCGGAGGTACGTTCATCGCGCATGTCGGCAAGCTCACGGGCATCCCTTCACTGGTTTTCTACGATACCGAAAATGCCAAGCTGCAAAATGCCATTACCTATCCCTTTGCCAGGCTGGTAGTGGTCCCGAACTGCTACAGTGCATGGCTGCCTGCGCATCATCGTAAATACCAGGGCTATCATGAACTGGCTTACCTGCATCCTGACTATTTCAAACCGGACGCAACGGTTGCAGTGGACAACGGCTACGAACCCGGAAAAGACAATTTCCTGTTGCGTATAGTGTCCTGGCAAGCCAACCATGATGTGGGTGAAAAGGGTTGGAACCGGGAGTTGCTGGCTGCGGTCGTGGCTCATCTGCAGGCGCGTGGCAAGGTCATCATTTCCTCTGAACAGAAACTCGGCGCTGAGTTTTCCCAATACCTGTATCGGGGAAACCCCGGATCACTGCACCATGTCCTCGGCTTTTGCCGTATCTGCCTGGGTGAAAGCGCTACGCTTGCCTCAGAGGCAAGTGTCCTCGGCGTACCATCGATTTATGCCGCCAATGTGGGACGTGGCTATACCGATGAGCAGGAAGCCAAATACGGACTCGTAACCAATTTGCGCGAGTTGGACAGCAAGGAAATTATTGCCGCTGCGGACCGTATACTTGGCAAGCCACAGTCACATTGGCAGTCACAGTCTGCAAAGCTCCTCCATGACTCTGTGGATGTCACCCGATTGATAGCAGATCTCGCTCGCGAATACGGGAAGCACTGACGCCATGTGCGGTATAGCCGGCTGGTTTGGTTCGCATCCGCTTCAGGCAGGACCTGCGACAGCGGTGCTGGGCCGAATGCTGGACAGTATTCGCCACCGGGGGCCGGATGGGGAAGGGCAGGACATAAGCGCCAACGCAGCATTGGGCCATGTGCGCCTGTCCATCATTGATATAGCAGGTGGCCGCCAGCCACTGGCAAGTCCGGATGGCAGCTGTCTGCTCGTTTTCAATGGTGAAATCTACAACTACAGGGATTTGCGGCGCACCCTGCTTGGACTGGGCTACCCGTTTCAAACTGAGTCTGACAGTGAGGTTATCCTTGCTGTCTATCAGCACTATGGAGTTGAAGGCTTTTCACGGTTGCGGGGCATGTTCGCCTTCGCTTTGTGGGACAAACAGTCAAATACCGGATACCTGGCAAGGGATGCGTGTGGCATCAAGCCGCTGTTCCATGCTCAGGACGCCAAGGGCCGCGTGCTGTTTGGTTCCGAAGCAAAAGCAATTCTGGCCTCTGGCTGCATCAAGGCGGTACTGGATGAAAATCACCTGCACCAGGTGATGAATTTCCGCTACCTGCCGGGAGAAGGCAGCCTGTTCAAAGGGATCCACCAAGTCGCGCCAGGGCAAGTACTGCAATGGACGCTGCAGCACGGGCTGCGTGCGGTACACACGCTCCATGTGGCGCCTGCCGCAGAAACGACCATCCTTGAGACTTTGCGTGATTCCGTACATAACCATCTGGTGGCTGATGTTGAGGTAGGTATCCATCTTTCCGGGGGCGTCGATTCTGCAGCGATCCTTGCGCTGGCGTGCCGCGAACATAACCTGCGTACCTTCACCATGGCCATAGGTGATGATGCGCAGGAGTCGGTGAATGCGGCAGAAACTGCCCGGCTGTTCAATGCGCCGAATATTTGCGAGCCTGTCAGTTTCGATCTGCCTGCCTTGTTGCCCAGGATTGTCTGGCATATGGAAATGCCCAAGGTAAATGCCTTGCAGGTCTACCTCTTGTCCGGGCTGAGCGCCAGGCATGTGAAAGTCGTGCTGTCCGGGATGGGCGGGGATGAGCTGTTCTATGGATACAACGTCTTCCGGATTTTATGGATGTTGCAGCAAGTCCGGATGATAACCAAACCCCTGCGCTCAAACGCGCCCTTCAATGGATTCAGGTCATCGTTGTTGTCGGGCCAGTATGAGTGGAATGAATACGACCGGATGCGTGCAATGCTCCAGCACGGCGGCAACTGGTCCTTTGTCTACGGGCTGGTGCGGAATGTGTGGGATTGTCCGGCCCACCGCCGCTGGATCTATGGCCCCAGGATGCTGGACAGTCATCTGGATGACTCATTTGCGGTGCTCGAAGAGCGCTGGCCCAAGGAGCCTGATCCAATCGCGGCTGCCGCGAGGTTCGAGTGGAACAACAAGCTGGTAAATGACCTGTTGTGGCAGGAAGACCGCTGCAGCATGGCACACGGCCTGGAGTCGCGCGTGCCTTTCGTTGACGCCGTCGTGGCGCAGCGCATGCAGGGCTACTCGCGCCAGGAGCTGATGCCTGGAGGGAAATTGAAAGGGCGCTTGCGGCAGGAGCTGGCAGGAGTGCTTCCGGCTGCAGTCCTTAACCGGAAAAAAAGCGGGTTCCAGGTTGATTCACCGAGTTTCTTCCACAGTCATCTGGGGCCCTTGGCCGAGGAATATCTTGCTCCCGGGAAAGTCAGGGATTACGGATTGTTCAATCCGGACTTCGTCAGGTTCTTGCTGAACCTGCCGGCAAGCAAACGCTACCGCTGGCATTACTTCATGCTGTACCTGATGATCAGCAGTCATCTCTGGCTGGAGCTGTTTGAAAATGACAGCATGTCGTTGCTGTCAGCACCCGGGAGGCCCCGGTGAGTGCTGAGCCGAACAGACCGGCCCCTGGAGAGCGGGCATGAACCGCTTCAAGGTGCTTCTCTTATGGGTGGCAAGCCTGCTCATCCTGCTGTTTCTGGTGCGCGCCATCTCGCCGTACGATGTAGGCAGTAGAATTCGCGCAGTCGACGGTTTCTGGCTGGTGTGGGCCGCCGTATTTGCCTGCGCTGCAACCCTGCTGGGGGCTATCAACAGTTATTTGCTGGTAACGATCAGCCACCGTATCAATTTCAGTGCCTACGTCGGGTTCTTCTGGGTTGCCTGGGCTTGCGGTCTGGTGCTTCCGGGGCAGGTCGGGGACATGGGAGTGCTGTCCTGGTTGATGAAACGCAACGGCATGCGCTGGACGCACAGCCTGGGACGGCTGTTCCTCGACAAGCTCGTCAGCCTGTTCATTATTGCGACGGTGGCGGCGTGCGGACTTCTCAGCGTGCTGGATCGGCTTGAGCTGACCTACCACAAGCTGTGGTGGGGTCTGGGTGGCGTGCTTGTCGTGGCATTGTCACTGGCGCTGGCCTGGCGCGTACCGGCCGCACAGCGTTGGCTGCAGCATGCATTAAACGTGTTGGGGGAATCTGCAGGCATTGCCCGGCGCCATCCCTTGCGCATGTTCTGCAACATCATTCTCACCACGGTGAAGGTTGTCGTGCTGTCGCTTTCCTTCTGGTTCGTATTCAAGTCCGTGGGTCTGCTCGAGCTACCCTTTCTGCTGTTGTTCCAATTGATGGCGGTCAGCTCCATTGTGGCCTACCTCCCCTTGAGCATGAATGGCGTCGGCACTGTGGAAGTGGCGGGCGTTACCCTGTTTTCCATTTTTGGAGTTGATGCGGCGGCAGTATTGAGTGGATATCTGGTGTCGAGAATGATGACCCTGGTGCTGGCATGGCTTCCGTCCCTGCTCGGCTTGGCCTGGTTATATCTGGGCAGGAAAAAATAGCCCCTCCGCGCAGCGTTGCTGCTGGTTGTCAGGCCGTACATTTTTTCCGGAATGTGGTAGGCTTCACGGCGCGGAAGTGAATGTTTTCAAAGGCAAAATTGCATTACAGAGTTGATGCTGAAGGCCTTAATGCAGGTATTAAATGAGCGATAGCGAAGCACAAAAGACCCAGGTTCGCGATTTCTGGAATCGCAACGTCAACCAGTTCAACCAGTTGCAGCGTGACGATGTCGGAACGCGCGCGTTTTACGATGCTGCGGAAAAGTTGCGCTACGAATACCACTATCATCTGCCCCCGCTGTTCGACAAGGTTGCCCGCGAATTCCCCGGCGGCAAGCTGCTGGAAATCGGGTGCAGCATGGGAAATGACACGATTCAGTTTGCCCGGCGCGGGTTGCAGGTATGCGGAGTTGATTTAACGGAAGCCGCCATCAACCTGATCAAGCAGCGTTTTGCGCTGTATGGCATGTCCGGTGATTTTCGCGTTGCGGATGCTGAGCATCTGCCATTTGCAGACAACACATTTGATGTTGTTTACAGCTTCGGGGTATTGCACCACACACCGGATACCGCAGGCGCCATTGAAGAAGTGCGCCGGGTACTGAAGCCTGGCGGGAAAGCCTTCATCATGCTGTACAACACCCGTTCACTGAACTGGTTGGCACATCGCCTTACAGGGATTCCGTTCGATGGCTCCAGAAGTGATCCCTGTCCTGTCGAAAAGTCTTATATGCCGCGTGTTGCTGCGCAGTTTTTCCAGCACTACAGCAGCACCACGCTGTTGATTGATTATCTGTATGGAACCGGCTGGGGTGTTTTGAATCGCATCATGCCGAAAGCACTGCATCGCGCCCTGGGCAAGGTGTTTGGCTGGCACTTGATGATCGAAGCGGTGAAGTAGGTTGCTCAAGCGGCTCAAATTGTACTTTGCCCAGGTTGCGTTGGCACGCGAGCGCACCGAACGCTTCGCCCAGGACCACTGCATGTGGTTTGCCCGCATGCAGGAAACACTCAAGCCTTTCGTCAGCAATTTTTCAGGTATCCGTGCACTGGACCTTGGCTGTGGACTGCTGCAATGGCAGACCATCATGTTGCATAGCCTGGGAGCCCAGGTAACCGGCGTGGATATGGAATTCGTACGCGCTGACCGCAAGCCCGACAAGTATCTGCGTATCTGGCAGACCAATGGGCTGGAACGTGCTGTCAAAACCGCATTTTGGGATTTCAGCTATCGGGGACGTTATCTGCGGGCGCTTGCCGCTTGTTCCCCGTTCGCTCTCAAGACGCAGTCACTGGATTTGCGCCAGCATACGGTGGACCGGCTGCCGTTTGATGACAACACCTTCGATCTGGTGGCCTCGCATGAAGTGTTTGAACATATCCCGGATGTGCGTGCCGCAGCGCGAGAAGTCAAACGGGTAATGAAACCGGGAGGACTGGCCTATATCAATGTGCATTTGTTTCCGAGTATTTCCGGGGGGCATCACATTGAATGGAAGTACCCAGACGAAGCTCCATCCCGCACAGTCCCGGCGTGGGATCATCTGCGCCAGCGCAAGTTCCCGGAGCACCCTTCCTGGTTGAACGAACTGCGAGAGGAGGATTACCGGGAGATTTTCGGGGAAGAATTCGAGCTTGTGCGCTGGGAAGCCTCGGCTTATGAGGGCAAGGCGTTGCTGACGCCTGCGCTGCGCGCAGAACTTGCCGGCTTCAGCGAAGAAGAGCTGCTCAAAAAAGGTGTGATCATCGTCGCGCGCAAACACAGATAAATCAGGTCAAAACGGAAGCCAGCGTGAAGCAAATCCTGCAAAATTTCAAAACCGGTGCACTTGAAGTTCACGAAGTGCCCGCTCCACTGTTGCAAGCACATGGTGTGCTCGTTCGCACACACTATTCAGTAATCAGCGCCGGTACCGAAGGTGGCACGGTGCGGCTCGCCAGGAAAAACCTGCTGGAGAAAGCCCGTTCCCGTCCTGATCTTGTGCACAAGGTGCTTGCTGTTGCGAAGAATGACGGCGTTATGGCGGCCTATCAGGCGGTCACCAGCAATCTGGATTCGCCGGTACCACTTGGCTACAGCCTTGCCGGTGATGTCGTCGAGGTTGGTACACAGATAGGCGATTTCAAGGTGGGGGACCGCGTGGCCTGTTTTGGCAGCATGATCGCCAATCATTCCGAGTTGAATTTCATTCCGCGCAACCTGTGTGTACGCGTCCCCGCCAATGTGGATCTGCGGCACGCGGCGTTTTGCATGATCGGCGCGATTGCGTTGAATGGTGTACGGCGCGCCGGGATTGAAATCGGCAGCAATGTGCTGGTGATAGGCCTGGGCTTGATCGGGCAGATCACGGCACAACTGCTCAAGGCGTCCGGCTGTCGCGTGTTTGGCCTCGACCTTGATCCGTCCAAGGTGGCACTGGCACGGCAGTGCGGGATGGAAGCTGGCATGCTGCGCAGTGAGGCGAATGTCAGCGAGGCAATCCTGGCCTTCAGTGACGGACTGGGCGTGGATGCCACGATTATTACCGCTGCCGCACCCACTGCAGACCCGATTGAACTGGCCGGAGTCGTAACCCGCCAGCGTGGGCGTGTCGTCGCACTGGGGCGCTTGCCGTATGAATTGCCGCGCGATGAGTATTTGTTCAAGGAAATCGATTTCGTCACGACGCTGGCGTTTGGCCCGGGTGTCAATGATCCCAACTACGAAACCAGGGGTTTTGATTATCCGGCTGCCTTTGTGCGCTGGAGCGGGAACCGCAATATCCAGGCCGTACTGAACCTGATCAGCGGCGGCCAACTGAACCTTGAACCTCTGGTTACCCACCAATTTGCGCTGGAGCAGGCAAACAAGGCCTTTGCACTGTTGTCGGGTGAGAACAAGGAACCCAGTGTGGCGGTGTTGTTGCAATATGATGCGCAAAAGCAATTCAGTCGTGCGCCGATAGCACTGAAGACACACCAGCAAGAGCCACAGAAATCCAGCGCGAAAGCTTTACCCGGCATAGGCTTGATCGGAGCAGGCAGTCATGCCGTTTCCTTCTTGTTGAAGGCCATTGATGCAGCCGGCGTGGAAAAACGCGGGATCGTTACTGCCGGAGGATTCAAGGGCAAGTGGTACGGTGAAAAGTATGGCTTTGCCTATGCTGCCGCTGATCCGCAAGACCTGTTTGCCGATGCTGCCATTGATGCCGTGTTTGTGCTTTCACGCCACGACAATCATGCAGAAATGACGTTGCGTGCGCTGGATCATGGCAAGGATGTATTCGTCGAGAAGCCGCTCTGCCTGAAGAGCGACGAGCTTGATGCCATTGTTGCAGCACAGGCCCGGCACGGTGGGCGCGTGATGGTCGGCTACAACCGCCGCTTCGCGCCATTGGGAATCAAATTGAAAGCGTGTTTTGCCGGTCATGCCCAGCCGATCAGTGTGCACTATCGGATGAATGCGGGTTTTCGTCCGGCCAAACACTGGCTGCATGATCCTGAGGCCGGGGGTGGGCTCATTCTGGGCGAGGCCGTACACTTCATTGATTTCATCCAGTTTCTCGTGGGTGCCCGGCCGGTAAAAGTGTTCGCACAGTCGCTGCACAGTCCGTCACACGACATCATTGATGCGGACAACGTGGTGATCAATGTGCAGTTTGCCGACGGCTCGATTGGTGTGATGAGCTATCTGTCAAATGGTGACAAAGCGATGGGGCGCGAGCGTATTGAAGTGTTCGGGGACAACATTACCGCGGTATTGGAAGACTGGCGCTCCCTGGTGATATCCAAAAATGGCAAGAAACAGAAAACCACGCACGCCATCGTGCAGGACAAGGGGTTCAATCCTGAAGTGGCAGAGTTCATCAATGCCATCGCGCAGGGGCGCGCGCTTGATGCCGGTTTTGCCGAAACAGTGGCCGGCATGCGGGTTGCGTTTGCTGCACTGGAGTCACTCAGGAGCGGTCATGTTGTTGATCTGCCGGAACCGGAACAGGAAGCCTGAAACATGCGATCCTTTCGTATATTCCTGCGCGATATCGTGCCGACAACCGCCCGGAAAAAAATCATCCGGTTCCTGAACGTAGCCAGCGGCAACTACCTGAACCGTTTTCTCTACGGCAAGGTGACTTACAACCAGGACGGCTTGGCGACCACCCATAATGCGGATTTCATGCAGGACCCACGCTTCCTTGCGGCCTATGAGGCGGGGCGCAGTACCGGATCATGGACCTTTGGAGAATTGCACTGGCGTGCCTATGTGATCTGCTGGGCAGCAGAACGCTGTTCTGCACTGCCGGGAGATTTTGTCGAGTGTGGTGTGAATCGTGGCGGTTTTGCCCTGGCTGTAATCAACTATACCCGGTTCGGGAACCTGGACAAAAAATTCTATTTGCTCGATACCTATGAAGGGGTGGTGGAGTGCCAGATAACGCCGGCAGAAAAAGCGGCAGGGGTGCGGGCGGGAGAATATGAACCCTGCCACGATGCAGTCTTGCGTACCTTCAGTCCCTATGCAAAGCAAGTGCGGATCATCAAAGGTATGGTGCCTGATACGCTGGCGCAAGTTGACGCGGAAAAAATTGCATTTCTCTCGATTGACATGAATACCCGGGAACCGGAGATCGCGGCGGCAGAGTGTTTCTGGGAGCGTATGGCCAGCGGCGGCGTCATCGTCCTCGACGACTATGGTTGGCGCAAGCATATCGAACAGAAGAAGGCATTTGACGATTTCGCCAAACAGCGTGGAGTGGCGGTTTTGTCGCTGCCCACCGGTCAAGGGTTGATCTTCAAGCCTTGAGAACAATTAGCTGCAATCGCACAGCCTATCGTCCGCTGGTTGTCCGATTGCAGATTTCCCTGGCGCGGTTCCTGAAAAAAATTGGTGGCCCATGCAGCAGACTAAAGTGCCTTTGGGCACGGCAATCCTCGATTATCTTGTAGAGATATTCATGGCGATAGCGCCGCAGGATGCGGTTTCCTCATCGATAAAATCAGTATTGCTGCGTTGGCGCGGAGCAAAGGTCGGCACGCGCGTCAAGATCTGGCGGGATGTCTGGGTAGATGATTGCCGCATGCTTGAATTGGGAAACGACATTTCGATCGGAAAATCTGCAATGTTCATCTGCGGTGGAGGTATTTCGATCGGTAGCAGGGTGATGATTGCGCATGGTGCAAAAATTATCAGTAGTGGGCATCGCATCCCGGACTCTGCAGAGGAGTCGCTGCGGTTTTCCGGTCCCGCGGCAGAACGGGTAACCATCGGGGATGACGCCTGGATTGGTGCTGGTGCCCTGGTGCTGCCTGGCGTAACCATCGGGCAGGGTGCGGTGGTGGCAGCGGGTGCGGTGGTCACCAAAGACGTTGAACCCCGCACGATTGTCGCCGGGGTTCCTGCCAGGCTGTTGCGCACGCGTTGATGTCTGACGGAAATTTATTTGCAGCCTTTGCAAATACGGCGTGTCAGCCAGGAAGTTTTGCGGCTGGCCGGGTTGGGCTGGTTTCCCGCAGATGGCAAGCCAGTGCCCTGAACATCCAGGCATTGCACCAGCGCAGCAAGGTGAAGCTCTTACGGAAATATCGGGTTTTTTGATAGGCGAACCTGCCTTGTCCCAGATACATGTTGTGCAGTGCCCAGTCGGCAATTCTCTCAGCCAGTCCCGGGTACAGGTCGCGATGCCGGGTAAAAGTTATTATCCCCTGGGCAGCGCCGTGAATATCGAAAGGGTAGTGTTTCTCGCTGGTCCAGTAGGGCTCGCCATTGCTGCCGAAGTGGTGGCTGGCATAGAACTCCAGGCCCTTGCTGTAACGGTCTTGCCAGCGCAAGTCTCCTGTCGCCTGCATGTAGCGGTCAAGCGCATCAAGGATGAAGCCGGTATGGTAATTGTCATGTTTGATATGGGAATCGCCCGGTGGATCCGTGTAATACCAGGCGCCGTAATCCGTCTGCTGGTTGACCACATAATTTACGAGGCGAAAGGCCTGTTCCTGGTAAATGGCATTGCCGGACAAGGCATTGTATTGGGCGATGACAGCACCGATCAGGATGCTGACATCCATCACCCGCATGGTCATGGGCAGGGGCATGTAACCAAGGCATAGTTCATCTGCGGTGTTTTTGAGGATCTGCAGGTCATTGAGAAAGAATTCAATGCAGGAGGCCACCAACTCCAGATAATGCGGATTTCCCGTAATCCGGAATCCTTCCAGAAAACTTTCACACACAAAACAGCTCACCACCGCGTTGGGAAGCCCGGCTGGTGCATAAAATCCCGGGTCTTGCCATGGATACTGGTAGCCCCAGCAAATCCCTGATGTGCCTTCTGTTGTCCCCAACTGTTCCAGCAACAACAGCAATTTTTTTGCTTCGTCGAGTTTTCCTGCGTTTCCGGAACAGCGGTATTGATCCAGGAATCCCAGGGCAAACAACGCCAGACCTTTGGGGTTGTAGGTTTTGGGCACCAACAACAACGGGCGCAAATTGACGGGGAAGCGCATGACCCCCTGAATGGCAATCATGCGCGGCCAGCGCCCCCAGCCCAGTAGTGTTTTCAGGACAGGTGAATTGAGTCCGTCGTGCTTGTTGTAACCCTTGTACTTGCATTGTTCGCTGTAGCGCTGCAGGTCATCGAGGACGGCTTGGATGGTATCGGAAGTGGGCATATAAAAATTGACTGAGTGGTTAGGTGTTGGATACTGCTGTTCAGGGGAAATCCTGTCAGATGTCCCTGTCGCAGAAGCAGTGTCTGCAGACACTTCGCTCCTGCTGGATAAATCCACGCCAATTAACACATTTGCGCCACAATTAGGCAATTGTGATTTGCATGCCCTGCCATTACCCTCTCGTTTGT
>Ga0209246_10001039_pt1 | contig 11289 bp, 1 predicted proteins | sample LauGreSpBDMM15SN_2_FD_187560 | JGI IMG/M metagenome (GOLD analysis project Ga0209246, IMG submission 187560) | Freshwater lake microbial communities from Lake Michigan, USA - Sp13.BD.MM15.SN (SPAdes) (version 2) | ecosystem: Environmental > Aquatic > Freshwater > Lake | place: Lake Michigan, USA...
GCCACTCCTGACTCTGTGCAGACAAAGGTGATTGCTGGCGAGGCGGCAACCTTTGATTGCACGTCACAGAAGGCGTCTCCCGCTAATGAAATCCCTATTCGTCTACAGATTACATGTGGCAGCCCCGCAGGTACGGGTACTGGAAGCACATCTGCCACTGGTACAGATGTACCCCTCAGCATTGCAGCATCTTCAAGCGTAATCTTTTACACTCCTAAGAATTATGGTGCCCAGAGTGCTATCCCAGTTGTTGCGGCTGGTGGCTCTGGTACCCTTACATATACCATGGTTGCCCCTATTGGCCTATCAGCTGATGTAAGCCTTTCTACAGCTGGTGTTCTATCCTTTAATGCGGCAACTGCTACCACAGTGGCCCAGTGGGGCAAGTGGATGGTTCCTATTACGGTTACGGATTCTGCTTCTACTCCTAATACTAAGACCCAGTACGTGAATATCTCTCTAGATGATGGCAATGGAGCAAGCAACAACTCTCTCTGGATTGGTGCTGGTTCTGTGAATATTGCCGCTAGTGCGCCATTAGCTCCTTATAATGGTAAAAATGTGGTACAGCCTAGACAGGCGCTACAATATGCAAACGCTCCTTACGGTAAGGATGGCACAGCAGGTGCAACTGGAACGCCGCTAGAAAAGGACCAACTTCTAGCAAATGATACAATTCTATTCACATACACTCCTCCTCCTGTTGGTTCCCTTGGTGACAACATACCTTCTGCTCTTGCTAATGAAGTAGTAGAATGGAAGATGACATCTCAAAGTGGAAAGGGTGACTCTAGTACATTTCCTACAGGTGTATCATTTGCGCCAACAGCACCAAATGCTCTAACTGCAAATCTAGTCTTAGACTTTGTAACTGCTCCTGCACCAACAGGTCTATATAGCTTCCTAGTAACGGCAAAAGACAACAATGGTTATGTGCAGACCTTCCCTGTAACAATTAATATTGTCGACCCCCCTGCATCAACTGCAGCGGCTCCTCTAGGTGCAAGTACAACAGGAGCATTAACAGACCCTGAAGTAGTAAATGGCAGCATCCTCAGAATTGCTGCTGGTGCTTCAGAAACAATAACTCTAGGCGCTACTGGTGCCACAGGGGACTGTAAATGGTCTTTATCAAAGGTTTTTGGCGATGCCCTTGGCATTACAGTTGACAATGCAGTAGTAGCTTCCACAAATGATTTAGTAATAGATCGTGCCGCTAATCCTGCTGCAACAAGCTGTATCTTAGTAACATGCAAAGATGCGCAGAATGTTTCTTACACAATCTTCTACACTGTAGTCTACGTATAAATAGTATGAACTTAATTTTCACTTATACTTAAAGCGTGTATGATGTATCAATATCAATTATTTTCATCGACCTAGACAATCAAACGATTGCCGAGCAACCTTAAAAGAAAATTGAACGAGTTTTAGCTAACCATGCTATGAATATGCTGTATTCGTATGATTCATCCTAGTGCTGTATTAGTTAAATTACTTTGATTCTACCAGTATTTTTACTTAAATATAGAATTCGTATATTCTATATCTAATAAAACTTCCATTTTGCCGCTTTCTGCGTTTATTCTACCGGCAGTAAGTATAAAAGAATGTCTGGCATCGCTAAGTCTACTACGATTCGTTACAGAAAGGTAGTGTGCTGGGGTCTATCTCCTTCAGCGGTTAATTTCGCCCAGTCTGGCTCTATGGGTCACCGTGTATCTATCGTCATGCCTGTGGACTTAATGAATAAGTTCTTTACCTGGACTCGTGCCTCTGGCGAGGTTGCCCCAACTGGCCGCTTCACAAATAAGCCTAATGCTACTGATGATTTCAACGCTGAGCTAGTCAAGGCATTTAACAGTAATTACAATGATTTAGACGGTGTAGCCAATGGCCTCAACTTCAGCTCTTCTGCTCTAGACATTGCTGGCGACATTAAGCGTGATGCGGGCGTTCCTGCTAAACCAGCAGGAGAACGTTACAGTGCTAACGATTTAGTGATGGCTTACCTAATGTACAAGTGCTTCGGCTCTTCTTCTTATGACCCCACGGATGTGATTTACAATGTGGATGATGCCTTTAACATGCTAACAAGTGCGGAACTTGCTGAGCTAATTACAGCATCTCTTCAGGATGAGGATGCTCTAGCTAATGCTGCGGTTCTCCCTAATGGTAAGCTTCCCAGCCAGCAGGTTTCTGGTGACAACAAGGGCCAAGTAGACGCCATGTTCCGTGGCTTTCTAGCTGCTGACCCTATGCGTTACTTCCTTGATGGCAAGCAAATCCCTGGTCTCTTTGAGACCAACTTTGGTTCAGGCCCTAGTGACCCTTCCGTAAACGGCAACTGGTGCCTAACGGTAGGAGATAAGATTGAGGTGCCTCTAAAGCTAGTGTTCCGTGCGCCTGTCAGCGTTTTATCCGTTCAGGACAACGTGCAGAACCCTTCCAGCGCCACACCTGACTCTGTACAGACAAAGGTGATTGCTGGCGAGGCGGCAACGTTTGATTGCACGTCACAGAAGGCTGCTTCCGCTAACGAAATCCCTATTCGTCTACAGATTACATGCGGCAGCCCCGCAGGTACTGCGGGCAGTGGAAGCTCATCTGGTGGAACACTAGATCTCAGTATTGCAGCATCTTCAAGCGTTGTCTTCTACACTCCTGCAAATTATGGTACCCAGACTGCCATCCCAGTTGTTGCGGCTGGTGGCACTGGTGCCCTTACATATTCCATGGTTCGCCCTGCTGGCCTACCAGCTGCTGTAGTACTTTCTACTGCGGGTGTTCTAACCTTTGATGCGGCAATTGCTGCAACTACCCCAGTGACCCAGTGGGGTAAGTGGGTGGTTCCTATTAATATTACGGATACTGGTTCTGGCGACAAGACCGAGTACGTGAATGTGTCTCTAGATGATGGCAATGGAGCAAGCAACAATTCTCTATGGATTGCTGCTGAGTCTCAGAATATTGGTTCCAAGGCAACACTTGCTCCTTATAATACTGTATTAGCTAAGGTACAGCCTAGACAGGCGCTACAATATGCAAATGCTACTTATGGTAAGGATGGTACATCTAACCTGGCGAAGGATGAAGTTCTAGCAAAGGATAAACTTACATTCGCATACACTGCTCCTCCTAGTGGTTCCCTTGGTCTCAGCCTGCCTGCTGCGGCTGCTAGTTCAGTAGCATGGAAGATGACATCTCAAAATGGAAAGAGTGACTCTAGTACATTTCCTACAGGTGTAACATTTACGCAAAAAGCAAAAGTAGGAACAGCTCTTGAAACTGCAGAACTAGACTTAGACTTTTTTACTGCTCCTACTGGTACTGCTACGCGCCCAGAAGCAGGTCTATACAGCTTCTTAGTAACGGCAACAGACAGCAATAACTATGTGCAGACTTTCCCTGTAACAATTAATATTGTCTCACCCCCTGAAACAGCTGCAACGGCACCTCTAACAGGAGTCAGTAGTGTAGCAACAAGGACACCTGCAGAACTAGTAAATGGCGCCATTCTCAGAATCGATGCTACTCAAGCTGCTGCAGAAACAATAAATCTAACCGCTTCCGCTGCGGTAGGAAAGTGCGCATGGTCTTTATCAAAGGTATTTGGCGATGCTCCTGGCATGGTACTTGATACTGCACCGATTGTCGGTGTAACTACTTTAGTAATAGATCGTGGCACTGCCGCAGCTGGAACACACTGTATCTCAGTAAAATGCAAAGATGCGAATAATACTTCCTACACCATCTTCTACACCGTGGTGTTCGAGTAAATATAATTAGTATAAAAACACGATTTTGTAAGATAATTTGATTATCTTTTAAAATCATGAAAGAGTATAAGGGATGCCACCCATTCTTGTGAAATACAGGAAGTTATTGTCCCTGACTCTTGCGAACAATGCTATCTTGTTCACAGAGTCATCTATTACTGGACATCGTGTTCAAATCCAAATGTCAGTGGACGATTTGAACACATTTTTTGTCTGGCAAAGAGCTTCAGGGACTCCACGACCAATCGGTCATTTCCTTTCCGATGTGAGTGGTGTAAAATTTTCTGATGTCGTCCTTGATTCTCTCAATAAAGTCTATAGCGACTTGGACGGAAATACTGATGGTCTCAATTTCAGCTCATATGTCTTTGATGCAAATACCGATTCTAGAACTCGTGGGTGTGGCAAAGTGAGCTCCAACGACCTTGTGATGGCATATATTCTCTATAAATGCTATGGCTCTTCTACATGTCCCACAGCGAATATCATCTATAATCTGGAAGATGCTCAGGCAATGTTATCAAGTGGTGCTGTATCAATGTCTATAACAACATCCTTTCAAGAAGATGAGGCACTCGCCAATCTCGGCGGAGTAAATCTGGGTGAAGTTGATGCGATGTTCCGTAATATGTTAGCTTCTGCTCCTCTTCGCTATTTCCAAGCGAATGGAACTCAGATTCCTGGACTCTTTGAAACGAATTATGTCTGCGGACCCTCAGACCCTCCTGCTCAAGGCTCTTGGCAATTTATAGAAAATGATATTCTTGAACTCCGTATGACCTTCGCCTTTCAACAGCCAGTCGCTCATGAGTCAATCGATACGGTAGGTGGACAAGTAACAAATACAGTTATTAAGGCAGGTGAAACTTTCTCTATTCGCCTACAAATTCTTGCCACTGATACTCATTCTGGAGCCGCTGCTAAAGCGGCTGCTGCTCAACAACAAGCAGCCGCCGCTGCCGCCGCATCTTCTTCTGCTCAAGCTGCTGCCGCCGCAAATGCCATGCTTGCTGCCGCCACCGCCCAACAAGCTGTCAATTCCGCCGCAGCTCAACAACAGGCAGATGCAGCCCAGCTACAGATTATTATGACAAATCATGCCCAACAACAAATCAACGTGAATAATGTTGCCTATGTTTACGGTGCAGCAGAAGCCTCTCTCACTGCTGCCATCGTATCAGGTCAAGCACAGAGTATCACTCAACAAACTCGTGCCAATGCCCTAGCAGCTGCTGCCGCATTAACTAAAAATCAAACTATTCTAGCAAACCTCTCAACTCAACTCATCACTACTAAATTAAATTATGATGCAGCTGTATCAACACTTGCAGGTAATCAGACGATTGCTGCTGCCGCTCTCCTAACAAGCGCCAATGCTAATTCTATAACTGCCGCAGCTGCCTTAGCCGCCGCCCAGGCACAAGCCCAGGCACAAGCACAAGCACAAGCACAAGCACAGTCTTCAAACGATTGCGTTTCCACTTTACAGATTCAAATTCTTATTAATAATGCCACAAATCCCACTCTTCTTCTTAGTAATCAACTCGCATTTACTAACGCTTCTAATGCATCTCTTTCTGCTTGGCGAAATGCCCTCATGGCACAAGCAAATGAACAAGAAGCCTCTTCTAAGTTGAAAAATGCTGAGCAAATCATGAATATGGCAATTGTTCTAGGTAATATGTCCAATATACAAATTATGATGGCAAATGTCAATGCATATACAGCCCTAGAAGCAAAAGCAAAGTCTGCACTTTTATCAACAAATATGGTACTCATTGGCGCTGCCGCAACTGAATACACCGCATATACTACTCTTCTAACGAATTCAAATACTGCCGCAAATCTTTCTAATCTATTAGCCTTAGAGAATTATAACGAAGCATCCAGACGCTTATCTACAACTGTGTTAAATGTATCTTCTATATTATTATCTGATTCTACTATCCAATATTTTCTCACAGATGCACAAGCCAATCTAAATTCTTCTATTTCAGGCGGCTCTAGTCAGAATACGTTTCTAACATCTAGTTTTGTGGGGTACACAAGTCTGGCGACTTCGTCTTTAGCCGCCGTAACATCTGCCCTATCTTCTTCTAATACCGTCCAGCTACTCCTAGCTTCCATGAACTCCAATGTTATCAAGACATCATCAACTCTATCAACGGTTCTTTTTAATAATGCCGCCCTTCTCTCCACGTTTAGCACGAGCATTTCATTAAAGATGAACTACGAGCAAGGAATGCTAGCAAATTCTTCTACTATCCAGTCAGCTCATGCTGTGAATTCTGCACATATCACCTATAACACAATTCTAGAGAATAAACAAGTGGCATCTAATGCATTAGTAGTGGCGCAACGTATTCTTGATACGGCATTGGCTAACCTGGCATCTCCTCAACAAATCGCCCTCTTACAAGCCAATGTTACAGAGGCCCAGGCAAAACTAGTTTCAGCAGAGAATGCCTTAAATACGGCTACTGCCCTGTATAACTCAGCTAGTGTAAATGCAACAGAAGACCCTAATGCCCTCGCCATTTTAACTCTCGCCGCATCCACCATGACGGCTTCTATTTCTACTGCCCTCAATAATGAATTAGCAACGAATTTATATGCGGCATTAAGCACCCAAAATTCTGCAACAACTGTGTTAAATGATGCTTCTTTGGTCTATACACTTGCTCAGGCTAACTTGACAAATGCCATCACAGCTGGAAAGACAATTTCTCAAATCCAGGTCTTGAATTCCGCAGTGGATTCCGCAAAGGCCGCTTATTCTAAGGCTGCCATTGCTGCATCTGCTGCTGCCGCCGCCGTATCTACTGCTGAAGTGAATGTGAATAGCAATCCTCTTACTATAGATATTCTGGAATCTGCTGCCTTAATAAGCTACAGTACAACACAAGGTGCCTTAGCAACGGGTCTAGTGCAGCAAGTTACCAGCCTTTATGAGAAATCTGCCATTGCCGCCCAAGATGCCTTGACCGCCCAACTCAATTATAGTACATCTGTAAAAGCCCTTGTATCGGCGGTTGCGGGTGGAGCAGTATTACAAGACATTCAATCTCTACAGAGTGCCGTAAATTCCACCACCGTTGCCTATGCGAATGCCACACAGGCCAGTATTCAAGCTGGTACTGCCTTAATTAATCAGCAACAAGTGGCAGCAGTGAATCCTCTAGCAAAGGCTATTCTTGATACCACGAGTGTTAATCTAGCAGCCTCGGCTGTAGCGAAATCTGTACAGAAATATGGGGATGCACTTGTAAATGCTCAGGCCGTCACTGCATCCACTCTCATTTCCGTGGGAAGTGCTCAAACTGCTTATACAAAGGCCATGACAATCCTAGATACAGAAATCGCAAGTGGCCAGAGCTTAGTGAATATCCAGGGCGCACAAAGTACTCTTCAAGGTACCGCCACTTCTTTAGCCGTAGCCACTATGGCTCATAATAATTCCCTATCCACGTTAACACAAAACAAGATATTCTTTTCCACTTCTACCGATTCTTATAGCTCTATCCTTTCTCAAGCGAATATGTCACCACTTTCTGATTCGATTGCTGTGGTAACCGCCCAAGTTGCCGTTCTTGTGGTAGGTTTATCCACGCAAACTGCCTCCTTAAAAAACCAAGAAGTTATCCATCTCGCTTCCATTGCATATGATACACAAATGGCTCTAATAAGCTCTATCGCCTCATTATCAACATTGTCTTCTATAACGTATGCGTCACAAAGTACTCTTCTTGGTGCTTCTGCCATATCAACTGTATCAAGTATCTTGTTTTCCACAGTTCAATATGATTCTTTACAACTCGCCCTCGCCACTCGAGCAGTTGTACAAGCTAGCTCTGCTTCCGCCCTTGCACAAACAGCTGCGAGCGCCAGTCCTCTTTCTGCCTATGTATATACTGCTCTAGCCAATTATATACATTGTGCCGATTCTATTCAACCCCCTCCTTCACCAGCAACTGACCTCACGTTTAGTGATATATCTTCATCAGCATTTACTGTCAGATGGCAAGGATTCACAGCAGCTTCTTCTTACACATTTACGATAAACGGACAAGCCGCAACTCCAATGGCACATAGTGGATTATCTGCAAGATTTTCTCAACTCTTGCCCAATACTGAATATAGTGTTGTTGTGATAGCAGTGAATTCTAAGGGAACAGCTCCATCAGCACCTTTTACTGTAATGACACTAAGCACTGCTCCTACAGAGCCTGTTTTATCTGTATCAAATGTTACAGAATCTACCGCCCAGATTAATTGGACTGGTGGTATTGGCGCAACATCCTATTCTTATTCTCTGAACGGAATTACCACACTACCTGTGGTAGATAATGGTCTACTGTCTAAGTTTATTCTCTTATCAGGACTATTAGCCCAAACAACATATACTGTAGTAGTGACGGCAACGAATGCATTAGGCTCAACCACATCTATAGGACTTTCTGTAACAACGAAAGGTCCTCCTACCCCACTAAGTCTATCAACGTCAGATATTCTAAAGACTGAATTTACTTTGACCTGGACTGGTGGGCTCAATGCCACTTCTTTTACGTTTGTGTTAAATGATTCTGTCTATGAACCTTCTGTATCTGAGAATTCTGCCGTATTCACAGGACTATTAGCAAACACATCTTACACAGTAGTCATGACAGCAATAAATTCTGTCGGCTCCGTAAATTCATCCATAAGTCTAACAACTGCCTTACCCACGTTCAAAGGATATTGGTCCCCTACTATTACATATGAGGCATCAGACATTGTGGTTGATGCATCCAATGCCACAGTATATAAGTGTCTCGTAGGCTCTAACCAAGCTATTATTCCTTTCTACAGTCAGACAGCCTCAGATAATACAGGATTAAATTTCGAGTATGGTGGGTCACGTGAGCCAGTATATGCGGTTGGTGATTTTGTAAGACCTCCTCTTGATTTAGTTGGACCAGGTGGGTATTTATCAACCGATATCTTACAATGCATATATGCACCTAATACTACAGGTCTTAATATAAGTCCCTCATCCGCCTTTGTGAGAGGTGCTCCTGGATATATACAATATTGGAGAGTGATAACATTATCTCCTGCATTATCTAGCAATAATGCAAATAGTAATTATAATTTCTGGAGTACTGTTTCTCCTTATTCAGGCGAATGGTCTCCTTTAACGTATGCTGCAGCTAGTATTGTATTAAACCCTCTAGATAGTAAACTATATTCAGCAATTAATTCCACAGATGCTGGTATTGACCCTTCTTTCGATTCTAATTGGAGTGTCATTGCCTTAGCAGGTGGACATCCAACTCCTATTGTTCCCTCAATAACCTTAGAGCAAGATGGATTTATTCTTTCTTGGACTGGTGGAATAGGTGCAACTTCTTATTCGTTTGTGTTAAATGATGTTCTTACAACTCCTTCAACAGATAATACACCATTGAATTCTGTTAGCTTCACTGTTACACCTGGCGGCGAATATGTAATTATACTTATTGCACTCAACGCAAATGGCGCATACTACTCCATGCCATTAACAAGAATTATGCTTCCTTCTGTGCCCTTGCTAACAGCTTCTTTAATCGCATCAAGAAGCTTTGCAGTGTCATGGACGTCTCTCGGTGCCGTATCATATGAGTATACTATAGTAGATTTGAGCGGTGGAACGTACATACCTTCTATTGATAATGGAGTGTCAGGGCAGAATATTTCCGTTACTGGCCTTACTCCTTTAACCACATATACCGTTGTAGTGAAGGCGGTTAATACTGCTGGCTCAGGTATATCAGAACCCCTAACAGTAACAACACTAGCAATAGGGACTCCTCCAACACAACCTGTTCTCAACACGACCGTAACTACTGATACAGTTACTGCCACTTGGACTGATGGAGGTGCAACATCTTATTCTTATGTGTTAAATGGTGATTCAGTGACTCCTTCTACAGATAATGCACTTTCTGAACAATCTGTCACGTTTACTGGTTTAACAGCAGAAACCTCTTACACACTCGTAGTAACGGCAATCAATGACGATGGCTCAGTCGCTTCAGACCCTGTTACAGTAACGACACTGAGAGTGTTAACTCCTCCAACAAAACCTGTTCTCAATGCAACTGTAACTACTGATACAGTTACTGTCACTTGGACCGGTGGAGAAGGAGCAACAAGCTATTCCTATTCTATGACAGATGCTCAAAATACATACACTCCAACAGATAATGGACTCTCTGAACAAACTGCTATCTTTACTGGTCTAACTCCAGAAACCTCTTATACACTTGTAGTAACGGCAATCAATGGAGATGGCTCAGTCGCTTCAGACCCTCTAACAGTAACGACTCTGAGAGTCCCAACTCCTCCAACACAACCTGTTCTCAACACGACTGTAACAACTGATACAGTTACTGCCACTTGGACTGGTTCAGGGACAGGCGCAACATCTTATTCTTATGTGTTAAATGGTGATTCAGTGACTCCTTCTACAGATAATGCACTTTCTGAACAATCTGTCACGTTTACTGGTTTAACAGCAGAAACCTCTTACACACTTGTAGTAACGGCAATCAACGACGATGGCTCAGTCGCTTCAGACCCTGTTATAGTAACAACACTGAGAGTATTAATTCTTCCAACAAAACCTGTTCTCAACACGACTGTAACCCCTGATACAGTTACTGTCACTTGGACCGGCTCAGGTACAGGAGCAACATCTTATTTGTATGTGTTAAATGGTAATTCAGTGACTCCAACAGATAATGGACTCTCTGAACAAACTGCCATCTTTACTGGTTTAATTCCAGAAACCTCTTACACACTTGTAGTAACGGCAATCAATGGAGATGGCTCAGTCGCTTCAGACCCTCTAACAGTAACGACGCTGAAGCAGCCAGTCCCCCCAACAGAACCTGTAATCAGCATAACAGTCGCCTCTAACACAGTGACGGCATCCTGGACATCTTCTGGTGCAACAAGCTATTCTTATTCTATGACAGATGCTTCTGAAAATACATACACTCCTTCTACAAGTGGCAGCGCCAATGCAGTGTATTCTGGCCTACCTCCCTCTAGCACATTTACGTTTACAGTAACAGCAACGAATGAGCAAGGCTCTGTATCATCTTCCACCGTGGCAACTACTGAACTTCCCACATATAAGGGTGATTGGACTCCTGAAACACAGTATTTTCTTTATGATTTAATTGTAGGCCCAGATGGCCTCCTATATTCATGCGTAATTCCTACAAATTCTCAGACATTTAATTCTTTAGAGTGGTCTCCCCTAATTAACTATGCTGGAACATGGGACACTACGCAATCCTATGCTACAAATAATATTATCTTAAATCCTGTCGATAATAAATTATATGTATCTATCCAGCCTGTCTCACCAGGCATGAATCTTGACCCTTCTCAAGAACCTTTGTCTTGGTCTATGATATCCCTAGCAGGAGCACAGCCTTCTCCTATTTATACTATGTCCAGTACATCGACGCTAAATGGATTC
>Ga0209246_10001041_pt1 | contig 11249 bp, 24 predicted proteins | sample LauGreSpBDMM15SN_2_FD_187560 | JGI IMG/M metagenome (GOLD analysis project Ga0209246, IMG submission 187560) | Freshwater lake microbial communities from Lake Michigan, USA - Sp13.BD.MM15.SN (SPAdes) (version 2) | ecosystem: Environmental > Aquatic > Freshwater > Lake | place: Lake Michigan...
GTGGCAAGGTTAAAGTAAACGACAAAGAAATGGAAATATCTTTGTGGGTAAAAGAAAGTCAAACAGGTACAAAGTATTTCAGCGCATCCTTTCAAGAGCCGTTTGTTAAGCCAACTACTACTGAGCCAAATGTTAAAATAAATAATATTATTGAAAATGATTTGCCATTCTAAATAATTAATATTACATTTGTAAACGCTAAGTTGTAATTGAGGGATTGCAACATCTAATTAGCATAACTTTTAAACGAGCCTTTTAGCGTCCCTCCGCTATTAGGCTTTTTTATTTAACATGATAATCAACAAACATTACATTCAAGGCATATTAGATGCTACATTTGAATTGTACGAAATCGAGAATGGCCGCATTGAACGGGACAAAGATTTGCGCTTTACGCTAATCGAGAAACAAAATCACATCGAGGTAAAATTCACCTGCAAAATTGAACTTAGCAGTAAATGGAAAGTAGATCATAGCTACCACGAAAATAGTATTAACATTTATGAAGCGGATACAGTTAGCGGTTTTATATCGGACATCCAAAGCGAACTTTCAGAAATTCATTTAAAAACAATTAATTATTTATAACATGGAAAAAACATTTGAAAGCCGATTATTGCAGTTTCAAACTCAAATAGGCATAATAAAAAAGGATAGTAAAAACCCACACTTTAAAAATACCTATGCAAGTTTAGGACAAATTTTAAGCGAAGTTAAACCGATACTAACTGAGTGCGGTTTAATATTATTGCAACCATTAAATGATAAAGGAGTTTGTACAGTTATAAGTATGGAAAATGGCACAGAAACCGACTTTATAGAATCTTATATCCCTTTACCTACTAATCTAGCACCTCAGCCATTAGGTAGTGCTATAACTTATTACAGACGTTATACGCTTAGTTCTTTACTTGCCTTAGAGATTGACGATGATGATGCACAAAGTACGGTTATTAAGCCACAAACTAACTTTGAGGATGCTAAAAGTAAATTGATAGTAGTTAGCACGTTGGCAGAATTACAGTCGGTTTACATGGCTTTAACTCCAATAGAGAAAGCAAATAAAGAAGTAATTGAATTAAAAGATAAATTAAAAGCAACACTTAAATAACATGGAAGATATAATAAAAAAAATAGAGGAATACCAATTGGAAAATAACAAAAAGTGGGAAGAAATAATGACACTAGACACTGCGGATATGAGTTTATCTATGGCACGATTAATCGGCTTTTATCAATCACAATTAGAAATAATTAAAAACGAATTAAAAAATGGAAAATAAAGAAATGATAAACGAAAATGAGTTGTTGGAATTGGCAAACCGATACATACAACTAGAGAAAGAACATAAAGATTATGTTTACGTTACATACCAACTAATTACTAATTTACAAAATCAATTAAACGAACTAAAAAAACAAATAAAATGAATAAAACAATTTATCAAATCGCAAATGAGTATCAATTAATAATTAATAAAGTAATTGAATTAGATGGTGAAATAACCCCTGAACAAGAAATTGAATTAATAATTAATAAAAATGAATTAGAGCAAAAAGGAATTAATTATGCATATTTAATTAAGCAACTAGATTATGATTGTGAGCAAATAGATAATGAAATTGCAAGGCTAAACAAGTTAAAGAAAGTACGTGCTAATTTAACTGACCGACTAAAAAATACAGTATCTTCGGCTATGCAATTATACGATGTTGAGAAAATTGAAACTCCACTAATTAAACTATCATTCCGTAATAGTGAAAGCGTTGAGATTACGAATGAGAGCCAGTTAGACGCTTGCTTTATAGTTACCAAAACGGTAACAACACCAGACAAAAAAGCAATTAAGGATGCTATTAAAAGCGGTGTGTTTGTTGAAGGTGCGACAATTAGTTATAATAAGAACTTGCAAATAAAATAGTTATGACAAACAAAGACAAACACCCTACCGAAATAATACAAGATTTAGATTATGAGATACACGAATTAGAAAAATTTATTGAAAGTCTGCACTCTGAAATATTAGCAAAAAAAATGAAATTAGAGAAAGCTAAATTTAAAAAGCAATCAATATTAAATTATTTAAACGAAAATGAGTAAATTATTTTATTACATTTGGATAGCAATGTGGGTGGCTTTAGGGCTGCCCATAGTTGCACTAATTATGTTAGGCATTTATCTGCAAAATAAATAGCATCAATTAACTTGTAAAATGTGTAAAAAGAAATGAAAACTAAAGAAGAAATAGAAAAGTTAGCTGAAAAAAATTTTCCAATAGAAGAATATCCAACAAATGAAGGATTTGAACATTTTGCTTATAAGCAAGGCTACACTCAATGCCAAGAAGATATGGCTGATAAGAAATATACAGAGGAAGATATGTTTAAAGTGTGGTTAAGGTGTAGAGTTAATAGTGATGAACAACAAGTATCTTATGAATTATTTAAAAATTTCATCAACTCACTAAACAAACAAGACTAAAATGATAACATCAGAAATTAAACAGTTAAAAAAACAAATAGAGTATTTAGAAAATGACTTAGAATTAGCAGATAAAAAAGTAATAACATCATCTCTTTGGTATTTCGCAAAAGGCTTATTACTTGGTGCTATTATTATGTACTTATTAATTAATAACAACTAAAAACAAATAAAAATGGAAAAAATGAATTACATAATATTGGGAATAACCTTTTTTGTATTTATATTTTTATCAGTTGGGTTTATACCAGATTGGATAAAAAGTATTAAAAAATGTAAACAGTGCAAAAAAAGATTTAATAAGCAATTTGTAGGCTACCAATATGGTTGTGGTAACTATGAATGTAAATGTAAATAATAAAAATAATTGAAATATATAACACAACTAAAAATAAATAAAACAATGGAAACAAATGCAAAAATTAAAGCAGAGCAAATCTTTAAAGATTTATGTAAAATAATAACAGCACCATGCGGTCAAGATGCAAGAGTATCAGATATTGATAAAATTGTTGCTAAAAATTGTGCAGTTTATATGATTGATAAATTGTCTGAAGAGTTACATTTTACTGATGGCAGAAATGAATTAATGGCAAATATTGCCTATGAGATTAATAATAACAACTAAAAACAAATAAAAAATGAAAACAAACAAATTAACACCAGTACAATGGTTTGCGTCAAAATCAGAAGATTTAAGAGGTAAACTTAACTTAGGAGCAATTTCTCCTATTGAATATTACGAAGAATTAAATAGTGTTCTTAAAGTAGCATTGGAAATGGAACAACAAAACATTAACAACTAAAAACAAATAAAATGACAAAAGTAACTATAACAGATATAAAATTAGCGGAGAAACGAGTAACGAGAGCTGCTCTTTGGTATTTCGTAAAAGGATTAATAGTTGGTGCTATTACTACCTATGTATTAATTTAACAACTAAACAAACAAGACTAATATGACTAGCGAAGATAAACAGATACTAAAAAAAATAGCCTATAAGCTATTATTGCCAACTATTATAATAGCGTTGGTTTGTCAGGCATTATTGATGACTTGTAAAAATAAAGAGCCACCGCTAGAAATACCGCCTAGCGTATTAGACAAACGTATTGATAGCGTTAAAACCCACATCAACAAGGATTCATTAATCATTGATAGTTTAATGAAGTTGCGCCCCAAGGTTATTGTAAAATATAAAACAAAATACGATACAATTTATAAACAGGCACCTGACACTTGCAAAAGTTATTTAGCAGAACTAAACGCTGAATGTTTAAAAATGGATAGTTTTAATTTAGGCATTATAACACGTCAAGAACTTCAATTAATAAGTTACAGCGAATTAACAGGAATAATGCAAGAGAAAGCAACTATGCAAGATTTAAGGCATACTGAAGATAGTTTACTAATTACTAAGTTAGATAAGAAACTAAAACGAACACGTAAAGTTGGAATAGCAGCTTTCGGCTTGGGTTTTGTTGGGGGGTTGTTAATTAGATAAAAAAAAAGGTAGGACATGAAACCTACCTAATTTACAAACAATATGCAAATATAATATTTATTCTTTAGATTTCAAACCTGAATAAGTAGTCATGCCAAAAAGAGCAGCGACAAAGCCATAATCAATAATAAAGACTTCGCCTAACATAGTTAAGTCACCCATGCTAAGCCATTTAACATGAGCAGCAACAATACACACAATAATTGTAAAGGCTGTTAATTTGCGACTAGAAAAGCCCGCATTACCCATTTTAAAGCTATCTAATATATCCTTCATTTAAAATTCTTTTAGTAACGTGTATGTAAATTCTTTTAAGCCACTTTCTTTGCATCTTCTAATTAAAAAAGCAAAGTCAATTGGATTGTTTAATACTTGACAGCCTGCACTCCATTTGTCAATTATTGAAGATATAGCGTTTGGATTGGCACGATGTATATTAATACCAAATAACCCCGATTCAGTAACCGCAGTTTCCTCTGCAAAGTTATTTTTGTTAGCATCTCGATAAACAACAACTGGCTTTCTTTGGCATAATGCTAAATACTTACCTTGATGTAAATCTAATTTATAAGTATCAATATATTGGTTTGGCTTAAGTAATGCTGCACCTTTTGGGTTTAATAAATTTTTAAGCCAATGAGTACCGGGATTTGTAGTGCCTGTAAACCAAACTAAATTATCTTTTTCAATTAAGCCGATTAAGTCATCGAATTTGTCAGGGCTATTAGCATCGGAACGAATACCAACAATATGAAACGGTTGCCATTTATAATTTAATTTAGCAAACTCTTTTTTTAAATCTTCGACTTTATAATTTTTCATAATTAAAATTTAGATTCAATTTCAGTTTTACTCGGTAATATAGCTTCCATTTGTTTATAGACTACTTTATTTTCGTTGCTTTTTTCACCACAACAATCTTGTTTAATCTCTTCTATTTGATATTGCAAATGTTCAACTTCATATCTTTTCTCAGTGTAAAGTTCACGAATATCAGATTTGATTAAAAAGTAGTTAGCCATTAAGCCGGCTGTAAATGTTAATAATTTTACTTTATTTTCGAGTGTGCTTAATTCTTTCATAACTAGTTAATCGGTGGCGTTGGCTTAGGTTCGTAAATAATTAATGGTAAATCTTTAACCCAAATAAACTCTTCGTTTGTGCAATTAGCCATTTCTTCAATTGAAATAATCCATTGGTTTTCAATAGCTGTTTCAACAGGGTTAAAAAATGAATCTGGTGCATACCACTGACCAATTAAAGAATCTTTTTGTTCTATGGTCAAAAGACCTACTAATATTTCACTCATACTGTATATTCTTTTAATGTTATCATATTATAAACGTCCTAAAGTTATTTGAAAGTTATTTACAGCCGTTTTAAATGCCGTTAATTCAGTTGTAGTTAAACCAACCCCTGCTGAAAAGAATGAGTAACCAAAACCACTATAAAGGTCATTCACAGTACTTCTCCTACACCCTAAACCGATTGTAAAATTTGGTAAAGTAGATGTTATAACAGTTGTTTCTGAATTTATTACTCCATTTGCACCAATAAAATTATGTGCATTATTAGCTGTTCTACTTCCGCACCAAAACCCTTTATGTGTTGTTGATGTTACTACTTTTTGAATAGCAGGGGTTAATCTGCCTAAAAAAGAAGTTTCATTTGTTGAAGATGATGACCCTAATCTATTAGCACTTGAACTACTTGAATAAGCTGAAATATGGTCTTGACCTAATGTACCAACAAAATCACTATTTATGTTAGCAGATAAATGAACATCATAAGCTGTAAAGTTAGTTGACATATTTAAAAAAGTATCTGCCCATCCGTTAACACCGCCAAATAAAATACCTGTACTTGAATGAGTAACACCACCAGCAAATACTAAACGGTTAGCAGCGTTGCTATCAACAGGATTTAATAAATTGAATTTATGACTTGTAGCAGTACCTCCTACTATTGGGTAAACAGCTTTCATTTTAGCCCAAATGTTAGCACTTTTTAAATCAGTAACTAAAGTATTAATAGCAGTTGCTTCCGTTCCACTTATTCCACTTGCTGTTATAAACGCTTGTGCATCGGCATCGTTACCACCACCACCGCCGCTACTCCTACGCTTAATAGCAAACGGACTTATTGCTTTGCCTATTATCATTTTAGTATAAAATTACTGATCCACTTGTTAAAGTAATTGCACTAATCTTAGTTCCGTAAGGCGCTACGTGTAATTCACCCGCTAATAAACTAACCGCACTAATTCCTAATGTAGTTAATAGATTTGATGTTGTACCAGTTGTTAAATCAGTACCTGTTAACGTTGCTATAACCGTTGCTTCTCTTACATAAATTTGTGAAAAATTAATTGCAGTAACCGCTCCTGTTCCCGTAACTGTTTTTGAACCATTTAAACCGCCCATACGGTTAATCATTGTGTCATTTATTTCCTGTGCCATTTTATTTTGTTTTTAGTATTAATATTAATTCGTCTATTGTTTTATAGTTAATGTCGTTTACGCTAGTATTTGGATAATCAAAATAGTAAGTACCACATTCTGCTAATGTTAAATGCAAAGCCATTTCATCTAATTTTTGTACATCAATTATTTCAGCGTTTTCAATATTTCGCCAAGTAATTGTATTATCTTTTTTAATTAAATTTTCCATTAAAATTTCTGTAAAATTAGTGAACTCATTACCGTACTATTACCGACCGCTGCATTTTGAAAGGCTGCAATAATATATTGATTAACTGACCAATCAATGTTTAAATTACTGTTTGCATTTGTGCCAGTACCAACTTCACTACCTGAAGATGTAACTGTGTTTATAGTTTCGCTAATAGTAGTTGACTTAATATAAATACTTCTTTCCATTGCATAATAAGAAGCCGTTGTACTTTGTTGACCAACAAGCGTAGCACCTGTTAAGCTATTAGTTGTATTTATATAAAAATAATTTATTGCCGTTCCCGTTGCTGTATTTCTAATTGCTCTATTTAATATCTTAACCACGTCACCAGTTGCATAAGTATTGGCTGGTATAAGTATAGACTTCATTAAAGTAATAGCAGTCGTTCCTGTTAAGGCTGCACTATCTGTAATGTCTTTTGATACAATTTGTAAATAATTACTTTGCTTATTTTTCCATAAACTTGTTACGCTATCGTAAACAAGTACATCGTTGTTTTGAGGTGCATTACTAATTAAATCGATATCGTGAATTTCTTTTAATTCAAAACCGTTTTGAGGTTTAACAAATATTTCTCCGTTGTTAGTGTTTTTCCTTGTTACTATTCCAACAAAAACTAAATGAGCTGGTGCATAAGGTTTATTTGCTAAGCCATAAATTAAATCACCGTCAACACCTAGCCATACAGGGTCGCCAACGTTTGCGCTATTTGTATTTAAGCCAGCTAACAAACCCTCTGTAATAACATAGCCTTGACTATTAGTTGATAAAGTAGTTTCTAATAAGCCCATAGTTTTTGAACTTAATACTTCACTTACATTTGATGCTTTCGATACAACCATATTAGTACCATCAGCCGAACTAACATAAACCGCTTGACCTTTATTAATAGCTTGCCCAGCCTTAACTGTATGCTTTAAAACGCTAGTATAACTTGACGTTCCACCTAAAAAAGATAAAGCACTAAGTTGAGTAGTTCCGTCACCAATTTTGTATGTGCCTGTTTGTTGCAAGTAAACCATTTGCCCCACCTTTAAAACAAGCGTTGCATTGGCTGTAAACCATGCACTATCTTTATAACCTAATCTTATATCTACATTTGCCATCTAAACTATTGGATCTATTATTGTTGCTGTATTGCTATTTATTGTATCAATTATTTGTTGTAACACCTCAACGGTATAAGTGCCCGAAGTGGTAAACGTTTGTAATGTATTACCGCTTTGGTCTTGTATCAATACTTGAAAATTACCAACTATTTGATTAATCGTTCCACCTACATAAATATAATTGTTATCTAAAATGTTACCGCTATCAATAGGTAAATTGCACCCATCGTTACCCATTGCGGAACTTATTGTTAAATCAAAAAAGTGTCCGCTAACATCGTCGTCGTTACGCTCTGTAAAATCCGTTAACGAAATATTCATATCAGATTTAAAAGGACCTAATAACTTGCTATTGCTAACTTGTCTAAGGTAGTTTGGTACATCGTAACAAATACGCTCAGTATCACTAAGCACCTGGTTAATATTGCTTATATCCTTATTAACTAAGTCACTAATCACAATCATGTATTTACGAGAAACTACATTATCAGTAACGCTACTACCTTGTAAAATCACATTCATAAATGGGTAAACAATTTCTACGTTTGTGTCCGCTTCTGATTCGTCACCAAAGTAAAATGAGTTTATGCCTTTGTGCTTTAACGCAAAGTTTTTAAATAATTCTATATCTTGGTTTAATGTTATCATTTACTCTTCGTGTCTTCTCCAATAGTTAAAACGATTAAACTCTTCATTTCCAAAATCTAAATCACCACGCATAGCCACACCGTTAGTATAATTTCTTACCGTTGGATTCATGCCGGTATTACTTGTTTCTAAATATTTTGGAAACGTTGCTGTATTTTCAATTAAATAATCGGTTACTAATTGTGCGTATCTTTCAGCATGAATGCGCCATTTATCCATTAAGAATTTAACGTCACCCATATCCGCTGAACTAGAATTGTCGCTGCTTTTTACTTGTATGCCTTTATTTTGGTAAGCAAATTTAAAGTCAGGACTTGCTTCCATTTTAACATACCAACATAAAGCCTTTGCAATATAATCGTTAATTAGTGCTTTCTCATTTGGGTATAAAGCCATTGTTGGGCTTGCAATTATTTTAGTTTTTAAATCGTTGTATAATTGAGTGCCTAATATTTTTTGTATGTAAATATCTTGTACCATTATGATAGTACTTTCTAATTTTTTCCAATCTACATTACCATCGACACCAGCCAATTTTTTAAAGTAGTCTTCCTGTATAAATAAAACGTCAGCCATTTTTTATTTTTTTTCTTTTTTTCTTAAGCGAGTTTCAGCCATCCATAAATGTCTGCAATCGGGATCTATTTGTCCTGTGCTAGGGTTATTATAATATCCACCACGATAGTCCCAAACATTAGTTCCTAAATCGTTTGTCATTTTATCTAACTCTTCAAAATCATATTCATGTTTTTTTGCTAACATCTTAACACAAAAAGTACGAGATTTACCGCCAGGTCTTAAACTAGGCTTATCGTCATTAACTTCGTATTTATAAACTGTATAGATTTCGTCACTTTCTATTGGTTCAGTTTTTTTTTCTAATGCTTTTTCAGTTGGCTTAAAACCATTTTTATTATCTTCTAATAAACCCTTTTCAATTAACCTAGCTATACTTTGTTCAACTTTAAAAAATTCACTTTGAGTAACATCCACTAATTCGTTAATAGACATGTTAGGATTGCCTTTTAAAGCATTTAAAACAGCGTTATCTAACTCTTGTACGGTTATGATTAAAGCATCCGCAAACTTCATTATTTGCCTTTCATATTTTAAAGCATCAACCGAACTTTTAAAATTAACTTTTTCTCTTTTTAAAATAGTATAAGTTGATTTGTCTTCAATACGTCCACAACTCATTAATGCCATTAATATTGGATCGTTATCACTTGACATCTTAACTTCAATACCTAATATTTTCTTTGCTTGCGTTTCGTCAATGCCATAAGCTGTTAATCTCGTAACCGCTAAATGTTCGTTTATTTTGCCTTTGCTGTAATCTCTAACAATTCGGTACATATCGGCATTATCGGCTGCGCTTAAGCCTTTTAAACTATCATTTGTTTGAGTAGCTACAATAGGCAAAGGCTCACCGTTAACATCTGTAGGAATAGCAACCAATGGCTCATATCCTTTTAATTTTCTACGTTCGTCCTGTGTTAAATCTGCATCGTTGCTTAAATCTGCACCAATTAAACTGATAGGCTCAAACATCATTTCTAAATATTCACCAGTCTTTAAAAAAGATAAATAAGATAGGAACTCTAATAAATCACTTTGACGTGGCTCGATATATCCTTTAACAAATAACTCTTGCAATATTAATAAATCGGGTGAACCACTTAAAAAAGATTCATCAAATTTTATATTAAATAATTCGGGTGCCATTTCGTGTCCCGCAAATATTTTTTTCATTGCACGCTTTGAAGTAAACAAAAATTTCTCAGATAAATCATTTACAGATACATCCACAACTTCGGGTGCTTTGTCATCTCTATCAGAGTGTGTAATCATTAAACTTTCGCCATTCTCGCCTGTGTAAGTGCCTTTGAATGAACGCTCTATTGAATGTATCATGTCATCGGTAGGTTGTCCATTAAAAAAGTTTATAATCTTACCAACTGAAAATCCCGAAGACACATAATTCTTATTAAACGTACTTATGTCCACATCGGTATTAATATCATTTACTATACTTTGATATTGTGCAGTTGGATAAACGCTTTCTAATTTACTTGCACTTGCTGTGTAATATTTAAAGTCAATAAAGAATGTACCAGCGACACCTTTGTTTTCAAATTTATTGATACACTTAATATCTTTACTTTGTGTGTTTTTATTCCAATTTTTACAAAAGTATAATTTAGTTTCACACTCTGAAATTCTACAATTAGCAGAATTTAAAAAATAAAATTCAATCGGCTGACCTTGTAAATTAGTTATAACCTCTACATAAACACCATTAAATAATTCAGTATTAGGACTTAGTTTTTTGCCAGCTTGGTTTAAAGTTTCTTTACGATTAAATGAATCAATAAATGTATTAACTTTTATTTGGTCAACTTCATTTACTGCCTTTAATCCTTTGCCCCAAATGTAACGAGCCTTACGATTAATAATTGCTCTATGTTCAGGATGTTCATTATACAACCGAACTAACTCCTGTGGGTATAAATTATCTTTGCCGTATTTGATGTACCCTTTTGTGTCTTCGCTAAACGTTAATTTTGGTAACGCTTTAAACGTTAACATATGCTTGTTGTCAATGTATTGAAATTTAGCCGCCATATACTACTGTATTGTTTTCGTTGCCAGTATAAACTGGGTAATCACTTAATTGTGATACAACGTTTAATTTTCCTTTATCTATTAAATTTAAAGCCAATGCCGGATCTAAATTAGTTGTACTTACTTGCTCATAAACATTGTATTTATAAAAACCACTTAACGTCAAACTAAAAGTACCATTTAATA